>Ga0233443_1001216_pt1 | contig 23302 bp, 21 predicted proteins | sample SI_123_September_2_FD_182784 | JGI IMG/M metagenome (GOLD analysis project Ga0233443, IMG submission 182784) | Seawater microbial communities from Saanich Inlet, British Columbia, Canada - SI_123_September2016_200_MG | ecosystem: Environmental > Aquatic > Marine > Inlet | place: Canada: British... | reverse complement strand
GAGCGGTCACAACCCCCATCGCTGGAAGTTGTGTAGTCACCTCTTTTATAACACTACGTCTTTGAAAATTACTCTCATTAAGTTGTGCAAATGCTGCTGCACAGTGCACAATACTAATATCCAACTCCTTGGAAATATCCTCAACTAACAGCACCCAATCATCCATACTTTTCCGTTTAATAATGCGCTGCAAAGGCTTTTTTAAATGGGCTTTTAATTTAACCCTTAATTGTGGTGGTATTTTACTGTCCATAGCAATTGTCTAAAATGCAATAACCCCAATAAATGCTCAAAGTTTCTCCAATCTAATATCTACAAAAGCTTCATCACGTAATCGGCGCAACCAAAGTTCTGTTTCTTCTTCTATTTTACGCTGGCGAATTTGTTCACGGGCACGACTTCTCTTATACTCCACGCTATTATCACGGTCTTGCCGCTCTAAAACCTGAATCAAATGCCAGCCAAATTGCGTTTGCACCGGCGCGCTGAGCGCATTAACTGCCAATTTATTCATTGCCTCTTCAAAGGGCGGAACCAAATAACCCGGGCTCACCCACCCAAGACTCCCGCCTTTCAATGCCGAGGCCTTATCATCAGAGTGAGAGCGCGCCAAAACAGCAAAATCATCTCCATTTTCAACACGGTCTTTTAAGGCTAACAACCGCTTTTGCGCTTCTTGGTCGTTAATGAGTTCATTCAACTTAATTAAAATATGACGCGCCTGTGTCTGGGTAATCATATGTTTTGACCGGCCCTTTAATTCCGCCATCTTAATAATATGAAAACCACTGGGACTGCGAATTAATGGGCCAACCTGCCCTGCCGACAAAGCTCTCGTTTGTTCAACAAAAATACTGGGAACCTGCGCTAAAGAACGCCAACCCAAATCACCGCCCGATAAGGCTTGCCCACCATCCGATTCTGTCATCGCAATTTGCTTGAAATCCCCCCCGTGCTGTAACTTTTCAAGTAACCGATTAGCTTTATCTTTGGCATTTTTTATATCCGCCGCATTCGCTTGTTCAGGCAGAGCGACGAGAATATGACGTAAATGATATTGAACATTCTCACTGCCCTCTTGGCTTTGTGTTTCCATAAAATAATCAATTTCACGTTCACTCACTTTGACATGGCTTGCGACCTCGCGACCTCGTAATTGGCTAATCGTAATTTCTTTTTTAACATTTTCTACAAAACTCTGATAACTGATGTGTTGACGTTCTAATTGGGCACGAAAATCATCAAGGCTTAACTGGTTTCGTGCGGCAATATCACTAACAGCCTGTTGCAAAACGGTATCGGTTATACGGATCCCCATTCGTTCAGCTATCAATAATTGCAATTTCTCGATCACCATACGATCTAAGATTTGCTTACGCACAATAAACACAGGCGGCATATTGGCGCTGTCTGCTTGCATATTCTGCATCACCGCATGCGTTTCACGGGCCAAATCACTTTCAAGAATAATAGCATCTTCAACCACTGCCATAATGCCATCAAGGTATTCAGCCTCGGCACGAACACTGGAAACTGCCACCATAAAAGTAACCGCGATCAAAAATCGCACTGCATTATCCATTAAATATCCATCTCTCATTTATTATTGCGCAGGCGATTGATAGCCCGGTAATTCTTGTTCCAAGAAGGCATCCAGTTTATCCCCTAACCCCGTTAAGCCTTTCAGTTCTAATTGCACAAATAACCCCGTATCGTATCGTTCATTATCGATCGTCGTAACCGTATTAACATTCGCATTCGCATAACGCTTTCCTAACACCCTAAACCGCCAACAACAGTTTTCTTTCTCGAGTCCTGCAAACATTTCAGTCGACATATTATCTTTCAGCGAATAAACCCAGCCTCCAAAGACGCTCCAATCATCATAGACCGGCCACAGAAAAGACAGATCACTTTGAATAATACTATTTTTTCGGTAATTATAACCTACATTCACAATCTCCCGGTCTTCGCCGCGATACGCTAACGAAGCGCTACCACGATTAATATCTTGGCTGTCCACATCCCAAAAGAGATTGGCTTTATAGGTTAACTGCGCGTTCATGGCACCACTCAACTCTGCAATAACCGGTGAATAATTACTCGACCCTATTGAACCCGCAGGAGTCCATTTTTTACCTGCAATTTCACATATGTTTTCATCAATCGAAACACCATCAGAACAAGAAGATGGAAGCACTACTGTCCGGTCCCTAAAATAATAAATCTGCCCCACAGTCAATTTAGCCAAATCAAGTCCGGTATCCGTATTCGCAAGCCGCGTTGTCAGCCCGAGGGTAACTTGATTTGCATCCCCTAACCGGTCAACGCCATTAAAACGATTCTCTCTAAATAACTGCCCACTATTAAAATCTGAAAGACTCGTATCAAATATAGGATTACTTTGAACCTCCTCTGGAATATATAAATAGTATGCCCGTGGCTCTATTGCATGCATCAGGTTTAGTCCCAACACGTCCTCATATTCCTTATCAAGCACAAAGCGCGTGTCCATACTGACAATAGGCAGCGTGCGACTGTATTCAGTTGTTGTGTTACTGGTGGTATTCTCTAACCAATACTGGGTATGCTGCACCGATACCTTTGGCGTCATATTAAGGCCTGCTATCTGCAAAGGCAGACTCAAACTGGGCTTTAAATTGATACGAGACCCGGTATCACCGCTGTTTTTATCAAAATAGACAAATTCATTTTCAGCCGCTACGTCAAGAGAAAAAGATTCAAAATCCAATGTCTTATTTACATTAAAATCGATCTTAGGTAACCGCGTATACGGTTTATCATCACTATGATCTAGTGTCCGAAAATGTTGCACCTTCCCTGATAGTAGGAGTTCATCGGTTTTATACTGCAACTGACTAAAACTTTCCATTTGGGTGCTTTGAGTCACCGTAAAGGAATTAGCCAACTCATTATAGTAGTCATCATCTGACAAATAATTAAGATCAATATCAAAGGCTAGACTATCGCCGGTCATTAAATCAGGCGCCCAACGGCTGTTATTTCGCCACTTAAAATTGCCTCGTTGTTTATCCTTATGTGAATTGGCTGTAACCTCATCCAATGCGGTCGCCTTATTATCACTGATTAAAAATTCACCTGAAAATTCACCTTTACTTGACGCGGTTAAGTAACGAAAATCACCGGCTAGCATTAAACCGCGCTCGGACATATAACGCGGCCTTAGCACCGCATCGTAATTAGGTGCAATATTCCAGTAATACGGCACGGTAAAATCTAAACCATTTTTCTCGGTATTATCCCAAGCGGCATTTAAAAAACCCGAAACCCGCCGGTCATCAATTGGAAAAGCAAAATAAGGGGTATAAAAAACCGGCACCCCCTTAAATTCAAGCCAGGCATGTTTAGCTGCGCCTTTACCGGTTTGCTTATTCAATTTTACTCGCTGCGCATGCACGACCCAATCCTGATTACCCGGTTTACAAGTGGTATAAGCGACATTTTTATAGCGTGTTAAGAATTCACTTTCACGGTAAACCACATCTGCCGTACCCCGCGTTCTTGAACCCGGGGCTATAAACAAGGCCTTTCTTAGCCGTGATTCATCGGTTGCTAACTTCATAAACGAAGTATCACTGTAAAAAGATATATCATCCGCGCGGTAATAAACATTGCCTTGCGCATCAATAGTATTAGAGACTTTATCTAAGGAGGCTTTATCAGAGAGAGTGCGTTGGTCGGCCCGAATCATTTCAACATTACCGACAAAGGTCGTCACTTCATTATCAAAGGACTCTGCTGAATCTCCTTCAATAACCAGAGGTGATCTTAAACGGAACGGCTCATCGACTGCAAAATCTTGGCGATTGACCGGCAAACGTTCACAATTTTCCCACGGGTCATATTTCAAATCGCCTTGCATCATTTTAAAAATATCTTCCTGTGCAACAGCAAACGCAGGTGCCAATACCGATGACTTAAAGTCATCATCAGCCACCACTCGCCCCTCCCCTTGAGGGTCACGCCCCATTAAACTACAACCCCAGGTTTTATCCTCATCCTCAGGCAGACAAGTCCATCCCGGACGCTTGGCAATCGTTCCAGGAGGTAACTTTACCGGCGTGGACTCTTTTAAAACAGTCGGAATATATGCCGCCTCTGGCAGCACTAATTCAGTGATAGTCGGTGAGATTTTTTTTGATTCAGTTAAAGGTCTCCCCTTAAGTTCCGGACCGGTGACACACAACCATTCTTGACTGCCTTTTTTTTGCTGGCAACTCCAGCCTGCTGTAGCCTCCTGTGATAACGCTAGTACGTTATAAAACAAAAGACATAAAACAACGCATAATCGAGGAAACATAAATACCGATAGTTTTTTTATTAGCTGAGCTGTACTAAATCAAATACTATAGTATCTTACAGTAATTTATCCGCCGCTTTAATTAATTCAAGCCTTTTATGCCAAACACTGATTCAAGACTTTCTGCCATTAAGCATTGGTTAGGTCATACCCTAGAATTTAACTATACCGCCATTGAACCCGCCTCAACTGATGCCAGTTTCCGACGCTATTTCAGAATAGTTCACCCACAAGGAAGTCATATCGTAATGGATGCCCCACCGGAGAAAGAGGCCCTGACGCCTTTTATAAAAATCAGCGAATTACTGACCCGAAACGGCCTTAAAGCCCCTCAAATTCATGCCCAAAATATCCGTGAAGGATTTTTACTACTGGATGATTTCGGATCCACCTGTTATCTGGACCACTTAACACCTAAAGCCGTTGATACGCTTTATAAGGCTGCTATGCAGGCTTTACTCAAGATGCAAGTAAATATTAATCCCGCCCAAAATACTCTGCCATCCTATAATCACGCCTTATTGCATCAAGAACTCGACTTATTTAGAGACTGGTTTTTAACTCAACTTCTCGATATCACCCTCTCGCCAGCAACACATCGAGAATTAGATCGTACGTGGACACTGCTGATTAAATCAGCACTCGAACAACCACAAGTCTTCGTCCATCGAGATTTTCACAGCCGCAACCTGATGATTCTCGAAGAACACTCCCCTGGCATTATTGATTTTCAAGATGCTGTACACGGCCCTATCAGCTACGATTTAGTGTCTCTTTTACGAGATTGTTATATCACCTGGCCCAAACAACACGTTTTACACTGGGTTACCGCGTACCACCGTCAATTACAAAACCACCCACGCTGGCAATGTGAGTTACCACAATTTATCCGTTGGTTTGACTTAATGGGACTTCAGCGCCATCTGAAAGCAATCGGTATTTTTTCGCGTTTAAAAATACGCGACCACAAAGAAAATTATATTAATGATATTCCACGCACCCTTAATTATGTCATTCATATCAGCGATAATTACCCCGAGCTATCATCATTCAGCCAGTTACTCAAAAATGAAGTTCTGCCGGCAAAAAATCTGCCGTCATGAAAGCCATGATTCTAGCTGCCGGCCGCGGTAAAAGACTTCGCCCACTGACCGATAAACACCCCAAACCTTTACTCCCTGTCGCAGGCAAGCCGTTAATCGAATACACTATTGAACGTCTTGTCAGCGAAGGCTTTCAAGACTTAGTCATCAATATTGCTTATCTCGGCGCACAAATCAAAGAGACCTTAGGCAACGGCCAGCGTTTTAATGCCAAAATAAACTACTCTGATGAAGGAAGCAATCCCCTGGAAACTGCAGGCGGTATTATCCATGCCTTACCCTTACTCGGTGAAAAACCGTTTATTGTGGTCAACGGCGATATCGCTACTGACTTTAATTTTTCAACTTTAAAAGAACAACCGATTGATTTAGCGCACCTCATTCTTGTCCCTAATCCAGAGCATCACCCTCACGGTGATTTTGCTATCAAAAACACCCTTATTACAGAGAACGCCTCTCCCCGCTACACTTTCAGTGGCATTGGCCTCTATCATCCCAAACTTTTTAACAATCAACCCGTCAGTAAATCCGCACTCAAACCACTCCTGCAAGCGGGTATCCAGAAAAAAGGCATATCCGGTGAACTCAGCCATGATTTCTGGCTGGATATTGGCACTGTTGAACGCCTAAAACAGTTCGAACAACATGTCACAAACAACCTTTAAAAATCAAAAACAAACTATTTAGATTATTTAGTAAAGGTAATAAACTGCCGGTAAGGCGAATCTCCTTTCCAGGTAAAAGATTCTGTGTAGTAGTGCATCAGACTCAAATAACCAATAACCACTAACGTGACAACGCGTCTAATTTCAACCCCAAAGAAAAACTCTATTAACACCTGACAAATATAATCACCGTATTGTTGCAATCCAAAAGCTATCGCAAACGATAATAGTGGCAAGACCAGAAAAATCGATAGCCCTATTTTCTTAGCACCCCGATAAATAAAATTTCGCGGTTCGACGCTATGGCGATTGTAATCATGCGTTACATAAAAAATATACGCAGTAATATCGTGCACTAATCTTGGCACCAAAATAGCCAAAAAATAATGCTCGTGAGCAAATAAATAAAAACCTGAAAACACTAAAAAAGCATTTGCCCATAAAAACATTTTACCAAATAAGGTAGGAACTGACTTCTGACAAGAAAACGTCGACACGACTAACGCAATACTCAACACAGAAATAAGACTTTTAATAACAAGTACTTCAGCAGGTGACAGATTGTTTTTCAAAAAGATGCCTATATAAACCAAAATACCGGCCGCAACGCTCAAATACAGTTGGATATTAAACTGCCTGTCTGACAATTGACAAACACCTCGGGCTAAACCATGTTGTTGCTTTAAAACATGCAACACAGTCCAAGAAGCCACTAAAATATACATGAAATAATACGGTAACCATTGACTGCCCAACCCAAAAAATACCGCTAAAGCCAAGGTCATTGCAATCACCTTAACCTTAAAGGTTTTAAGGTAGTCAACATTACTGGTCATGACTACTGCACTGGCAACAATATGTGGAATACCAAATAATATATTAAAAAAAACAAAATGATTCGGGCTTGTTGGTAAAGCTTCTTTCAAGAATCCACCCCAAAAATGACTATCAACTAACTGCAACAATAAACAAATGGGAATAATCGCATAAACACCCAATAACCAACGAAATGAAATCGCTAACGGCTTTTTCGGAAGATGATCTTCTGAAACTTGTTGCAGTTCTTCTGTCGTCATTATAAAACCTAATTACTCTGAAATTTGTATTTTACTTAAAGGAAAAGTACACTGGATCACACGCTACGATCAAGCGTTTTTTTAAATATAATCATAATTGATGCCCGACTATCGATGACCTTCACCCTACACCCACAATTAGATCAAGATACCATCGCGCTTGGCCGTTTTAAACTTTGTCATGTTCGCCTAATGAACGAACGTCATTACCCCTGGTTTATTCTGATTCCGGAAGGTGACAATATTCAGGAAATCCATCAACTTAATTCTAACGATCGACTGCAATTCATACACGAATCTTGCTATTTAGCAGAACACCTTCAACAACACTTTAAAGCAGATAAATTAAATATCGCCGCTATTGGCAATAAAGTGCCTCAACTACACATCCACCATGTTGTGCGTTTCGAAACGGATCGTGCATGGCCTAATCCTGTTTGGGGACAATTTAAACCTGAACCGTATAGTGAATCAGCGCTCACCTCTATTCTTAATTTCACGCAACCATTAATCACAGCCTATAAGCCATGACCTACCAGCAACCCATGGGGCCGGTCATGATTGACCTTGTCGGTCAATCCATTTTAGACCACGAAAAGGAAAAAATACGCCACCCCAACACTGGCGGCATTATTTTATTTCAACGTAATTTTCAAGATGTAAAACAAGTTACCCAATTATGCCATGACATTCGTAGCATCCGAAAAGGCAACATCCTCATTGGTGTCGACCAAGAAGGGGGCCGCGTTCAACGATTTCAAGAAGGCTTTACCCGACTACCGCCTGCCAATACTTACCAATCCTTCGGGAAAGAAGCCGAATCATTAGCAACTACAGCCGGTTGGTTAATGGCCACTGAACTCTTACAGTGCCAAGTCGATTTCAGTTTTGCACCCGTTCTAGATGTTGACAGCGGTGTTAGCGAGATTATAGGAAATCGTTCCTTCTCTCAAGACCCCAGTCAAGCAACCCAACTCGCCACTGCATTCCGGAATGGAATGAAACGTGCGGGCATGGCCGCTGTCGGAAAACATTTCCCAGGTCACGGCGCCATTGCCGCGGACTCCCACCTGGAATTACCCGTCGATAAGCGACATTTACCCACCCTCCAGTTTCATGATCTACTACCCTTTAAAGCACTCATTGCAGATCAAATTGAAGCTATTATGCCCGCACATATTGTCTATTCTGAAATCGATGACCAACCTGCTGGGTTTTCATCTTTTTGGCTTAACACTATTCTTCGTGATCAACTGAACTTTAACGGTGCCATTTTTAGTGACGATTTATCTATGGCCGGTGCTGCTTTTTCAGAAAGTTACCCAAAACGCGCACAAAAAGCCCTCAACGCAGGCTGTGACATGGTTCTTGTTTGTAACAACCCCGATGCTGCCAGTACTGTTCTCGACTCTTTGCCCCTTAAAAACAACACATTGCGGCAACACCGACTTGAAAAAATGCGCGCAACTAAAACAACACTCACCACACCCTTAAGTCAATCTGAACATTGGCTCTTTGCCCGCAACCAAATCTTATCACTGTTAAATAACTAATTATGCTGCCGCCAGATGCCATCAAAGATATCCAAAAAAATGCCGATTTACTTTATGATAAACACCAAATAGAAACGGCCCTAAGCAACATCGCTCATCAAATTAATAGTCAACTTAACGATAAAAACCCCCTCGTTATGTGCGTCATCAATGGCGGCATTATTACTGCCGGGCATTTACTCCCCAAACTTAACTTCCCCTTAACACTTGATAGTATTCATGTCAGCCGTTATGGTCATAACACCCACGGCGATAGCCTTCATTGGCTTGCAAAGCCACAATCTTCTTTAACTGACCGCACCGTACTATTAGTAGATGATATTTTAGATGAAGGCATCACACTGGATGAAATCGCTCATTTTTGTCGAAAACAGGGGGCTAAGGAAATTTTCAGTGCCGTTTTAATCGATAAGCAACTAAATAAGCCCAAACCTATAACCGCTGATTTTATTGCACTCACATCGCCTAATCGCTACTTATTTGGCTATGGCATGGATTATCAAGGCTACCTACGAAATGCACCCGGAATCTTTGCCTGTCAACACAATTAACCCACTCCAGCTCCCACCCGGTTAAAGTAAGTTACCTGATTTCACACCCCTCATACACACATAGCACCAGAGACTCTGACTATTCAAACCGGCAATGAAAAAATTATCACCTCCAAAAAACAGCACCGACAAAACCCTATCGCCTTGGCGTGAATCGTTAAATACTATTATTTTTGGCGCCGAAACCACCGCCGGTAAAACTTTTGATATTATCCTTATCGTCAGCATCCTATTCAGCGTCATTGCGGTCATGTTAGACAGCGTCGCAACCATTCAAAAGAGTTATCACACTGAACTTTTCTACGCGGAGTGGTTTTTTACTTTATTGTTCACCATTGAATATTTTTTAAGAATAATTTGTGTCAAAAAACCTCTCCGCTATTGCACGAGCTTTTTCGGGCTGGTCGATTTATTATCCATCTTGCCCACTTATATTTCTTTATTACTACCCGGTGCACAGTACTTACTGGTCATTAGAATTCTCCGCCTGTTACGCATCTTTAGAATCCTCAAACTAACCGAATACATGGGCGAAGCCAGCGTGCTGATGGATGCCTTAAATAATAGTAAACGTAAAATCTTAGTTTTCCTTTACACCGTCTTAGCCGTTGCGATCGTCTGTGGCGCTCTCATGTATGCTATTGAGGGTAGCACATCAGGATTCACCAGTATTCCACGTTCCGTCTATTGGTCTATTGTGACACTCACGACCGTGGGTTATGGCGACATTGCCCCCCAATCGCCCCTCGGCCAAATAGTCGCTTCGGCTATTATGATTTTAGGTTATGGTATTATTGCGGTCCCAACAGGTATTTACAGCCTAGAGTTAGTTAAATCGTACCATGCCAGCACAGTACGCAACGACTCTTGTCCTTCCTGTGGCGAAACCGGTCATGATTCTGATGCCGAATTTTGCAAATTTTGCGGAAATACACTAGAGGAGAGCCCCTCATAACGCTAAAATAAAAATTAACCTATCCACTCTTAAAGAGGCACTGAATCCTTATGCGTTTTCTACATACAATGATTAGAGTCCATGACTTAGACAAATCGATGGATTTTTATTGCACCAAACTCGGTCTTCTGGAAAGCCATCGCATAGAAAGTGAGGCCGGTCGATTTACTTTAATCTATCTTTATGCACCCTACGACGAACAACAGGCAAACTCAATGCAAGCCCCCTTAATTGAATTAACTTATAACTGGGATCCCGAGCACTATACCGGTGGCCGTAACTTTGGTCACTTAGCCTTTGAGGTCGATGATATTTATGCCACCTGTCAAAAACTTATGGGACAAGGCATTACGATTAACCGCCCTCCTCGCGATGGTTATATGGCCTTTATTCGTTCCCCTGATGAAATTTCAATAGAACTGTTACAAAAAAAACAACCGCTAGAACCTCGAGAACCTTGGGTCAGTATGGAAAATAGTGGATGTTGGTAAGATGTGCATGGGCTAATAACAGCCATTCTGAACAACATTACCATGATTATGAATGGGGCGTACCGGTTCATCATGACCCAAAATTATTTGAATTCCTCATCTTAGAAGGTGCGCAAGCCGGGCTGAGCTGGTCAACGGTTCTCAACAAGCGTGATGCCTTTCGCCTTGCCTTTGACCAATTCTCTGTTGAAAAAGTCGCGTATTATGACGACGTTAAAGTGAAACAACTGCTCAACAATTCGACTATTATCCGTAATCGACTAAAAATAAAGTCAGCGATCAATAACGCTCAAGCCTTTATCAAAGTCCAACAAGAATTGGGTTCTTTTGACCATTACATCTGGCAATTTGTTAATCACCGAACCATTCAAAACAACTGGAAAACAGAAACCGAATTACCTGCTCAAACCTCATTATCGCAGACGATCAGTAAAGACCTTAAACGGCGTGGTTTTACCTTTGTAGGCCCAACCATTTGTTATGCCTTTATGCAAGCAACAGGAATGGTCAACGACCATACCCGTGATTGTTTTCGACATACCCCCTTACAACAAAGCAATTAACAATCGCCAAATAAAACGAAGTAATGGGTTCTAACCTGAAAAACCAAAAATATTGCTATAATGAAAGGTTAGATTTAACTCTATTAAAACATAAGGACTGATTGTGGCAATAAACGGTGAAGAATTTAAACAAGCTCTGCAAAACTGGGCCAGTGGTATTACTATTGTGACTACTCAAAGTGATTCTTTTGGTCTGCAAGGCATGACAGTTTCTTCCTTTTCCAGCGTATCGATGGAACCCCCTCAGGTTTTAGTCTGCATCAACCAATCGGTTAGCACCGGTGACGGCCTTAAAGAAAGCGGTGTATTTGCCATTAATATTTTATCATCTGAACAACAAAGCACCTCTAACCTGTTTGCCAACCCGAATAAATATGAAGAACGCTTCGTAAATACCCCATACACTCTCGGTCACAATGGCGCACCCTTGCTAACCAGTAGCCTGGCCTCACTGGAATGCACCGTCATTGAACAAATAGCTGTCGGTACTCACTGGATAATTATTGGTGAAATTCAAGACATACATCTGAATGATGGCGAGCCACTCCTTTATTACAAGGCCGGCTATCACCTTATTCAAGATCATTCGTAACCGCCTAAGCCATAAATCGTTCTAAGGCCACAACAGTATAGCGTTCAATCAAGCAGTGTTTTAACCGCTTGCTCTGTGGTCAGAAATACTCGTTCTGGTGTTAATTGTGCTAAGAACTCAGTCCGCTCAAGGCGGTCCATCACCGGGCCCTTCACCTCTGACAAACACAGTTTAATATTGGCTAAAGATAATTCCTTATTCAAATTCACCAGCACTTCCAGTGCTGTTGCATCAATATTACTCACAGAAGCAAAAATCAAAACCACGGAGCGTGCGTCTGGGTGTTGGGTAAGCTCCCCATTGACAAACTCTTCAATAAAAATAATATTGTGATAAGTCATGCTTTCATCAATACGAAGTAACAATAAGGTATCCCACGTTTGAACGGTGTGACGACGTTCATTACGAAAATGCTCAGTTCCCGGGACCCGCCCTACGACCGCAATATGTGGATGACTGACTTTACGGATATGACTAACAAATGTCATGATTACTCCAATCGCTAAGCCTTCTTCAATCCCTAAGAGCAAAACGCCCAACAACGTAACAACCTCAGAAGCCCCCTCACAGTTATCATAACGCCATGTTTTTATAATTGAATTCAGGCGGACCAACGGTAAAACAGCCATAATGATAATAGCTGCCAATGTTGCTTTGGGGATAAAATAAAACCCCGCGGTAAAAAACAACATTGCAATTGTCACAATCGACACCGCAACCAGCATTGCTAACTGCGTCCTAGCACCTGCTGAGAAATTAACCATCGTCCGACTAAAACCACCAGCCACCGACATACCGCCCGATAAAGCCGTCATCAGATTAGCCCCCCCTAAAGCAATAAGTTCCTGATTAGGGTCAATCTTTTGCCGCGTAATATTGGCAACCACTTTCGAAATGGCCACACTTTCTATATAGGCAATTAAGGCAATCATGGCCGAAAAAGGCAGTAACATTTGCCACTTAGGCGAACCGATAAAATCCAGACTCAATCGCGGCAAGCCAGCAGGCACATCGCCAACCACGGCCACATTAAATAGTCCATTTAAATCAAACCAGTAAACCGCTGTAGATGTACCAAAAACTGCTAAAATCGGCGCACATCTACTCAGACCGACCGCAATGGCTTCAGAAAAAGACAGCCTTTCCAGCACATAAGCCAAAGGCTTTCCAAAGCACAACATAATAAGCAAGGTTGTACCGGCCAAAAGAAGGGCCGTTGCATTAAAATTTGTAAGCGTGGTAGCCAAACAACTTAACTCCGGTTCACACGATTTAAACTGAACACCAATGACATGAGAGAGTTGACTCAAGATAATTAAAATAGCCGCACCACTGGTAAAACCCGTTAAAACCGGATGGCTAATCAGTTTAACAATCCCACCTAACCGAAAAAGCGCCATCAAAAGTAAAATAATGCCGCCTTCAGCAGCCAAAATTACCGCACTTTCCATAGGGTTTCCTAAGGCACTCACCTCAGGCGTTGATAACGCGGTTAACACCATAATCGCAGCAATAGAAACCGGCCCCACGGACAGTACGCGACTGGTTCCTGTTAATGCATAAAAAAACGGCGGCAAAATACTGGCATACAAACCCATTTGGACAGGTAACCCCGCCACCATGGCATAAGCAATACCTTGTGGAATCAATAAAATAGCAGTAATAACACCGGCGAATAAGTCGCCATTCAGGTCACGACGAGAATAAAACCTGAGCCAGTGAAAAATTGGAAAATACCTTGCCATCCTTGGACAAGGTATTCGGGAGAAAATTGAGAATCGCGTCATACACGTGAATTCCCTTTCTGATTAAGCATGATTAGTCTTGATCCAGAAACTCTTTAGCATAAGATTCTTTGCTGGGTATATCTAAGGTATGTCCTGGAAGCATCCAATGCCAATACAGCCAAGGAAAACCTATTTTCTTACCAATCCACCAGATAAAACGATTTTCACGTGGATCTAATTTAGGAAAAGAAGGCGTCACTTTGCCACCGTAAGAAAATTCCGCCAACATAACTGTACTTAACGAGGTGGTTAAAGGACAAGAACCGTAACCCTCATAACCTTCCTGAACAGCCTCATTGTTAATTAATCTCAAAATGTTTTTTACGACAACCGGCACCTGCTTTCTCACCGCCGCAGCTGTTTTAGCATTAGGTGTTGAGCCCGCATCTCCTAATCCGAATATATTGGCAAACTTATTATGTTGTAAAGTTCGATCATTCAAATCGACCCAGCCACCGGCGTTAGCCAATGGACTAGACTTAATGAAATCAGGTGCGCTTTGTGGCGGCGTCACATGAATCATATCAAAGTCTTTCGTGACTTTACTTTTCTTACCATCTCCGTCGGTCACTTCAAAGGTAGCCTTTTTAGCTTCACCGTCAATCTCAACAAGATTATTGCCAAAGTTGGTGGTAATACCATAGTCTGCAATCACCTTACTCAGTGCTTTAGCAAAGAAAGGGACTCCAAACATTCCGGGACCGGCATTGCAAAATTGAATATCAAACTTATCTAAGATACCTTTTTTACGAAAACGATCCGCTGCCAAATACATGATTTTTTGTGGCGCACCGGCACATTTTATCGGCATCGGTGGTTGCGTGAACAAGGTCGTTCCTGACTCTAATCCCTTGATACATTCCCAAGTATATTCAACATGTTTAGGTGAATAATTACTACACACACCATTCTTACCTAACGTTTCCTCAAGACCGCTAATTTTATCCCAATCCAGTTGTAACCCAGGACAAACCACTAAATAATCGTAGGTAAGACTCTCGCCTGATCTCAGTGTCACAGAATTTTTTTCTGGCTCAAACGTTTCTGCAAAATCTTTAACCCAAATGATACTCGGGTGAAGCAGATCCGCTTCCTGCTTAGTGGCTTTCTTTAAACTATAAGCACCGCCCCCAATAATCGTAAACCCCGGTTGATAATAATGCTGCTCGGATGGCTCAATCAACGCTATTTCAAGAAATGTGCTCTTCCGACGCAAAGTATTCGCCATAGAAACACCGGCTGCCCCACCGCCAACAATCAACACGGGGTAATGACTTACCTTAGGCTCACTTTTAGGCGTTGATGTTACCTGAGCCTTTACTTCTTCAACTTTTACTTCTTCAGCCTTTACTTCTTCAGCTGTTGCTTTTATTGCCGCTGCAGCCTTCACTGTACTTGCTTTAACTTTCGATGCACTGGCTTTAGTCTTAGCCTTTGATGCGCTAGCCTTAGCCTTAGCCTTAGCCTTAGCCTTAGCTTTAGTAGCACCGGATTTACTCTTCGCCGCCTCCGTTTTAGCCTTAGTCTCTTTTACCTTACTTGTTGCCATTTATAACCCCCCTCGGTTTAGTTTAGATATTTTAATTCTTTTAAGTCCATACCAAAAATCACTGCTGTAATATTTGCGCACTCCACGCTTTATAGCCTCCACTTAAAGACATAACCTTACTGTAACCTAATCGCTGCATAGCAACAGCCGCTAATGCAGAGCGAGCACCACTTCCGCAATATAACAGTACAGGAGTCATTTTGTCCGCCAAATTATTGATATTTTGTAATTTAAATTCCAAAACCCCGCGCGGGACATGTATCACACCGTCAATATGCCCTGATACAAATTCATGTTCTTCCCGCACATCGATGACGACTAAATTTGTCAGTTGCTGCATTTCCACTAAAGCCTGATCAACACTAATCTCACGAATTTGGTGGCGCGCTTCTGAAACTAAAGTAGCCGTTGATGCCACAGAAGAAGTCTTCCCAAATTGACCCTTTACGATTGCATCTTGGCGTTCTGACTCATCCAGCCCACACACTTTATTAGCCGGTACCGCTTGATCTATGTATTTAGGATTAGGTAAATTTAAATTATTCATCAAATCAATAAATTCTGCTCTGGATTTCCCAACTAACCGTGGGTTGTACCGACGTTCCTGACCAATACTACTCACTTCATTGCCCTGATAATCATGCCCAGGATAAACCAAGGTCTCATCGGGTAAGGTAAATAGTTGTGTCGTAATGCCATCATAAAGCGCACCGGCATCACCCCCTTGAAAATCTGCACGGCCACAGCCCCCTATAAACAATGAATCCCCGGTAAAAACTCGATCACGCCAATAAAAACTAACACTCCCTGGAGTATGCCCCGGCGTTGCAATCACTTTAATGTGTTCATTTTCTCCAAAGGTAAAAACATCACCAGAATTTATCTGAATATCAGCACATTCTGCACCACAAGCTGCGCCGACACCGGTTTGGGTGCCTAAATGATTTCTTAATAACCCACCTGCAGTAATATGGTCGGCATGAACGTGCGTCTCCAACGCGTACTTTAAAGTAACCCCCATATCGTTAATTAAATTCAGATAATTCTCTATCTGCTCTTTAACCGGATCAATAATAACGGCTTCCTGGGTAACAGGGTCTGCCAAAAAGTAAGTAAAAGTCCAAGTATCCTCATCAAACAACTGTCTAAAAAACATTTAATCTAATCTCCTAAAAGTAAGCACCGATCTTAAAATAACACTGCTATATGTCATCAATATATTATCTTTAAACAAATATCATGCCATTCTAACGAAAAACGCCTAAGTGCTTAATAATAAAATAAATTAATTAATATTTGCACTGTCATCATCGTTCCTATATTGTTTCAATGAAACACTATTGAAACAATATTGAGCGCAGCAATGAAACCAAACACCCTTATTAATCATTGGCTTCTAGAACACCGGGATCATTCTACAGCCCTCTCTCTATTACAGGCCTTTGAAAACAGCTATTTCTTACTCGTTAATAGCCATCAAACCGTTTTATACAGTAACGTTAAAACAACTCACTTATTACAGCCGGTCAGCACCCATCTAATCGGAAGAACTTGCCCTCTCGAATTACTTAACCCTGCCACCGACAACAACTCCGAAGCTAAAACAATAAATATTAACGGCTCTTTATACCAAATAACAGTTTATCCCTTATTCGCAGCCCAACAAAAATGTATTGGCCATCTTATTGTTCTATCAATACCCCCCACACCTGAAAAACCCTTGTTACCGAATACAGATACCCCTACTCCACACACTAACTTCCACGGCATTCTGAGCCAGTCATCTACAATGGAGCCCGTTTTCCAAATTATCAAGAATGCCGCCAGAACCGACTCCACGGTTTTGGTTCGCGGCGAAAGTGGTTCAGGAAAAGAATTAGTTGCACAAGCAATTCACACCCTAAGTAGTCGTCACGATCAGCCCTTCCTTGCCATTAACTGTGCCACGTTATCGGCTAACTTGCTCGAAAGCGAACTGTTTGGCCATGTCAAAGGTGCTTTTACCGGTGCCGTAAATAATCATACCGGTTTATTTCAACGCGCAACCCAAGGGACTTTATTTTTAGACGAGATTGCTGAGCTTCCTTTAGAATTACAAGCAAAATTACTCCGCGTCATTCAAGAGCGCACGTTAACCCCAGTCGGGGGTAGTCAAAGCATTGCGATAGACGTGCGCCTTGTTACAGCAACCCATCATTCTCTACGCGAACGCGTTGCCCAAGGCCAGTTTCGTGCTGATCTCATGTATCGACTCCGCGTGGTTCCTATTTTCATACCCTCTCTTAAAGAACGCCGAGAAGATATCCACTTATTACTCTGGCATTTTATAAAACTAAATAATCTAAAAAAATTTCGTATCATTACTAAAATTGCCCCCAAAGCAATGCAAGCACTACTCAATCACTCTTGGCCCGGCAATGTCAGAGAACTGCAAAACGTTTTGGAATATGCCTTTATTGTCGGCCAAGGCAATACGCTTCACTTTTCGGAATTACCGCCGGAGTTTAAAGAACCACAAAAACGTCCAACACCCCCCTCAGAAAATTTCCCCTGCATATTAACCTCAGAACAAGAAAGAACCGCCATTCAAAACGCACTGCATCAGTACCAAGGTAAAATTAACCCGGCAGCAGAAAGTCTCGGCATGAGTCGGGCTACCTTCTGGCGCAAAAGAAAACATTATGATCTATAATCTTGAACCTGTTTCTGAAAAACAAGTAATTGATTGTTTGCCGGCATAGCAACCTTTTTCATCAAGACCATCCCTGCATTAGTTGCTAAAGAAACGATATCCTCAAAATGACGAATGCCGCTTCGTGGGTTTCTCAATTTTAACCACTGATCAAAACGAGCATTACTCTCACTGCTGTATTGATTGTTAAAATTAAAAGGACCATAAATCACTACTGCTGCACCGACTTTCAAATTAACATTCAACTTTTCAAAATATTCTGACACAACGGCCCAACTCATAATATGCAAGGTATTTGCTGTAAATACCCCCTCGATACCGGTTTCAGGCCACACTTCCTCTCTGACATCTAATACCAGTGGCGGATTAATATTAGGCAAAGAACTTTGCTTAACCCACTGAGAAATACCCGCTAAATTCTCTAACAGGTCGGTCGGTTGCCAAATGATGTGCGGTAAATTTTGCGCAAAAAAACAACCGTGCTGCCCGGTACCACTGCCAATTTCCCAGACTGTCATTGGCGCAGTAAAAATCTGTTCTATTTGCTGAAGAATCGGGCTCTTGTTATTTTCACAAGCTTGTGAAAAAGGCTTATCAGCTATCATAAAAAGTTATGCCTGAAACCAAGAGACCGGAACCAGCGTAATAACCGTTACCACCCACCAAAAAATAACTCTCTGAATGTAATTACTGAAGCGTTATTTATTACTTTATTTTTCTCTAAATGACTCATTACATCTCCCCCCTAATAACCATCGATGCTCGTAACGATCAGAATAAATTCTTCAATCACCCAAGACACGATAGCCCATTAATCGACTAAAAAACAAACGCCCCACCTCAAAAAACAGGAATCATTTTACCTTCAAGCACTATTAATCCAAAATAGCGATTAATTCTATAAAAAAACGTTCCGACAATGGATATCAAACTCATTCAAAGGATCGACGCAGTTAATGCTGATGAGTGGAATCATGTTACCGGAACCACCGATCCCTTTGTACAACACGCCCTATTACTCGCCTTAGAAAAAAGTTCATCAGTTTGCCGCAAAACCGGCTGGCAACCCCATCATCTCTTAGTCTATTCTGACAATCATCTGGTCGCGGTGATGCCTTTGTATTTAAAATTTCATTCTCAAGGTGAGTATGTTTTCGATCACCTCTGGGCAAACGCCTATCACAATCACCAACAATCTTATTATCCAAAGTGGCTCACCAGTATTCCTTTCACCCCCTGCCAAGGCAACCGAATCATCATAAAAAAAGGCAGGGATCCGTCCTTAATAACACACGCTATTTTTAATTATCTGCAAGAACATGCTGAACACTATCATGTCTCCTCATGGCATTGTCTTTTTCCTCATGCAGAGCAAGCAGAACAACTGAAGAATCTCGGTCTAAGTATTCGCCTGAGCTTTCAATTCCATTGGTTTAATAACAACTACCGCGATTTTAACGATTTTCTAGATACCTTACGCTCTAAAAAAAGAAAACAAATCAAGCGGGAACGACAACGTATCGCAGAACAAGGTATTAAACTTATAACCGTTAAAGGAGGTACGATTACCGATCAACAATGGCGCTACTTCTATCAATTTTATCAATTAACATACCTGAAAAAAGGCCATGCCCCTTACTTGACGTTTGAATTTTTCAAACAAATCTCTAACACCATGCCAGAACAATTGTTACTGGTCATCGCTGAACTAAACGAAACACCTGTCGCTATGGCTCTATTTTTTATAGGGAGCGACACCCTTTACGGCCGCTATTGGGGATGCCAAAACGAATTCAGTGGCTTACATTTTGAAACCTGCTACTATCAGGGCATTAACTATTGTATAAAAAACAAGCTGATCCGGTTTGATGCCGGCGCTCAGGGCGAACATAAAATAGCGCGCGGCTTTACTCCCATTACTACCTACTCAGCGCACTGGATTAAGAACCCGCAGTTCTCAAAAGCAATACACCAATTCATTCAAAAAGAAAAAACAAGTCAGTCGTCTTACAAAGACTATTACCAGACACTACTTCCCTTTAAACGAAAGCCACCCGGCACACCTTAATTAATCGACAACTCTGCCGTACTGACCTTGAAAAGGTTTAACATTATCGCCTGCAATTTTATTAATCGAATACATTTGTTTAGGCGATGCCTCAACAACAGGCTTTAAAACAAACCAATTCACCGTTTCAGTGTATGGCGGCGTGTCGCGAAAAAGTCATCATTTGCAGCAATCAGGAAACGATTGATAAACGGTCAAAAAAAAACCACCCCGCTACAAAACAGGGTGGTTAAAAATTACATTGAATGTAATAAAAATTCTAATTTAAGAGGAGATCTTAAATATGGTTCTATATTATGCGAATTATTCACTCGTGAAAATGTGGCACGTTGTCGCGCGACATTTTGTCTCACACCGCCTTCACTACTCCACTCTCTACTACCCTTTAGATTTATTGACATTAACTATGGGTTTCTTTAGGCAATGAGCCAATCCTTCAATCTTCACTCACGGCAGATCTCTCAAAGATTATTATCCACGAAAGCCGTTAACGGACAACTTGTTTATAACAAAACCGTACGTTATTGTTTTTTTCAAAATAACGCTCATAACCAATTGATTTTAAATCTATTTATCTGCGTATCTTTTCGGGTCATCCGAGTAGAAGGGTAGAGGAAATACGCTCTGTATTTCTAAATGAACAAATAATCCACAAAGTTATCCACATTTTTGTGGGTAACTTTATCTCCATTAACTTAGCCAATGGAGATAAAGGTAAAATGATATTATTAAGAGTGGTAAAAAACTCAGTCGTCAAAAAATACTAGAACTAGAATCAACTCTTAGGTACTTTCACGTCTCTTTACTCTTCGATTGCAAAAAACACACCCTGAGACCTTTGCACGAAACACAGCAAAACAACTGATTATCAATAGGACTCATCCGGTAAAATGAATATTAGCAATTTATCATAAATCACTGGAAATAACATGGCCTGGAAAAACCTCAAACAAAGAAGCCTTGGCGATGCTCTGCTGATTGATCACGAGGCATTGCAAGAACTGGATGGAGTCCATGAGTTAATTGATTGGTCTCGTCTGGAGCAATTATTAATCAACATTCATTCCAGTACACGCGGTGAAAAAGCCTGGCCACCACTAATGATGCTCAAAGCCTTACTATTACAGAGCTGGTACAAGTTGAGTGACCCGGCATTGGAAAAACAACTGGCTCGGGATCTGCTTTTCAGGCGATTTGTAGGGTTGGATATCACTGAGTCTATTCCAGATCACAGCACCTTCTGGCGTTTTCGTCAGCAGTTGGAAAGACGTGCATTGATGGAACCATTACTGCAAGAAATCAATGATCAACTCATTGAGCAAGGCCTCTACATCAAATCAGGCGGCGTCAGCATCGTTGATGCCAGTGTCATCGAAGCCAAGCAGTGTCGGCCCAACAAGACCAAGAGTGGTGACTCAACTCAGGACCCGGACGCTGACTGGAACGTCAAAGCAGGTTCTGACGGAAAGCGTCAAAGCACCTATGGTTTCAAAGCCCACCTGAGTGTTGATGAAGATGGCCTGATCAAGGCCACAGACTTCACCTCTGGCAGCGTGCATGACTCCAACTGCTTTACCGACTTACTCGAAGGTGACGAATCAGCGGCCTATGCAGATAGTGCTTACCAAAGCCAGAAACACGCAGATTGGCTTTCGCAAAAAGGCATCGGCAACAGAGTCACAAAACGCGCTTATCGTAACCGCCCTTTGACAGCAGAAGATAGACTCTTTAACCGAACCCATTCCGGTGTTCGCAGTACCGTCGAGCGTGTCTTTGGTGTACTGAAGCTGCATTATGGGATGGCAAAGGCTTGTTACCTGGGTATCAAGCGTAATCGCACACGCTTTCAACTGATGTGTGTGGCACACAACATCAAACGTGGCAGATCTATTCAGCGGGCAAGTTGTGCCTGAAAACAAAATAAAGGGGGAAAGCAGATGTGTTTCAGTAGATATAGACGATATATTGTCCCTATTGGGCAAAATGGAATCAAAAAAACGAAGTCCCAGAATTTAACTGGCTATGTGAACTGATCGCGCAAAGGTCTCGATCTGAATAATATTTTACAGTTTGGATTGTTTCGTGATCAAACAGGTGGCGACGATTGACAAACATTAGAGAGACTGTTGCTGTTAAAACAACAAAGAAGAGGGGAAAAAGGTAGAACATCGGGGCATCATCGCGGTAAAAATGATGCCAACGATAAAACCAAATCAGTACCGTACCTGAGGAAAATAGATCAAACTTAAATCCGACAGGTATTTTTTTGATAACCGTTGTAACGCTTGCTATGGAAATAAAAAGCACGCCGATATAAGCAGACTCAGCGAGTTTAAAGAGTGTCTGAAATTCATGTTGGCTTTGGGCCAAGATACTTAAACATAAATTGAGAAGGATGAATAAGGGCATCTTTAAGTTGAATAGGTAACGCGAAAATACCGTTCATTTTACTTGTTTTTTTAGTGCGCTAAGGCATTAAACATGAGTATAAATTAAAAAGGGGATGTTAATTTTATGGATTAAGATCACCTTTAATAGTCTCAATGACAGATATCTAGTAAAATTGTCAGCTAAAGTAGCCTGTGTTTATTGTTTAAGCGGGGCTTAGAGGATAATGCCTGAAATGAGAATTTAAAAAGAGTGAGTGGTGTCTTGAAAATTAAAGAATATATGCAAGGTCTTGGTGTTGAAGCGAAAGCAGCAGCAAGAATTTTAAAAGGTGTTGAGAGTCATAAAAAGAATACTGCTTTAAAAGTGATTGCTCAACGGATTAGAGATAATCAAGAGCAATTAATTGTTGAAAATAAGAAGGATTTGGATAAAGGGCAGGCGCAAGGCTTAGATTCTGCGCTTTTGGATCGCTTAGCGTTAACGCCGGCGCGCATTGCCGCAATGGCAGAAGGTTTGGAACAAGTTGCAAGTTTACCTGATCCTGTTGGGGAGATCAGTGATTTGAATTATCGGCCCAGTGGTATACAAGTGGGTAAAATGCGTGTTCCACTCGGCGTTGTGGGTATTATTTATGAGTCACGACCGAATGTAACAGCAGATGCCGCGGCATTATGTTTAAAGTCTGGCAATGCGACAATTTTACGTGGTGGTTCAGAGGCGATATACTCTAATCAAGCGATTGCGTTGTGTATACAGGAAGGGTTAGCGGAAGTTGGCTTGCCTATTGCGGCTATTCAAGTGGTGGAAACAACTGATCGAGAAGCCGTGGGTGAAATGATTACAATGGATTCCTATATCGATGTCATTGTACCGCGGGGGGGTAAAGGACTCATTCGGCGTATTTCAAGCGAGGCGAGCATTGCA
>Ga0233443_1001208_pt1 | contig 23409 bp, 16 predicted proteins | sample SI_123_September_2_FD_182784 | JGI IMG/M metagenome (GOLD analysis project Ga0233443, IMG submission 182784) | Seawater microbial communities from Saanich Inlet, British Columbia, Canada - SI_123_September2016_200_MG | ecosystem: Environmental > Aquatic > Marine > Inlet | place: Canada: British... | reverse complement strand
GAGGATCACGTTGACAGATTACTTGTTCCTTACAAAAGTGCCTTGAAATCGGTATTGTCAATTGTAGGTGAAGGAGCAAATCCTCAGAATGAGTTTAGTTCCGGATTCAATCCGGCCAGAGGCCTGGTTACAATTACTTTCGTTGATTTCGAACTAAGGGGAGATGTAAATACTTCCCATGTACTCAAAATGCTCAGCGATTCATTGCTTGGGGTATATCCGGGAGTAAGCTTTTCTGTTAATAGGGAGCAAAATGGGCCTCCTGTAGGCAAGCCGGTTAACGTGGAGATTTCAGGAGAAGATTATACAACACTTATCGCACTTACTGAGGATATTCAGTTCTTTATTGAATCTTCCGATATTGATGGGATCGAAGATTTGAAGATGGATCTCAATGTAGGCAAGCCGGAGCTGATTGTGAATATTGACAGAGACCGTGCACGAAGGTTTGGCCTTTCAACTGCGCAAATAGCCAGTACAATCAGAACAGCCCTGTTTGGGAAAGAGATCTCAGATTACAAGGAAGGTGAAGATGAATTTCCAATTCAGTTAAGGTTGATGGAAAAATATCGTTATGATATTCCCGCACTGATGAACCAGAAAATCACTTTCCGAAGTCCATCCAATGGTAGAATAATGCAGGTACCCATATCCGCAGTAGCAGACTTTTCATATAGTACAACTTATGGTTCGGTGAAAAGGAAGAATATGGATAAGGTAATTACATTATACTCCAATGTGGTAGAAGGTTATAACCCAACCAAGGTGAATGAGAATATTAAAAACCTGCTGGCTGATTACAAAATGCCGGAAGGATATGATTATGCTTTTACCGGGGAACAACAGGAGATGGAAGAGTCGATGGCATTCCTGTCACGTGCGATGTTAATTGCTGTTTCACTCATTCTGCTCATTCTTGTGACTCAGTTTAATTCAATGGTTCGGCCAATTATTATCGTTCTCAGTGTACTGTTCAGCACAATTGGTGTTTTTGGAGGAATCGCAACCTTCAATATGTCGTTTGTTGTAATGTTAACCGGAATCGGAATTGTGTCGCTGGCAGGAATTGTGGTTAACAATGCCATTGTGCTAATTGATTATATAGATCTGCTTAAGATTAGAAAACGAAAGGAATTGGGATTGAATCAGGAAGACTTCCTGCCGGCAAGTATAGCTAAAGAATGTATCATTCAGGGTGGAAAAACAAGATTGCGTCCTGTATTACTCACGGCGATCACCACGATTCTGGGATTGATCCCGCTGGCAGTTGGCCTGAATATTAATTTTACATCTCTGTTTAGTGAATATGACCCTCAACTCTATTTTGGAGGCGACATGGTTAACTTTTGGGGGCCAATGTCCTGGACTGTAATTTTCGGACTTACTTTCTCCACTTTCCTGACCTTAATTATTGTACCGGTAATGTATAGAATAACTACGAAGGCTCAGATTTCTCTGGCCGGACTTTTCAACAAATCAAACTAATTCAGACATAGTTTGATAAAAGATTGCGATGGCACCCGAAAGGGTGCCATTTTTTATGTCAAAAGATCTACAGCTTTTAAATTGTGAGAATCCGTTTTGATGGATCAGGAACAATAGTCTGGAAGGAAGCCTTAAATTTATTTCATTTCTTGCTTACTTTCATTAAAAGAATCCTGCGCAAGCTAACATTGAAGACCAATTAAATCAATCTGCTGAATATAGGAAAGTAAGTTGGGTTTGGCAGAATGCCCAATGGATAAAAGGATTAGATCTAAAAGATCCTAAGCTGACTTAAAAATGATCAGCTTCGATATGAATAAGAACTATCGCATCGCGAATAAGATAAAAAAGTTCATTCTGAAATGTAGGATTGTAATCCAGCGAAAGGTTTATTAACCTTCATACTTTGCTATTACGGCAAAGAAAAATCCAGACAAAACGATACCTGTGCCGGGCGTCCTATCTGGCCATCGCAGGCATAAATCCGAGAATTATTTAGTTTGATCTAAGCTTTGATGACATAACACAGATGCTTTTAGATCAATTCAAATGCACAATAAGGAATATTATTATCAAATTCCGCCCTGCGCGGTGGCTTGTCCACGGGATGCGAAATAAAAGATGCCGCCTTAGATCAAATACTTCAAGTCAATATCTGCAACTAATTACTCTGAAATTGCAACTTATCTTTCTGGATAGGCAGTCTTTTATATGGCAGCCGTGGTGGGTTTCTGGTTCGTTTTGGGCGGTAGCCAAAATGAACAGAAAGAATAAATATATTCCTTAATACCCCGGAAAATGTTCTTGATCCGTTTTGATCCCGGATAATCGAAAATAAAAAAGTTCCGAAAATTAATTTTCGGAACTTTTTTATTTTTATGATGTATGATTAAACGATCAACATTGCATCGCCATAGGTTCCAAATCTGTATTTTTCCTTGATAGCTTCTTTGTAAGCTTTAAATAGCAGATCGTATCCGGCGAATGCTGATACCATCATTAATAAAGTTGTTAATGGTAAATGGAAGTTGGTAATCATTCTGTTGGGAACTTTAACCTGATAGGGAGGGAAAATGAATTTGTTGGTCCATCCTTCAAAGGGTTTTAGCATACCGGTTGTTGAAACAGAACTTTCCAGCGTACGCATTACAGTTGTTCCCACCGCGCAAACATTTTTCTTTTGTTTCTTTGCATTGTTCACCATATCTACAGCAACATCACCTATGTTGATTTGCTCTGAATCCATTTTGTGCTTGGTCAGATCTTCAACATCCACACTTCGGAAATTCCCCAGCCCAACGTGAAGCGTTATTTCTGCAAAATCGACACCTTTTATTTCGAGGCGTTTCATAAGTTCACGGCTAAAATGCATTCCGGCTGTTGGCGCTGCAACAGCTCCTTCATGTTTTGCATAGATGGTTTGGTAACGTTCTTTGTCTTCCGGCACAACAGGCCGGTTGATAAACTTTGGAAGAGGTGTTTCACCAAGTTCAAACAAAGTCTTTTTAAAATCTTCATAGGGGCCATCAAACAGAAACCTGAGTGTTCTTCCTCTGGAGGTAGTATTATCAATTACTTCGGCTACCAGTGTATCGTCGTTACCAAAATAGAGCTTGTTTCCAATCCTTATTTTTCGCGCCGGATCAACCAGTACATCCCAAAGACGTTGTTCTGTATTTAATTCCCTGAGCAAAAAGACTTCTATTTTCGCTCCTGTTTTTTCTTTATTTCCGTATAGTCTTGCAGGAAAAACCTTGGTATTGTTGAACACCATTATGTCATGTTCGTTAAAATAATTGATCACATCCTTAAAAACTTTGTGTTCAATTTTACCAGTCTTTCGATTTAGCACCATTAATCTTGATTCATCCCTGTTATCAGCAGGGTAGAGTGAGATTAAGTCTTCCGGTAATTCGTACTTAAATTGTGATAACTTCATATTGGTATGAGGTTTTCAATAGTTAAACTTTATGTAATATTATCTTTTCTTCAAATTTGTCAAGCTCAATTGCATTCACTAACTCATAATGGCCCGATTTTGTTCTGGTTAATCCTGATAAATACGCACCACAGTTAATTATTTTCCCCAGATCGTTTGCAATTGTTCTTATATAGGTTCCCTTAGAGCACTTTATACGCACTTCAATTTCGGGTAAGTCAGGCCTTAAAAGCTCCGCTTCATGTATTGTTATCTTTATAGACTCCAGTGTCTTATCTTCACCCTTCCTGGCCAATTCATAAGCTCTGGTTCCATTGATCCTCTTTGCAGAGAAAAGTGGAGGCACCTGTTCCTTCATTGAAAGGAGGCTATTTACAGCAGCCTGGATTGTTTCTTTGCTAAGTGCTGAAACATCTTTTTTATTCTCTACTTCTGTTTCAAGATCATATGACGGAGTTGTTGCGCCAAGGGTGATTCTAGCAACATACTCCTTATCCTCTTCCTGGATGGTAAAAAGTTGTTTGGTTGCTTTTCCAACACCAATAAGCATTAATCCGTCGGCCAATGGATCTAAAGTGCCGCCGTGTCCTACCTTAAGTTTCTTTGCTTTCAGATTTCTCTGTAACAGATATCTTACTTTCTTAACAACATCAAAAGACGACCAACCTTTGGGCTTGTTAATAAGAATAAGAACTCCTTCACGATACTCTTCAAGAGACAACCCTTCTTCAAAAATCACCATAAAATATAGACAAAATTATTACCAGAAACAAATTAAAGATTCAGATAAGGTGTTTAATAAACTAAATAGCAGTGAGTATTGCGATTATACCAACCAGCAAACAGTAAATGGCAAAATAAATAAGTTTACCTCTTTTTACGATTTTCAACATCCATCTACAGGCAAGTAATCCGGAAATAAACGCAGCCAAAAAGCCTACCAGTAATGGAAAGAATTCAACCGATGTATCGTTGCTTAGCTCACCGGAAAGTGCATCTTTCAGGTTTGCTCCGATAATAGGGATAAGAACCATTAAAAAGGAGAATTTCGCGATTTCCTCTTTCTTCTTGCCAAGTAAAAGTCCGAGGGCAATTGTAGAACCTGATCGGGAAATCCCCGGTAGCACGGCTAAAGCCTGAGCAATACCGATTAAAAAAGAGTCTAAAAAAGTAATTGGGTTTTCTCTGCTTTTCGCATAATATGTAAATCCCAGCAAGAGTGAAGTAATGATCAGCATGGATCCAACAAAGATCATGTTGCCGGTAAAAAAGGATTCAATCTCATGTTTAAAGAATATTCCCGCAATCGAAATTGGAATCATCGATACGAGAATCATCCCAACATATTTAGTTGCTTCGTTCCATTCAAATTTAAAAATACCTTTGAAGATGGAAACAATATCCTTCCAAAAAACAATCACAGTACTCAACACTGTTGCTCCATGCACAACAACCGTAAACGTGATGCTGTTTTTAGCTTCAACATTTAGCAACACCTTTCCAATCTCCAGGTGGCCACTTGAACTAATAGGTAAAAATTCTGCAAGGCCCTGCAGGATTCCTAATATAAGAGCTTCAATCCAGTTCATTCTTCTCCGGCCTCGACATGTTTTGGTTTTCTCATGATGGCCCAGATTTCGAATACGAAACCAAATAAGACAACAGTGGGAGCAAGAGTTATTCTTCGCCAGCTAAAGATTTCTTCACTAAATACATTGGGATCATCGCTGCCGCCACCAATCATAAGTAGAAAGCCAACAATAATAATAACAAAACCAATGATAAGGTAGAGATAATTCTCCTTTGGTATTGCAAATCCTAACTGCTTAGTTTCTTGTTTTTTTGCCATTTTCTAAGTTTTTATTCCAGTTACACTCACCTAGTAGTATAGTTCATCGGATCTTAACCTTAAATACTTATTCACTGCAAAGTATGCAGCAATAAATGTAATTAAAAAACCAATGATAAATATTGCTATAAATAGAATGCCTAAAGTTTCATAATCGTGAAAACCAATCGCTCCTTCCAGTTCGCCTCTTATCAGGTCAATGGTACCCAATAGCAGGAATACCGAAAACACTGCGGCTAATAAACCCTGCAAAACAGCACTAAACAGATGCGGCCGTCGGATGTATCCGTTGGTTGCACCTATTAATTGCATGGTATTAATCAGAAATCGTTTTGAATAAACCGAAAGCCGAACTGTGTTATTGATAAGAACGATTGAAATAAACAGAAAAAGGACTGAGAATATAAGCAGATAAATGCTGATTCTGTTCACATTTTCATTCACCTTGTCCACCAGATTTTTTTGATAATATACTTCCTTGATCTGATTGTATTCATTCAGGTCTGATTGGATAATCTGTATGCTGTCTTTATTTGCATAGGCTGCATGCAGTTTTACCTCAATAGATGCCAGCAGCGGATTGTATCCAAGAAAATCAACGAAATTCTCACCTAGTTCTTCCTGAAATTCTTTAGCTGCCCGTTCTTTGGGTATGTATTCTGTCGACTTTACATAATGTGTTGCGTCCAGATCTTTCTGGAGTCGAATGATATCTATTTCCTTAAGATTGTCTTTGAGGATGATTGAAAAACCAATGTTTTCCTTCACATAATCAGAAAGCCGGTTGGCATTTAAAAGAAGTAATCCGATTAATCCCATCATGAATAAAACAAGCGAAATGCTGAGAATTGAAGTAGAATATGAACTTCTGAGCTTGTTTCTGAATTTACGTGATGTGGTATCTTTACCGGTTCTTGCCATTAATCCAATTTTGGAAAAGTCTGCAAATATACAAAATAAGACCTAATTTGTTTGATCGTTTCTGATCTAAAAATGAAAAGGTTAATACTTCAATTTATGTGAGTTTGAATAATTGCAGATATTGCTTATAAAAATTTCCTAAATTTGAAACCAAGTATAGGAATTAAGCAGATTTTATCTTGAATAACACGATCAGTAATCCCATAAGCAGAATTATCGTCGCAATTGATTTTTCAGGCGATTCGATGAACGCATTGAAACATGCTATGTTATGGTGCAATGCTATTCAATGCGATATGCGATTGTTGCACATTCAGAAAAAGGAAAAATACGATGTACCTGAGTATTTCGAGAACCTGGAAACCCAACATACAAAATCAATTGAAGATATTCTGATTTATCTGGTTGATAAATACCGAAAGAACTATAATGTAAAGAATGGGATCTTTGATTATGTAGTTCGTGAAGGACGTGTTCATACTGAGATAACAGAATATGCGGCAAACGAAGAGTCTGCCTTAATCATAATGGGAACACATGGTGTTTCGGGATTCGAAGAATATTGGGTGGGAAGTACTGCTTTTAAAGTGGTGATGAAATCTCCCTGCCCGGTGCTTACAATTCGCAATGGTTTTCCCATAGTTATGCCTAAGAGAATTGTAGTTCCTATTGATGTTACCAATCAAACCCGACAAAAGGTACCTTTGATGGCTGAGCTTGCCGGCAGGTTCGGATCTGAGATTCACTTACTGGGTGTTCGGGAGACTGAAACAAAAGAAGTAATTACCCGGATTAATCAATATGTTGATCAGGTAGCTGAATATTTGGAAAACAAAGGAGTGAGTCTAATTATTGAATCATCCAACGGTGGTAATATAACAGATCTGACCATTGAGTATGCAAAAGAAGTAGATGCAGATTTAATCTCTATTATGACGGAACAAACCGAACGTCCTGAGAATCTGTGGCTTGGTCCCTATGCACAGCAGATGGTCAATCATTCACCTATTCCGGTTTTAAGCATGCATCCGATAGAATAAGTAAATATGAGGAGTTTAATTTTATTAGTAATTTTAGTTTTATCCATATCAACAGTCTCTGCACAAGCTGTAGAAAACGGCTGGGGGAATGTTCACATTTCTGAGCAATCTGATAAGGCCGGGCAGGATGGTAAGGTTCAGATTATGCAGGACCAAAGAATAAGTGAATTGTTATTGAAACATGCTGACATGAACAAGCAGCATAAAGGAATCTCAGGCTATAGAATCCAGATCTACTCAGGATCGGGAAACAGGGCAAGAAAGGAATCTCAGAATGTACGGGCTCAGTTCCTGAAGATTTTTCCTAATATAGATGTTTCCATCGTATACAATGAACCATACTATAAAACACGAGTTGGGAATTTTCGAAATAAAACAGAAGGTTATAAGATATACAAGGCTATTTCAAAACATTTTCCAAGTTGTTACTTTGTCATTGAATCGGAGATGGAGTATCCAAAACTGGATTAATTAGTTTCCTATGCAGCAAGTATCTGTTCAGCAGCTAAAAGAAACGGCCAAAAAAATCAGAGTTGATGTTGTCAATAGTCTGTTTATGGCTGGCTCAGGTCACCTGGGAGCTTCTTTGGGATTGGCGGATATCTTTACAACCCTCTATTTTCATCTTTTGAATCATGATCCAAAGAATCCGGATTTGCCGGAAAGAGATAGGTTTATTTTGTCAATAGGGCATGTTGCTCCGGTGTATTATGCAACATTGGCTCACTCCGGATATTTCCCGATTGATGAGTTAGCATCATTAAGAAAGCTTGGATCCAGATTACAGGGACATCCTGGCAAAGATCATGGTTTGTCGGGGATAGAGCTTTCGGCCGGATCGCTTGGACAAGGATTATCTGTAGCGGTAGGGATGGCATTGGCCGCAAAAATTGACAAGGAAAATTGGACTGTCTGTTGTTTGCTGGGTGATGGAGAACCCCAGGAAGGATCGGTCTGGGAAGCAGCAATGAGCGCCAGCCATCATAAACTATCAGGCTTAATAGCTGTTGTGGATAGAAATGGTGTTCAGATTGACGGACTTACCTCTGATGTGATGGAAATTGAACCATTGCGAAAAAAATGGGAATCTTTTGCCTGGTCAGTGTTTGAGTGCAATGGAAATGACATTGAGAGTTTTATTGATGCCTACAAAGAGGCTGAAATGAACAGCAAGGGGCCATCGGTAATTCTGGCAAAAACGGAAATGGGAAAGGGAGTGCCTGAAATAGAAAATGATTATCGATGGCATGGAAAAGTACCAGATCAGAATCAGGCTCAACGCTTTGTTGAACAGATCATGACATAGTACAGTTTTTTTTAACTTCGAAGTTGTTATTAATTTAATAGTATCATGAATAAGATTATTACTCTGGTTTTCTCCTTATTGTGTGTATGTGGAGTTCATAATATGAATGCCCAATGTACACCTGATCCATCCTGCATCGATACAGGTAATCCGGGACAAATGTGTCCGGATACATTATCGGATGGATATATAAATACTGTATACTCCCAGGTAGTTACGATACTTCCTCCTGGAAGCTTTGATTTTGGAGGGAATACCATTGTGTTGAGTCATATTAAAATTATAAGTATTGACAATATCCCGCCTGGTTTGAGTTATGAAACCAACGCTACCGGTAATTTGTTCGCCGTTGGAAGCAGTTACTGCGCGGTAATCAGTGGTACACCTACCACAGTTGGTGAGTATCAGCTCATGGTGAATATTAAACCATATACCTCGGCCACGGAGCCTCTTCCTTTTGTTGTAACTGATGATACATCTTTAGCTATTACTATTTACCTGGAGAATGGACTTTATGATATTGAAGACAACCGTTTTAATTATGATTTATATCCAAATCCTTTTAACAATCAGTTAATTCTGGATGTGGATTCTGACTCCGGTTCAAAGGGTTCGCTGTTCCTTTTTGATGCAATAGGCAGGGAAGTCAGACGGGAGGAACTTGAAATCATTTCAGGTGACAATCAATTCATAATTGAGACAGGAAAGCTGGAAGATGGCATTTATTTTTACCAACTTTTCGATGGACAGCATTTATACACCAATAAGCTATTAAAACAGTAACTGTGCTAAAAGAGATTCTCGTTTCCCTGATTATCTTATCCTCCTTTGCAGGAGGATTTGCCCAACAAGCTGAACTAACAGGGACCGTAAGCGATGAAAAAAATCATCCTCTTGCCGGAGTACACATTAAAATTGATGATAAGCTTGGTGTGGTAACTGATGAAAATGGAGTATACCGGATTGAAACAAATTTTGGCCATCATAAGCTGAGCTTTAGCTACATTGGTTTTGACGAGTTTTCTGTAGAACTTGCTATTGATACAAAAACAGTTGTTTATAATGTTAATCTGGCGGAGAATGCCCAGCTGGTGAGAGGAGTAGTTGTGTCGGCAAGCAGACATAAACAGAATCGGAACGAGGTACCCATTTCCATGGAGGTACTGGCTCCGGCTACCATCGAAAGAATGAATCCGAAAACGATGGATGAAGCACTTAGTTTTGTCCCGGGAATTAATATTGCTGATGGACAAATTAGTATCAGAGGAGGAAGTGGATATAGTTATGGAACCGGCAGCAGAGTAATGATACTCGTCGACGGTTTACCAATGCTTTCGCCGGATGCAGGAGATGCCAAGTGGAATTTTATACCATTGAATAATTTGAACCAGGTTGAGGTAATAAAAGGTGCCTCCTCTTCCTTATATGGAAGTTCTGCATTGAATGGAGCAGTAAATATTATTACGCGGCAGCCCGGGCCTGAACCTGAAACTTCACTTAATCAGTACACTGGTATTTATATGTCACCCGAGAGGGATGAGCTCAAATGGTGGGGAGATGAGTTAAGGTATTTCTCAGGTACAGGATTCTCGCATGCACAAAAGTTTGGACAGTTAGATCTGCTGACATCAGCAAACCACTTTCATAACAGTGGCTACCGGACGCACAATAGTGAAGACAGGTTTAGTTACAACTTGAAACTCCGATACCGGCACCCCAAAATAAAGGGCCTTAATTTCGGACTTAACAGTTCGGTTCTCTATCAGGACAAAACCGATTTTTTCCTTTGGCAATCTGATTCGCTTGCCTATCAGCAGAATGAATCAACATTAAGTCCAAGTAGGGGACATCGCCTGATCATCGATCCTTACATCATTTATTACGGATACTCTGGTGGCAGGCATCAGTTAAAAACCAGATTTTTCAATCTTAACAACGATGTGGATGGAGATGATAAAGACAATAGTGCAGATCTCTACTTTGGAGAGTATCAATTCAGCAGAAAATTCAGCAATGATCTTCAGCTAACTACCGGTACTTCTATTTCAAAAACCTTATCCAGAGCTTCTCTTTTTGGAGATCATACAAGTGCCAACTACTCTGTTTTTGCACAATTGGAGAAAAGGTTTTTTGAGCGCCTGAGTGTTACGGCCGGGTTAAGATGGGAGCACTTTGTTCTGGATGAAGAAAGTGAATCAACCGATCCGCTGTTCCGGGCCGGGATTAACTATAGATTGTTTGATCATACCTTCCTGAGAACTTCCTATGGTAAAGGTCATCGTTATCCGACCATCGCCGAAAAATTTACTTATACAAAAGTGGGCAGTATTCAAATATTACCCAACCCACGAATTCAATCAGAAACTGGTTGGAGTGCTGAATTTGGGCTAAGACAGGAGTTTGTTATCTCAAAGTGGAAAGCCTACGCCGACCTTGCCGCCTTTTATACGGAGTACCATAATATGATGGAGTTTACCTTCGGTACCTTCGATTCTATTACCTTCGTTCAAATTCTTGACGAGCTGGAGCAAATTGGCCAACCTTTTGGTTTTCAATCCCAGAATGTTAGTGAAGCGCAAATTTCAGGACTGGAATTCACAATAGGTGCGGATGGTTTAATAGGTTCTTTCCCGGTAATGCTGCTGGCAGGGTATACATATACCAATCCTATAGACCTTAACACAGACTCCATTTACAATTCATGGAAGTCTGGCGAAAGTAATCTCCTGAAATATCGTTTCAAACACTCCTTCAGTATGATTGCCAATATTAGTTACGGTAAGTTTACCCTGGGATCATCTATTCTGCACAATGGCAACATCGAAAATATTGACCGTTTCTTCGAGTTCAGTTTTGTTTTACCCGGTTTAAAAGAGTACAGGGAGGAAAATAATAAAGGTTTTGTGCGAACTGACTTCAGTATTTCTTTTGAAGCAACGAAACATCTGGAATTTTCTCTGCAACTGAAGAATGCGTTCAATAAGGAGTATATGATCAGGCCTGGATATATAGCGGCACCCAGAAATCTTACCTTTCAATTAAACTGGAGACTTTAGCTTAATAGGTAACAGGTACATTAGTAACCTGTCCGATGCTTTTCATGATCGTCTTCAATTAACTTTATATAGTTGAAATAACGCTGTTCACTTATTTGACCTGATTCAACGGCTGACTTGACAGCACATTTAGGTTCATGAGTGTGAGTACAATTGTTGTACTGACAAGCCTCGGATAAGCGGAATATTTCAATGAAAAAATGGGATATTTCTTCCTTATACATATCAAAAACTCCAAATCCTTTAATTCCCGGAGTATCGATGATAAAACCACCATTGTCCAACTCATACATTTCAGCAAATGTTGTGGTATGCTTACCCTTACTGTGATAGGCGGAAATCTCAGCTGTTTTCAGTTTGAAGGATGGATCTATTGAATTCACAAGCGTAGATTTACCAACTCCTGAGTTTCCTGCAAAAACGCAAATTTTACCTTCAATGATGTTTGCAATAGTCATTACATCATCGCTGTTTAAGGCCGATATATTATGACATGGGTAACCAATCTTTTCGTAAATATCTATCCATTCATTCTTCTTGATTGTTTGATCCTCATTGTAGAGATCAACTTTATTGAAAATGATTTGTACCGGAATTCGGTATGCTTCCGCTGATGCCAGAAATCTGTCGATGAAGCCGGAATGAGTGTTTGGATATGCGATTGTAATTATTAAAAATGCAATATCAACATTGGCAGCGATAATCTGTGTCTCTTTGGATAAATTGGAAGAACGTCGGATAATGTAATTTTTGCGATCCAGTATTTCGCTGATCAGTCCAACACCATCATCATCAACCCGAACTTTTACTTTATCGCCAACAGCAAGAGGATTTGTACTTCTGATCCCTTTGATCTTGTACTTCCCTTTAAACTTACAGTCTAGCGATTCATCTTTGCCAAGCCTGACTTTGTACCAGCTTCCGGTTGATTTTATAATTACTCCTTCTTTCAAATCCAATATTTTTTGGGAGCAAGATAGAAATTATTGATCAACTTATTTCCCAGGGATTTATACTTCCCTGCCCATTTCGGGTGTTGATTAAGCAGGTACTCTGCCAGCGTGAAATAACTGAAAATTAGCAACATTAAACCTGGATTTATTAGTTATGTTTCATCTTTCTTGTTTAACTTTAGCTATACTTATATGGAAGAATATACCATTTCGTAATTTTCATAGTTATGATTTATTATGGTAATAGAAGTTTTTTTAACAGTTCAGACAACGAAATATATCTGAAATTTGTCTTGAACGAAATTGCGTAAATAATTTAATGTTAAACGACCAACAATTAATAAAGCGATGTCTTAAAAACGAAGATGGTTCTTTGGATGAACTCTATCGAAGATTTTCGCCGAGATTATTTGGAATTTGTTTACGTTACTCAAAAAGCAGAGCTGAGGCGGAAGATCTTCTTCACGATGGATTTATCAGAATTTTGGATCATCTGAAGGAGTTTAGAAATGAAGGTTCTTTTGAAGGTTGGTTAAGAAGAATAATGGTGACAACTGCCATTAATCATTACAGGAAGCACCACGGAAGAATTGTAAGTTCAGAAATGGTTGCCTGGGAGGAGGATCGTACTGCTTCCAATGATGTGCTGGAGCAGCTGGCTGCAAAAGACATTATTGCTTTGATTGAAGAGCTTCCGGATGGATACAGGATGGTATTCAATCTCTATGTAATTGAAGGTTACAAGCATAGAGAAATTGCTGAGTTGTTAAACATTACGGAGAGTACCTCCAAGTCGCAATTTATGAAAGCACGAAAAGTATTAATCGAAAAACTGTCGCGATTAAAAATAGCAGTGCCGGAATAATAGTTAGATAAAAAACAGACAGACCATAAATAAAAGGTAGTTCGATATGAAAGGAGAATTACATAACAATTTTGAAGACCAGGTTCGTGGAAAACTTGAGCATTTTGAGGAATACCCGCCTCAACATGTTCTTGAGCGAATTAAGGCAACATCAGCTGGTGGAACTAATATTTCAGGCGGCTCACGATCACCATTCCTATGGATAGGTTTGGTCGTAATTGCCGCAGCACTAACTGCTGGAATTTTGCTTCTTGGTGATGAAGAGAACAAGCAGGTCTCAAATCTTAATAACAGGAATTCAGGAATTCAGGAATCTGAGCTGGTAAACCCAACTCAGTCGATTGTAAAGTCTGTATCGAATAATAGGATTCTTGTTGAGCCCGAGTCAAAGTCCGGTGAATCAAACAAAAAACCTCTGCTTAACAGAAGAAACAAAGAGCAATTAGCTCCCGAAGCCGGTACCGATATGGAAGTATGTGGCCTTACAGCAAATTTGCATGGAACATTGTCTGTTAATGGTTCTGTTGGTAGATGGGAAGCGGAGAGTAGCAGTGTAAGCTTCATTTCCCGTAATGAAGAAAATCCTGAAAGTGATCCGGAAGCGGTTATCAAAGTGAGTGAATATGGAATCTATCTGGTACGCTGGACAGAATCAATAAATAAAGATGTAGCTTTTGATGAGCTAAGAATACATTTTAAAGAAGTACCTGAAGTTACTTTGGGTGAAGATCAGGCTGTTTGCGGTATAGAGTGCGAGCTAACTTCCGGAGGAGTGAATGGTTTCTGGAAAGCAGAGAACGGCATCGAATTGTCTAATCCATTCGAAACCGTTACTAAGGTTAAAACGGTAAGCAGCGGAGATTACAAGTTAATCTGGACAGAAAATAAAGATGTCTGTGCATCAAGTGATACCATCCTGCTAACTTTTATTGATCAGCCGATTGCTGAAATAAAGATGGTGAGCTCAGGCGCTTGTTATACATCGCCGGTAGAACTTAGCTGTTTGTACAACGACGGTTATACCTATGAATGGAATTTTGACGCCGGGAAAGTGCACGATCTGGGTAAGGAAAACTATCTGGTAACCTGGAATAGCGGAAATTCACATAATGTACGTCTCACTGTTTCGAATAAAGAATCCTGTGAGTCGTTTGCTGAGTTGTCAATAGAACTGCCAAACAGGTTTGAAGCTGATTTTTCATATTTGAAAGAATCTGAAAGAATACCTGCTATGGTGTATTTTACCAACCATACCACCAGATTGGAAGAATTGGCAAGTTCTTCGGGTACTGAATTTTTGTGGGACTTTGGTGATGGATCTACCTCCAGCGAGACTCATCCGGACCATTTGTATAAGAAAACAGGCGCCTATTCAGTGAAGTTAATAGCCAGGGATGTTAATGGATGCAGCGATACTATCAAAGGCCAACCATTCGAATTCAGGAGTGAAACCACAGTAGCAGGTTCCGATAAGAAATACTTCTCACCCAATGGAGATGGGAGAAATGATATCTTCAGACTTGAAATAGCAGGGATTCTGGATTTTAAAGCCAGTATTCTTTCCGGAGCAGGGAATGGTGTCTATGAGTGGAATGATCCGCAGGGAGGCTGGGATGGAACCTTAAAAGGTGGAGGCCTGGCTGAACAGGGCTTGTATTACTATGTAGTCCGTGGGAGAAATGAGGATGGCAATCCGGTTGAAATACCCGGAGTTGTCTACCTGAAAAGAGATTAGAAAGGCTACTTACTGGTCAAGGTATTGGTTCAAAAAGGAATATGGAATGCCGGAAATTCCGGCAAGATTCATTCGGGAGTTATTAGTTATAAACGTGAACTGTATTCATCCCGGCATCAAATGTAGTCCGGTACCGTTTTAAAGGCAGTGTTGCGGGGCCGGTTGTGGCGGATCCGTCCAGTAAGAGATACTCTGAACCACAACAGAGTGTGTCAGCCGCAAAAACCCCGGTTTCATCAAGAACTACGGCACAATTATCCTCAACATTATAGGTGCAGGTGCGATCGTAGGCACCAAACTCTTCACTGTCGATACGATAGATCACTATACCATTGACACCTCCCGATACGAATACTGAGTTTCCGGGACTGTTTAATGTTGAGAAATCCGGATCGTTCAGATTCAGGTAGAAATTCACCCGTACATTTGGTACAACACTATTCTTATCGTTACAATTTACAGTTATTGCCAGGAGCAATGAAACTGTTAAAAAAGTCCTTAATCGTCGTAGATTCATCTTTAATCCCATTAACTTTGGTATTTTTGACAAAATTATAACAATTTCCACATGGCCGACTTTGATTTTTCAACCATTATCTATCTGGTGATTATGATTGTATTTGCCGTCCTTGGTGGTAGAAGGAAAAAGAAACCTGTAGCAACGCCTTCCACAGACGATTCTTCAGGTAAGCAAAAATCTGAAAACCCACTAGATATTCTCGGTAAATTTTTCAATGATCAACCGCAAGTAGTGTATGAAACTCAAAATTATGATTCTGATGAGGAAGAATTTATGGAATCTGAATTTGTAGAGCATCATCAAGAACATTCAGACGTAAGAACATCAAAAAATATTGTGGAAATAAATAAATTAAGATCTGTTAAACCATCTGTATATGAAAATATTATTCAGGATGAAATTAATTCTGAACCAGTGGTTTTCGACAAAGAAGATTTTGACCTGAAAAAGGCCGTAATATATTCAGAAATCATGAATAGAAAAATTTATTAGTATGCATGTATAGCATATTGGGCGGCTAAAAAAAGTTATGGCTGGAATTTTATAATTTATATATTTACCAGTTCTAAATTTGCGAGAGAAATTATTGTTAAGTTATTATTAATAAAATAGAAACGATTCATTATGCTACGAAAAATACTCTTTGTATTGGTTACTTTTCTGTTTGCAAACGGCTTGCTGGCACAGACCGGTTCGTTGCAGGGGAAAGTAGTTGATAAAGAAACAAGGGAGCCAATTCCATTTTGTAATGTAATTGTTGAACAGGACGGTTCACAAATTGGTGGAAGCAGTACAGATTTTGACGGGGCTTATACCATCAAACCAATTCCTGCCGGTAAATTCACTGTAAAAGCATCGTACGTTGGTTATAACACACTTGCTCAAACGGGTGTAATCATCCGTAATGAGAAGATTACCTTCCTTGACCTGGAAATGAATCCCTCAAGTCAACAGTTAGATGAAGTTGAGGTGGTTGAGTACAAGGTACCTCTGATCAGCAAGGACCAGACCCAGAGTGGTGAAACAGTTACAGCCGAGCAGATTGAAAAGATGCCGGGTAGATCTGCTGCTGCAGTTGCAACGACAGTTGCCGGGGTTTATTCTGAAAATGGAGAGATCGGAAGTATCCGTGGTGCCCGTTCGGGTGGTAACGTAACCTATGTTGATGGTGTGAAAATTATTGGTTCCAGCTCATTACCTCAATCAGCTATTGCTGAGGTTGCAGTTGTTACCGGCGGTATCCCTGCAAAATATGGTGATGCTACAGGTGGTATTATTAATATCACTACCAAAGGGCCTTCCAATAAGTTCTTCGGTGGTATGGAAGGAATTACCTCTGCACTGGTAGATAATGATGTTTATAACCTGGTTGGTTTGACCATATCAGGTCCTTTGGTGACCATTGGAAAAAATGATCCTTCAAGAAGGAGAACTATTGCCGGTTATCTGTTGTCAGGAGAGTTTTCTTACGGACAAAACGGTAAAGTTAACACACCGCTCTATCGTGCATCTGATACTGTTGTGGATTACATCACTCAAAATCCATATCGCCGATTAACTTCTGGTTTTGGTACTGCATACAATGCGGCATACCTGCATGAAGATGCATTTGAAACCTATGAGAATACCTTCGACAATCCTTCTTACAGAGTGAATCTGGTAGGAAAAATTGATATTAAGCCATCGAGAAATACCAATATTGTAATTGGTGGTTCTTTCGTAAAATCCAGATCTACTAACTTTAGCATTGGTAGTGCAATGTTTAATGCAGCAAATTTTGCTGAAAGCTTTTATGATAACTGGAGAACCTATTTTAGATATACCCAGCGTTTTCCGGATAATCCTGAAGCACAGAATCCACTTATTAAGAATGCTTATTATTCAATTCAGTTTGATTATGAAAGCACCGCAAGCAAATCATGGGATAAGAATCATAAGGACAATCTCTTTGCTTACGGGCATATTGGAACATTCGAGCACCACAGTACTGTGGGTTATACCAGACAGGTATTGCAAGATACAGTTACGGGACTCAATGCTCATTTAATGACCGGATTTTTTGACACATTGGTAGCATTTACACCAAGTCATTTTAATCCTGAGGTTTCTAATATTACACAGGCCTATTATGATATTCTGGGTGATGAGGTTGTCTCATTGTCTGATGGTTTTGCCTTTAGCGCTATTGCCAACGATCAGCTTATTCAGGGTTTTGGAGGTTTGTTAAACGGTGATGGCCCACCATCTGTTTATGGTCTATGGGCTGCTCCGGGAACATTAAACGCAGGCTATAGCGTTTCCAATAGTAATCAGTTCAGAGTTGCCGCCGCTGGTGCCGCTGATGTGAGGAAGCATGAAATCTCTGTTGGATTTGAATTTGAGCAAAGATCTTCCAGCGCCTATAGTGCCAGTCCAAGAGCGTTATGGACTAGAGCGAGAGAATTAATGAATAAGCACATTGAACAGTTGGACTTCTCAAGTCCTATCCTGCATTATCTGCACGATGATTTAGGCAACATCATTCTGGATGATTTAGGAAATCCTGTTTTTAATGATACTATTTCCTATGAGAGATTATACAGTGCACAGGATCAGGCTACCTTCGATTACAATTTCAGGACCGCACACGGTTTCAAAGTTGATGGAACCGATTGGGTAGATATTGATGTTTATGATCCTTCACAAATGAAGATTGATTTTTTTAGTGCGGATGAATTATTAAACAGTGGTTCTCCATACGTTGGTTATCGTGGATACGATGCTTATGGAAACAGACTGGAAGAAACCGTTACTTTGCAGGATTATTTTACCAAGAAGGATGATCATGGTGATTATACAAGAAGTTTAGCACCATTTGAGCCAACTTATGCTTCTGGTTATATTCAGGATAAATTTGCATTCAGAGATTTGGTTTTCCGTGTTGGTTTGAGAATTGACCGTTACGATGCCAACCAGATGGTTCTTAAAGATCCGTATACATTATATGATACTTACAGAGCTGAGGATTTAAGAAACAATGGCACTCCTCATTATATTGTTGATGGTGATGTTCCCGGGAATATTGGTGATGATTATGTAGTTTATGTTGACAATGTTGAGAATCCGGGTAAAGTTGTTGGTTATCGCGGAGGCGATACCTGGTTCAATGCCCAGGGTACTGAGGTGGATGATCCGGCAAGCATTGCTACTGCAACAGGTATTCAGCCGTATTTGGTTAAGCCTGGTGTTGAAATGACTTCTGATGACTATACCACAGATATGTCTTTCGAAGATTATGAACCGGACATTACTGTTATGCCACGTGTGGCATTCTCATTCCCGATATCTGATGTTGCATTGTTCTTTGCCCATTACGATATCTTATCAACCCGTCCGGGTGGTAATGCAATGAGTCCGATTGATTATCTTTTCATGAACACCAGAGCTACAAATAACAATATCTTATCTAATCCAAATTTAAGGTCAGAAAAGACGATTGAATATGAGCTTGGATTCCAGCAGAAAATTGGAAATACTTCCTCAATTAAATTATCTGCCTTTTACAGAGAGATGCGTGATATGCGTCAGGCAATTAATGTAATTGGTGCTTATCCTGTTTACAGATACCTGACCTATGGTAACATTGATTATGGTACTGTTAAAGGATTTTCAATTCAATATGATTTAAGAAGAACCGGAAATATATCAATGCGTGGTTCTTATGTACTACAATTTGCCAATGGTACCGGATCCAGTGCATCGGAAGGTGTTAACCTGCTTAACTCAGGACAGCCGAATCTACGTACACTTATTCCACTTAGTTTCGACCAGCGTCATTCCTTCACTGGAAACCTTGACTTCAGATTCTTCAATGGACGTAACTACAATGGGCCAAAACTTTTCGGAAGAGATATCCTTGCTAATACTGGTTTTAACCTGGTTGCCAAGGCCGGATCCGGATCACCTTATACCAAACGTTCTATTATTGGTGGTGTAATGGAAGGATCATTGAACGGTTCCAGAAAGCCATGGAGAACAACTTTGGATCTTAAGGTTGATAAGGACTTTCTTGTTAAGTGGAATAAAGGTAAAGATAATGGAAGAGTTAGCAGATTCAACCTCTATCTTGAGGTACGAAATCTGTTGAATACTAAAAACATTCTTAATGTATATTCATCTACCGGTAATCCGGAGGATGACGGATTCCTTGCAGCTCCGCAGAATCAAACCATCATTGAAACCCAGTTGGATGAGCAGGCTTATAGAAATTACTATACCATGTTGCTTGTCAGTCCGGGAATGTATACAAGTCCAAGAACCTTAAGACTAGGTCTTCAAATTAGCTTTTAAACTGTAAGAATTGAAAATATATAACACAATGAAAAAATTCATTCAATTACTGATATTCTCACTGATACTATGTTTAACGCATGGAACAATCCGTGCGGATAAGTGGATAGGAGAAGCACATACAGGGAATAGTACCAAGTCAGTAGGTGGAGTGACAGCCGGATGTGTTCCTGCAACCACTTCAACCGAATTGGATCTGAATAATGTTCGCGCATTGATTCACACAGGTGGAGATATGTGGTGGGACTTACAAGGAACACCCCGTTACGAAATTCCTAATGGATCAGGTAAAACCGCATTGTTTGCCGGTTCTATCTGGATTGGGGGTACTGATGTTAATGGTCAGCTTAAATTAGCGGCACTTCGTTTTAGATCAGGTGGTGTTGACTATTGGCCTGGTCCGCTTATTACAACCGGACCCGATAAAGGAACCACTACTTCAGAGGTTTGTCTGGAGTATGACAAACATTTTAATATTACAAGAAATGAGGTTGCAGAGTTTAGATTATGGTACAATACCGATCCTGAAACTCGTGCTGAGGATTTCCCGGGTTACTCTATTCCTGATGTGATCTTGAATTGGCCTGCACATGGAAATACCGCCGAAGGTTATGATTACCATCTTGCTCCTTTTAAGGATGTTGATGGTGATGATTTTTATGATCCCTATGCTGGTGATTATCCATATTACGATCTTGATCAGGAGTTACCTTGTGGAACAAGCCGTGAGCAGAGAATTCCTCGTTTATTTGGTGACCAGACTTTATGGTGGGTATACAACGACCGTGGAAACATTCATACGGAAACAAAAGGTGATGCCATTGGAATGGAGATCAGAGCCCAGGCTTTTGCTTTCTCTACCAACGATGAATTGAATGATATGACATTCTACAACTATGCATTGATCAACCGTTCAACTTATACACTTATTGAAACCTATTTTGGTGTCTGGACGGATGCGGACATGGGATATGCTTATGACGATTATGTTGGTTGTGATGTAGGTAGAGGTTTAGGATACCTTTACAATGGTACAGCCATCGATGGAAGTGGCCAGATAAATGCCTATGGAGGGCCAACTCCACCGCCACCTGCAGTTGGTGTTGACTTTTTTGAAGGACCTTATCAGGACCCTGATGGTATTGACAATCCGAGTAGTTATGACCCGGAGACTGGTGAACTTAATTGTAACACCGACATCTTAAATGGTAATATCAATGGACTGAACTTTGGAGATGGTGTAGCAGATAATGAGCGTTGGGGAATGCGCAGATATCTTTATTTCAATAATGGTTCTGCAGCTAACCCTATGACTGATCCAAGTATTGCTCCTGACTATTACAATTACCTTCGTGGTATTTGGAAAGATGGTTCGAACATGCGTTATGGCGGTACAGGTCACTTATCCGACGCTGCTACTACATCGCAGGTTACCGACTTTATGTTTCCCGGAGATACCGATCCATGTGGTTGGGGACAAGGTGGAATCGTAATGCCGGATAGCTGGAGTGAAACAGACGAGCAGAATCCGGTTGGAGACCGACGTTTCGTACAATCAGCCGGGCCATTTACACTGGAACCGGGTGCTGTAAACGATATCACTACCGGTATTGTATGGGCACGTGCAACAGGCGGAAGTGAATTCGAATCTGTTGAGCAGGTTAGAATTGCGGATGATAAAGCTCAGCTTCTCTTTGACAATTGTTTTAAAGTGGTTGACGGACCGGATGCACCTGATTTGAATTACATTGAAATGGATAAGGAAATTGTTTTCCATATCTTTAATTTACCAAACTCAAATAATTATCTTGAGGAATACGAAGAAAAGGATTTCTCAATTGTAAATGTTGATGTTGATAATGACGGAACTACTGATGTAGTGGATAAATTCTATCGCTTTGAAGGTTATCAGGTATATCAGCTAAAAGATGCTTCTGTTTCTGTTAGTGACATCAACAATATTAATCTTGCTCGTCAGGTATATCAGTGTGATGTAAAGAATGATGTTGAACAATTGGTAAACTTTACCTGGAGCGAAGAGTTAAATGCTAACATTCCAGCGGAAATGGTTAATGGTGCCAACGAAGGAATTGAACATTCATTTACCATTCGTGAAGATCAGTTTGCAACAGGCGACAAGCGATTGGTTAATCATAAGAAGTATTATTTTATGGCAATCGCCTACGGTTATAATAATTATAAGAAGTATGACCAGAACGATGGTGCCAGTATTAAAGGACAAAAGAAACCATATATAGCTGGTAGAAAAGGTGCTTTAGGTTCCATCCAGGTAAATGAAATCATACCTCATATCCCGGATCCAAGAGATGGCGGTTCGATTCTGAACTCAAATTATGGCGATTTTCTGCCGGTCACTCAACACGAAGGATTTGGTAGCGGTGATAACGTGATTGATCTTACTGAGGAAACCCTCTCTGAAATTATGTCCGGCCCACCCTGGAAAACACACTTACGCCACTATATGGCAGGTGCTGCTCCTATTCAGGTTAAGGTGGTTGATCCATTGAATATTCCTGAAGGTGACTTTGTAATATGTATTGATCCAGATTCAGCACTTTATAACGATGGTGAAGCATTGCTATACAGAATCAAAGATGGAGATTGGTATATCTACCAAACGGATGGAGATCTTATTGATACTATCTATTCCGAAAGTGGAATTGCCGTTAGAAACGAGCAAATCATACCGGAACTTGGACTTTCAATAATAATTGAAGAGGAAGATTTCCCGGCTACAATTTCATCTTACGACTTAGAACCAAATTTAGGAAGACGTGATGCAACCATCACTTATGAGAATCTGAGTAGTCCATGGTTAAGATTTGTCGCCGATGGTGATGATTACAGTACATATCCTGAACGTAACTGGATTCGTTCCGGCACACAGGCGGATGAACAGAATCCTGATAATAATGATTATAAATTGTTTGGATCACAATACGATGAGGAGGAATCGTTTGAGAAATTCCTGAACGGAACCTGGGCTCCTTACAAAATTGTATCTAATATTAAAGATGGGCCAGGAAGAGAAAAAGGTCAGGCTAATATTAATTACAGTCGTTACAGATTGGCAAGTATTGACATAGTCGTAACTGCTGATAAATCGAAGTGGACAAGATCGGCTGTTTTGGAATTGAGTGAAAACGACAGTATCGATTCAGATGATAATGGAAGTTTTGATGTTGAGGAACCATCTCTGTTTGGTCAGGGTGATGCATATAAATTTGAATTACGCGATACCTTCTCTATTGATAAGGAAGGTAACTTTGCAACAGCCGAGGATACGGTAATGGAGGATGAAAATAGTCCTGCCTTTATTCGTACCAGGGGTATGGGTTGGTTCCCGGGTTATGCCATTGATGTAGAGACTGGAACAAGGCTTAATATTGT
>Ga0233443_1001207_pt1 | contig 23422 bp, 17 predicted proteins | sample SI_123_September_2_FD_182784 | JGI IMG/M metagenome (GOLD analysis project Ga0233443, IMG submission 182784) | Seawater microbial communities from Saanich Inlet, British Columbia, Canada - SI_123_September2016_200_MG | ecosystem: Environmental > Aquatic > Marine > Inlet | place: Canada: British... | reverse complement strand
TCAGAAAGGCTGAGGTTCCTGAAAAGCTTGGGCCAACTCCGGAATACAATCCTGAATCTAATAGAAATGGTGGTAATCGTAAATTTCACAGACGTAAACCATCAAACAAAAAAAAATCTCACGGAGGGCAGCAAAACAGGAACAAAAAGAGAAGAGGCCCTGCCAACAAAAATCAATAAAGAACGGCAGTTGAAAAATTGTGAATATCTGATGGTTATTTGAAGATTCACCATAGCCGGCATTTTACTATTTTTGGTTAGATTGCGGAATTATGAGATCGAATCCGTTAAGTATCATATTTGCTTTATTGCTCTTGTCCACACAAAATCTGTGGGCCACCGATCCTCCTGTTGATGAAAAAGCAATTCTATCTCCACCACTTCAGGCTGTACAAACGGTAAACCTGGCACTGAATTTTGATATAACTTCCATTGTTTTTAACTTCTATTTTAGTAGTGACTTTCAAAACGGCGTAGGTGCCAATAACAGCATCTATACTAATGGTACTGTGGATTCCAACGTACGCTGGGAGGTTGCCTGCACCGCTAATTCTGACCTTCAACATACCCAGGGCAATTATTCTATTCCAATTGATCAGATCGGTGTTAAAATTGTACTCACCGGTAATTTTGGAAATAATAAAATTAAGAATAACGCCAAGAACCATCCTAAGGCTCTGTCGTTATCAGAGATCGTTCTTCTTGAACCACGAAACAAGAACAAAAACAATGCAGGTACAAGTGCTGATAATGCCTTTACTATTTACTGGCAAATGGGAACGACTAATGGAAATATGAACAATCTGAGTATTGACAATGGGAACTATCAATATGGTCAATACACCACGCATGCAACCTTCGTGTTACGTGAAGCTATTTAACTCCCTCCTACCTGAATTTTTCTTCCTCTCAACTATAACAAAAAGTCACTACCTCCGTACAAATCCACGGGTTTGCTAACAAAGAGCAAACATTAGAAAGAAAAGCAGGAAACCGGTGATTAAAAGCACTCTACGCATAGTTACAACTCTATTGCTCATAATGATGTCTTATATCATTATGAGTCAGTCCATTACACCCAACACATCATGCTCTGCAAAATTTATCAAACCCGAAAAAAAGCAGGATCCTGAGAAGATCTACCTCAATGTGGTAAGAATTCACAATCAAAGTGTTCACGACCAGAAATTAAATCTGGAGTATCAGATTCCCGATGGATGGAGTATAATCAACGAACAAAATAGCTTGTTTCTTAAGGCTGGTGAAAAGAAAGCCATCCCGGTTAAAATTACTATCTCTAAACTTACATTGGCAAATCGTAGTTATACTATTGGCATCATGGTTAAAGATGCCAATCGATCAATTCTGGCACAGGATACAAGCATTGTTCACTTGCTTCCGAAGAGTGATTGGAGTATGAAAATCGCTGAACGTGATCAGTATTTCAGAGAGGACTCCATTGAACTTCTTATTCCGGTTTTCTTTGAGAATCGTGGAAACATCGTAGAGGCTATTAAACTAAAAGCGATTTGCAGAAAAGAAATATACATAGGTGGATTCAAAAATGCTGCTGCTACCTACAAGGTCGATCTGGCTCCACAAAAAGACACCACCCTGTTCATCACGGTGTTATGCCATAAGGATTTCCAAAAACTAAACTTCACAAGTTCCATTTCCTTTGAAGCCAGCGACGGGGTAATTGATGTGAATGAAATGGTTCTTTTTTCACGCCTGAATCACTACTACGACAATTACAGACCTTCACCAACACCTTTCAGCACGGTTCTCAGAATAAACAATCCTCATAAGAAAGATCTGGTAAAAACTCAATTAATCAGCAGGGGACAAATCCATTTTGAGAAAGATCAATCATTAAATTATAACATGATTTTTGCCGATTTGAATGATAAGGAATACATGGCCCAGAATAACCTATACGACGTTGTTTATAAAACAGGAGATGCAAAAGTAGGCTTTGGCAATGCCAGTTCAGATTATACAAGTCATGCTAATTTTAGCAACAGTTTGTTTGGTGAATATGAGTTCAAACTTGACACATCAAATACCGTTTCAAGTTTTGTATCCTTTAATCCTGTCAATAAACAAAGTGCAGGAGTGATTGGCCATAATTACAGCGATGAAAAGAATTCAGCTACCAGCTCTGTCTCGCGGTCGAGTGACGATTTGTACAAAGTCTATAAGACAGCTGCCTCGTCTGTTGGGAAATATGCTCTTAACAGTAATCAGCGAATTGATTATAAGGTAAATATCCTGAATCAGGAAACGCGGAATCAAAGGACAAATAATGAATCAGGATATGCGCATTCCATCAGTTATATTGGCAGATTATCAGACAATCTAAATTTTCAGACTACCAATGTATATGGTACCAATAAATATCCGGGTTCGGAGAGAGGTGTGCTTCTTCTAAAAAACATATTGAGTTATGTTTTTCCAAAATCAAGATTCTCACTTCAGGCACTTTCCAGCAGAAACCGTACAACACCAGTACTCTACACACAATCAATGGAAGAGCTTCCTGCCATAAGGCGGGAAAACAATCTCTACAGTGTGTCGTTGAAATCACCCGGAACTTCCGGCTTCGGCTATTCTTTCGGACCTGATTACAGCGAACTAATGGTTAGCAAGGAACCCGGAGTGGAAGAAGAAACCGAACAATCCAAAATCCGAACCTATAGTTTTCATGGAAACATTGCAGGAAACTCGCCACGATTCAACTATACCGGATCATTCCGCTTTGGATTGTCAGAGAATGAATCTAATACAAAAAATACTAAAGACTTGGAAGTAATCTCGAAACTACAGTCTAAGTCGTCCGGAATGATGGTAAAATATGTCAATGGCATACAGAGTATTTCATCCAACTCAACTGTACGAAGGGAAAACAGTCTCAGTATTGCGCCATATTATAGAAAATCAATTGGCAGTACTATGACTCTGGACCTCTCGTCTTCCTACAAGTACAGTTTTACACATGAAACAGGAAGGGCACTTGTTATGGCTAAAGCCAGCATGATGTTCCGAAATAACTGGTCGCTTAATGTAAACTCGACCATTGATTGGAAAGTGGATAATCTATATATGCTTAACGGAGCAAGCCTTGCCAATCTCAATATTAACCTCTCTAAAGGTATGGGATCTACATCAAAGCTTGATTACTACACACTTGACCTGTTCTTTTTCAAAGATGAGAATGGCAATGGCATTATGGATCCCGAGGAACAAGCGATTGAAAATATGATGTCGATGATAGAACGAACCGAGGGATTTACATCCGCTGAAAACATATCTCCTGACAGTCAGGCAAAAATAAATTTTAGCTTTGTGTCATTGGTTTCAAACCGTCAGGGAAATATTAAACTTGACTATATGCCGGAAGGTTTTTACAAACTTAGGATTTCCGCCTTACAGAATCTGAATGGTTACTTCAACTTCAAAGGTGCCGAGCAAGAAGTCAGGCTCGATATGAATAAACAAGTTTATATCCCTTATGAGAAAGCAGGGAAAGTTTTTGGTAAACTTCTGATTAAGCGGGATAAATTTTCAAGATACGGATTGGCAGCAATAGAAAATATTAGAGTCGTTGCTAAAACCGCTGATGGAAAAGAATACTCAACCTTAACAGGACGTAATGGTAATTTTACCATTTTTGTTCCTCAGAATGGTAGCTACACGATCAGTATAAACAATCCCTTTGGCTCAAAATTTAAAGTTCTCAAAAATGATATAGAGGTTGATCTTTCCGATAATAACAATGCGAAAGTGAATTTCATCATGAAGGAACAGGCACGAAAAATTAAATACAATTAAATAGTTAAGAATAATTGAAATGAACCTCACCATTTATAGAATGATTAAAACATCAATAAAAATTATCCTCATGGTGAGCTCCATTTGAACATTAAAAATAAATTATAAACTGATGAAACGAATTTTATTACTATCCATCTTGCTGGGATTTGCTACTACCGGAATGTTTGCGCAACAATTTGAGGTCTCACCCTCAAAAATTATGTTTGAACTGGAACCTGGAACATCAGGGACCCAGTACATCACAGTAATCAATAAATCGAGCAGTAAAAAGAGTTACATTGTTGAGACTTCGCACTGGACTGTAGATGCAGAAGGTGCTGTTAAATACATAGAAAGTGTTGACAGAAGAAGCTGTCTGGAGTGGATGAATATTACACCGGCCTTTTTCGATCTGGGGCCTAATGAAACAGAAAGAATAGCCATTAATATGAATGTACCTGATACAGCCTTAATCACCAAATGGGCTATGTTGTTTGTAAGAGAGGCCGTTGAACAAACCTCAGCACTTGCAGCTGACAAAACATTAAAGACGGGTATTGTGATTAGTCCGAGTATTGCTGTATACATTTTTCAGACGCCCAGTTCCAACAATTCCATTAACGCAGCAATTCATGATCTGGTGAAGTATGAATCACCAGAAAATGATGCAAAAATGGTAAAAGCTATGGTCACTAATAATTGTGATCGAATCATTATTTGCAAGGTATTTCTTGAGATTCTGGATTTACAAACCGCTGAAGAGCTTTCTGTAGATCCGATCGAAATTATGGTACTGCCGGGTGTATCAAAACCAGTTATATTTGAGTTGCCGGAAAATATGGGAGCCGGATCGTACGATGTAACTGCCCTACTCGATTATGGGAATGACGATGAGTTGGTTGCAACTCAGCTGGAACTGGTTCTTGAATGACGCTTTTCCATTGCAGGAATAATCAAAACACCATATCCTAAACTTGTACCAAATGATCATAAAAAAGAACATCAATATAAGCCTGTTGTTATCACTGTTTGTGATATCGGCATCAGCTCAGAAGAGCGTAGACACTACCTATTTCGAAGACAGCAAGGTTGCAAAGGCAATTTATGAATATCAGATAGTTGATGGTGAGACCATCAGAGACGGATTCTTTGAGTATTACTATCCTGATGGTAAACTCAGACAATATGGTTTCTACAAGATGGGAAAACTGGACAGTACATGGAACATTTATACCCGCCATGGTATCAAGTATCAGATTATACAATACCGTGACAATCTAAGAAATGGTGCCTTTGGAATCTATTACCCCAATGGTGAGGTAAAACGAACCGGAACCTACAAAGATGATAAGATTGAAGGAAAGCTAATGGATTTCTATGAAAATGGCCAGGTGTTGGAGCTAACCGAATATAAGAATGGTAAGCTTAACGGATTGGCCGAAGGTTTTTCACAAGATGGTAAGAAAACCTTTCGTTTTCAGTTCACCGACAGCATCCAGGATGGTATCTTTGAAGTATATCATGAGAATGGACAGTTGAGAGAGAAAGGTTTGAAATATGACAAACACTTCGACGGAGAATATCTTAGTTATTATGAAAACGGGAAACTCGAACAATCCATGACTTATTCAAATCAAAAACTGCTTGGCCCATATCGTACTTATCATGATAATGGAAGGGATAAGATTATCTGCAACTATGTTGAAGGAAAAATAGAAGGTAGCTGGCTTGAATATTACAACAATGAACAAATACGCGAGTCTGCCTCTTATAAGAATGGATTGAAAGAAGGGAAAGGAGTTTTCTATTACCCTGATGGAACCGTATATGTGAAAGGTAGATTTAAGAATAATGCTTTTCATAAACGGTGGAAGTTATATCACGGAAACGGGAAGCTAAAGCAGAGTGGAAAATACATAAATGGCAAAGCGAGTGGTAAATGGAAGTTTTATTTCGACAACGGTAACCTTTGGAAGAAAGGTGAGTATAAAGATGACAGCGAAAATGGAAAATGGTACCACTATTATGAAAATGGCAATTTAAAATGGTTTTGCACTTATAAAAGTGGTAAATTGGTAGGGTTGAGTGAATCCTATAATCCTGAAGGAGTAGTTACAGAAAGAATCTTCCATAAAGAAGAGGATAAGATAAACGAATAATCTTTCGATGCTCCTTCGCAAAATCGAAGAGAGTATTGAAAATTAGAATTACCATAGTATTTCTATTCTTCTGGTCGGCTGCTATTTCACAGGTAAGCGAATCAGAAGTTGTTCAAATAAATTGTCTGCTCAACTCATCTCTTGTTCTCACCATCGATAACAATCAAATTAATTTTACTTTCAATACGGTCGATCAGTTTCAAAATGGTATTATAAGCAGTGTTAACAGCCAGACAAACGGATCTGTCAGTGCAACTTGTAACTGGAATTTATCGATCATGGCAAGTGCAGATGCTCTCCTTCATTCTGATGGATTAAATACTGTCCCTCTTGATGTAGTTGGGTATCAGGTAGAACTTACAGGTTCTCCTGGCATTAACAGAATACAGAATAATGTACAAAATACCATTGCAGCCTTAAGCAATATGCCCAATGTTGTACTTACAAGATCTGTCAATACCAATGCCGGTAGCGACAATGCGAATGCCTTCAGAGTAAACTGGGAAATGGGAACATCCAATGGAAGTATGAATGCGCTTTCAATTCTGGAAGGAGACTATAAAAAAGGCGAATATTCAACTAATATTGATTTCATAGTCAGCGAAATTTTATAATTCGGATTCTACCACTATTTTTATACGCAAATAGGAAGAATAGATGAATTCAATTGTAAAGTCAATTCTCATTGTTGAAGATGATCTCTTAACTCAGAAGTCAATCTCTCTTGTACTCAGCAAATCATTCGACACAGTTCTTACGGCCAACAATGGCAAAGAAGGACTGGATATCTACAATGAAGAAAAACCGGATCTTGTATTAACCGACATTGCAATGCCCGAGATGGACGGTATTGAAATGATCAAGAGAATCAAGGCAGGGGATTCCGAAGCTAAGATCATTATTCTTTCTTCTCACCACGATCCAAAAATTCTTGTTGAGTCCATTGAACTTGGTGTAGATGGTTATTTATTTAAACCTTTCAATCCTGAAAAGTTCTTCGCTACGGTTCAAAAGATTGAGGTATATCTTAAGCTCCAAAATCAGCTAAGCAAGCAGCAGACTGAGCTTGAGCATCACGAACAACAGTACCGAAGTCTTTTTGAAACTGCTCCCATTGGTATCATCATTATTGATCAGTTCGGGGAAATCATCAATATCAATAAGCAGCTTATTGAAATCTTAAAGACAGACAAGGACTTTTCTAAAGGTGACAATATTTTTGAGTTCACTCCTTTGATACGTTCGGGATTTTCAGCAGCGTTTATGGAAAGTATGGAAACCGACAGGGTAGTTGTCAAGCAATATGATTTCATTACACGTACCGACGAACAAATTCACATTTCCTATCAGATTGCCCCTATTCATATTGATGACAGAGACACGATCTATCAGGCCATTGTTGAAGATACTACAATAAGACATAACAATGAATATCAGATTAACTATCAAAGATCCCTGCTTGATTCGGTATTGAATAACATACCTGATTTAATCGCATATAAAGATGCGCATGGTAAGTATCTGGGGGTAAACAAAGCCTTTACTGATTTTGTAGGTATCTCTGAAGATTTGATCCACAATCGTCTGGATGCCGATATTTTTAATAAAGAAAAAGCTGCGTATTTCAGCAAGAATGAAGACAAAGCAGTTCTTAAGAAACAAGGAAGCAGATACCGAGGTTTCCTTAACAATGCAAAATTTGAGAAGCTCTACTTTGAAACTATAAAATCTCCGTTCTCCATCGGAAGTGAGAAAGTGGCCGGCACCATAGCAGTAAGCCGCGATCTTACAGAGAACCTGAACCATATAAACGCTTTAAAGTATAGCGAAGAACGTTACCGAGGCCTTGTGGAATCGCAAAACGACCTGGTAATCAGAATATCAAAGGACAACACAATCACCTACATCAATGATGCCTACTGCTCGAAATTTAAAATAGAGAGAACCGAGGTAATTGGCCAGGTACCAATGGCATTTCATCTTAACAGAAAACAACTTGAAGATTTCTTTGCACTGAATACAAAGGAGCATACCAATCGAATGCAGACCGTTGAGGTTGTGTATTTGAAAGATGGTGAGGCGTGGATCTCCTGGGATTTCTATGGGGTTACAAATGCGGATGGAGAGGTAATAGAAATTCAAGGAGTTGGGAGAGATATAACGGAAATCAAGAAGACAGAAGAGAAACTTCATGAAGCAAACCAAGAACTTCAGTTGCTGCACGACAACCTTGAAAAGCAGGTGAAAGAGGTTGTTAATGATATCAGGGATAAAGATCATATGCTTATTAAGCAATCCAGACAGGCAGCCATGGGTGAAATGATAGGTAACATTGCTCATCAGTGGCGTCAACCTATTAATTCTCTTGGACTTATTGTACAGAATATGAAAACCGCCTTCGAAAACGATAAGCTCACAGGGGATTATATAAAGGAGAAGGTGAATAAAGTGATGGACCTGATTCGTTATATGTCTGAAACCATCGATGATTTTAAGGACTTCTTTAAACCTCAGTATGCTCAGTCAACTTTCATCCTGGGTGAGGTAATTGATAAAACCGTGAAATTCATTGAAAGTAACTTCGAACACAATAATATACCTATTTACCTTGAAGGTAAATCAGACCTTGTTTTATCCGGTTTCCCAAATGAGCTCTCCCAGGTAATGCTGAATATCTTAGTCAATGCCAAGGATAATTTTATTGAAAAACAGAAGTCTAATCCTCAAATCAGAATTCTGACCAAAACAGGAAAATCGGCTGTCACTATTTCGATAAGGGATAATGGAGGTGGAATTGAAGAGGAGGTTTTGGAGAAAATATTTGAGCCCTACTTTACGACTAAGGATCAGGGTAAAGGAACCGGACTTGGCTTATATATGGCAAAGACTATTATCGAGAAAAATTTGAATGGAACACTGGTGGCTTCCAACAGCGATGAAGGCGCCTGCTTTGATATTACTCTGGACAGATCGGTGTAATTAAACCTATTTACCTTCGGAGTTTAATTTTTCTTTAGCCGCTTCGAATGATTCTGCCTTTCCCATATCGAACCAATATCCATCGCTATGATCGTAACACAGAATTGGTTGTGTTGACGCAAGTTTCAAATAGGCCGGAATAATTGGAAAAGCACCTCTGTCTTCGAGCATTCTCAACAATTTTGGTTCAACAATATGAATCCCCGAAAAAGCCCTGTCAGAAAAGTTTAGCACCTCTCTGGCCATTATCGACTTACCTGATTTGACATTTCGCCAGCCAACAAGAGAATTATCACCATCCATGAGCAAATATCTGCTGCTTACTCTTTTTCTTACTGCGAGACTTGCCAATCCTCCTTTCTGCCTATGCCAGTCCATCATCTCACTTAGATTCAGATTTGTTATTACATCAGCATTATACAGTATGAATGGTTCATTACTATCCAATAAAGAAGAGGCCTTCAGTAAGGCTCCACCGGTATCCAACAACTTAGTGCGCTCATCCGATATCACAATTTCGAATTCGCTAAAGTTTTCTGAACTCAGATAGTTGATAATCTGATCAGCAAAATGATGCACATTAATGACAAATGATTGTACCCCAAATCCACTTAAGTATTCGATGGCATGCCTGAGCAACGGTTTTCCCTGAAAAGGAACCAATGCTTTAGGCATTTTGTTGGTAAGTGGTTTAAGCCGGGTACCTAAACCGGCAGCAAATATCATTGCTTTCATTTTTTACTGCGCTTTTTCGGTTTACAAAGCTTTTTGTTTTTATTACTGGTACTTCCACATTTATCGCATGCAAAGTTCTTTATCTTCTTTCCCGGTTTCTCGTTACACTTCTTATCAGACATTCCAATAATTACTATACGTTTAAATTCTCCCCTTCCGATTTAGCTATGATTACCGCTCCACAGCTATCGCTCCAAACATTTGTCGCCGTTCTGAACATGTCCAGAATCCGGTCTACCGCCAGAATCAGTCCCACTCCTTCCAGGGGTAACTGTACCGCTGACAGAATCACAGTAATCATTACAAGGCCAGCCATTGGTATGGCTGCGGCTCCTATGGAAGCAAGAAGTGCAGTACCTACAATAATAATTTGTGCTGCAACCGATAAGTCCACTCCATAAGCCTGAGCAATAAAAATTGCGGCAACGCACTCATACAATGCGGTACCGTCCATATTAATTGTGGCTCCAAGGGGCAGCGTGAAACTACTGATTCGGTTGGACACGCCACTTTTATTCTCAACTGCTGTTATCGTCAAGGGTAAGGTTGCACCTGAAGATGATGTTGAAAAAGCAGTCATAATGGGTGTAGACATATTTTTTAGATGACGGAAGGGAGCACACTTACCAATATACTTTGTTATCAGCGGAAGAATGACGAAGAAATGAATGAGCAAAGCCAAAATAACCGTACCCATATAAAGCCCCATTCTGACCAGAAGATTTGAAAGATCATCCTGGTCGGCTACCACTTTTGCGACAATACCAAAAATGCCAAGTGGGGTAAACTTAATCACGAAAAGGGTAATCTTCATCATCACATCAAACACCGATTGAAAAAACGAACTAAGCAACTCCGATGACTTTTTACTCACCCTGGTAATGAAGAAGCCAAAGAGGATGGCAAAGAATATTATAGACAGCATATCGCCTTCCATAAGAGATTGAAAGATATTATTCGGAACAATCTCTATCAACAACTCATCAAAAGATCGTTGCTTTTCGACCAGTCCTTCAACTTTCTGAGTAAAATTAAGATCAGCACCAACTCCGGGCTTAAAGAGATTTACCAGAATCAACCCTGTTAATATCGCAAACAGGGAGGTTGTAATATAATAGGCAATAGTCTTTAAGCCAAGCCGGCCAAGACTTCCACCTGAGCCAATACTGGTTATTCCTGAGATTAGCGAACTTAGAATGAGCGGAATAATAAGCATTTTTAAAGCTCTTAGAAACAGGTCGCCCAGCCAGCTAACAGCATTAACGGCTGTATTCTCATAGGCTGCTTTTATAATAGTGGATTGATGTGCTAAGAGATTACTGTCGGACAGGGTACTTAATTGTGCCGTGAATTCTCTTTTTGTAGAGAACTCAACATTTTTTATAGATATGAGACTTTGCATATCCATTCCTGTTTGTGAAAATTTTACAAAATCTTCATCCGCCAATTCGTAGTTAGTGGAAAAAACCAGTCCATATACAATAGCAAGAAGCAATGCAATCAGAATCTGCCAGTGGAGTTGAATTTTTTTCATATGCAAAAGTGTTATTAAAATGCTCGTCCCAAAATTAAAATGGATCATTATTTAAAATGATGTGGGATTTAAGCAAAGTAAATTTTGTTGTTGAACAATTTATAAACTATATTGTAAGTATATACTTTTATAGTAGTTTTTAAAACTGTTCTTTCGCATTTTTTTTGTTTTTCAATGCTAATTTGTTCTAAATAAAGCGAAACTAATTTAATACTATCTTAATCTAATTAAGGATTAAGAATTGAATTAGCCCTGAAGAGCAATGAAACCAATGGATTAAGCGGATCTGATAATGTAATCAGCTAACAATGTGACACTTACGGATATTTTGATTTTTTGTTAATTTTATATAGCTGATAATAAAACCAATAGAATATAAATGAAAAAGTCAATACCTTTTCAGTTTTTTTATTCGATTTTTTTTCACAAATTTTGCTTTCGTAATCATCACTTAAATAATTTTAAAAAAGGTTTGAATTAGAATGCAGAACACGCATCAATTAGTCTGGGAAAAATGCCTATCGGTAATAATAGACAACGTACCTTCTGTAAGTTTCAGAACATGGTTTGAACCAATCGTTCCAATCAAGCTTGAGGAGAATATTCTTACCATTCAGGTTCCAAGTCCTTTTTTTTACGAATATCTTGAAGAACAGTACATCGATATTCTACGAAAAACGATCAGAAAAGAACTTGGAACAGACGGGAAACTGGAATACAGCATTGTTGTAGAAAATAATACTTTCTCCAATAATAAACCGTACACCGTAAAATTTCCAACTAAAAACAGCTCAAGCTTATTTAATAAGCCTATTTCGATGCCTGCGTCCGCTGATGATAATATCATCAAGAATCCATTCATCATTCCCGGACTCAAGAAACTTCAAATCGACCCGCAACTAAATCCTGATTACTCCTTTGGAAACTTTGTGGAAGGTGATTGCAACAAACTTGCGCGTTCTGCTGGATTTGCAGTTGCAAGTAATCCTGGAGGAACTGCATTTAATCCATTATTCATCCACGGTGATTCCGGATTGGGAAAGACGCATCTTGCTCAGGCAATAGGCATTGAAGTAAAAGAACGCTACCCTGAAAAGACTGTACTTTACGTGTCAGCCAATAAATTCAGAACTCAGTTTGTTGATGCTGTCCGAAATAACAATTCAAATGATTTTCTTCACTTCTATCAGATAATTGATGTACTCATCCTTGATGATGTACATGAATTTGCCGGAAAGGAGAAAACTCAGGAAACGTTCTTCCAGATATTTAACCACTTACACCAATCTAAAAAGCAGCTTATCCTTACATCGGATAAATCACCAGTTGAATTGGACGGCCTTGAACAAAGATTAATCTCAAGATTCAAGTGGGGTTTGTCTGCTGATTTACAACCACCGGATTTTGAAACAAGGATGAAGATTCTTAAGCAAAAGATCTATAAGGATGGTATTCAGTTGAATGATGAGGTGCTGGAGTATGTTGCTTCTCATATCAAGAACAATGTTCGAGAACTTGAAGGTGCACTGATTTCTTTGCTTGCTCAATCAACGCTTAACAAGAAAGAAATTACGCTTGAACTTGCTCAGGATTTAATTGAAAAATTAATTAAGAGTTCTAAGCGTGAGGTTTCAATCGATTATATTTCAAAGGTTGTTTGCGACTATTTCGATTTACCGGTTGAAGTATTACATACAAAAACCAGAAAGAGAGAGATCGTACAGGCACGTCAAATAGCCATGTATTTTTCAAAAAGTATGACCAAACACTCATTGGCATCTATTGGATCTCAGATTGGTGATAAGGATCACGCTACTGTGCTTCATGCCTGTAGAACTGTTAATAATCTAATGGAGACAGATAAAAAATTCAAGAATTACATAAATGACATTGAGAAGAAATTGATTTCTTAATAAACCAGGATCAAGATATATTTTGAAGGAGCTGACCGTTAGGTTGGCTCTTTTTTATTAGTCATGCTGCGTTGAACATGTCATGTGAGATGATTAGATAAAAGCAGTAGTATAAGGAAAACAAAATACAGGAAGATCTTTTTTGGAACCTGATAGCAATGAAATTCCGGGTCAAGCCCGGAATGAGACTGAGGCTGACGTTTTGGGCTTCTGCAGTCTGCCTTCGGTCAGAATTATTGATGATAGATACATTTGTTAGTCCGCAACATTGTCAAATATCAGGAAACCTGGCCGAACTGTAGCTAAAATGGAAGCTGCTGTTTTTATTTATTGACTGCCTTCATGTCATACTGACAGCAAGAATTACCGCCATGGCCATAGCAATTGTGTCATTTTATCATTTCGATGTAGAATTATTCAAATGGCATAAAGATTGAAAAAGCGGCATCGTGAATTTAGAAATCGAATTAATATTTAAAACAATAATATAAAAATGGGTAAAATAATTGGTATCGATCTAGGAACAACCAACTCATGTGTTGCCGTAATGGAAGGTAACGAACCAGTTGTAATTCCTAACAGCGAAGGTAAAAGAACCACCCCATCAATGGTTGCATTCATTGAAAACGGTGAGAGAAAAGTTGGTGATCCTGCAAAACGTCAGGCTATCACAAACCCAACAAAGACCATCAGCTCCATAAAAAGATTTATGGGTGAATCATATGCTGATGTTACAAAAGAAATCAATCGGGTACCTTACATTGTAGAAAAGGGAGACAACAGTACACCACGAGTTAAAATAGACGATCGCTATTACTCTCCACAGGAGATTTCAGCAATGGTATTGCAGAAAATGAAAAAGACTGCTGAAGATTACCTTGGTACGGAAGTTACCGATGCTGTAATCACAGTTCCCGCATATTTTAGTGATTCTCAGCGTCAAGCTACGAAAGAAGCTGGTGAAATTGCAGGACTTCAGGTGAAGCGAATCATCAATGAACCAACTGCGGCATCATTGGCCTATGGCCTTGACAAGAAAAGTCAGGATATGAAAATTGCCGTATTCGACCTTGGTGGCGGAACATTCGATATTTCTATACTGGAATTAGGTGATGGTGTATTTGAGGTGAAATCCACCAATGGTGATACACACCTTGGTGGTGATGATTTTGATCAGGTAATTATTGATTGGCTGGCTGAAGAGTTTAAAAAAGATGAAGGACTTGAATTGAGAAAAGATCCAATGGCATTGCAGCGTCTTAAAGAAGCTGCTGAAAAAGCCAAGATTGAACTATCCAGCTCATCAAGCACAGAAATTAATCTTCCATACATTATGCCGGTTGACGGTATTCCAAAACACCTGGTACGTACACTAAGTAAGGCGAAATTCGAACAGCTTGCCGACTCATTAATTCAGGCAACCATAGAACCTTGTCGTCAGGCTCTGGCTGATTCAGGTTTAAGCGCTTCTGAAATTGACGAGGTAATTTTAGTTGGTGGATCAACCAGAATGCCTGCCATACAGGAAATCGTACAAAAATTCTTCGGCAAAGCTCCGTCTAAAGGAGTAAATCCTGACGAAGTTGTTGCAGTTGGTGCAGCAATTCAGGGTGGTGTTCTTACAGGTGAAGTAAAAGATGTACTTCTATTGGATGTTACCCCTCTTTCTCTGGGTATTGAAACTATGGGACGTGTTATGACAAAATTAATTGAGTCAAACACAACCATTCCTACCCGTAAAACTGAAACCTTTACAACTGCAGCTGATAATCAACCTTCGGTAGAGATTCATGTACTTCAGGGAGAACGTCCCATGGCTTCAGATAATAAGACCATTGGCAGATTCCATCTGGATGGTATTCCACCATCACCACGAGGTATTCCTCAGGTTGAGGTGACCTTTGATGTAGATGCAAATGGTATCATGAACGTTTCGGCTAAGGATAAAGCAACAGGTAAATCACAGAGTATTCGAATTGAAGCTTCTTCAGGATTAACCGATGAGGAAATTAACAGGATGCGCGATGAAGCTAAGGCCAACGAAGAATCAGATAAGAAAGCCAAGGAGAAAATCGACAAGATTAATCAGGCTGACTCAACCATCTTCCAGACAGAAAAACAATTAAGTGAGTTTGGTGATAAGATTCCTGCAGACAAGAAAGAGCCAATTGAGAAAGCACTGGAGCAATTGAAAGAAGCTCATAAAAACCAGGATATTGAAGCAATTGACAGTTCAATGGCTGAATTAAATACAGTTTTTCAGGCAGCTTCACAGGAAATGTACAATGCGCAACAGCAGGCACAAGAACAGGATCCAACACAACAAGGCCCTCAGGATGAACAACCCGGCGCCGAGGGTGGTGACAAAGGGAAAGACGACGAAGTAACTGACGTTGATTTCGAAGAAGTAAAATAAACCTTCCACATAATATTTAGAATCCCGGTAACATTTATCGGGATTTTTTTTGTCCGGAGGATCAGTTAGAAATATACTTTTATAAGAAAAGTTCTGTTCAATAATATAATTTGATATTTTCGCATTTAAGTTAGAATTATTAAATCAAAATGGTGAAGGATAGCATGAGGGACTCTTTCCATTGTAGACCCAGACAAGGACAATTTTCCAAAAACTGCCATCCGACCAGCAAAACACATGATACAAGGAGATGAAAAACTACATTATCTACTCTCTTTTACTGGCCTTAATGCTAACTGCCTGTAATCAGGAAGTTCCATTTTTAACTCATGAAACAGGACTTCGTTACCGATACATAAAAGAAGGTGATGGAGCGGGTGTTAAAAAAGGAGATATTCTGGTACTTCATATGAAATATAAGGATGACAAAGATTCTCTACTCTTTAATTCTTATGAATTAAAACAACAATTCCGGACTCAACTTCAGGATCCCAGCCATGAAGGTGGTTGTATTGAGGATGCGCTGGTCATGCTAAAGATGGGTGACAGTCTGGAGTTTAAAATTAATGCACGATTATATTTTGAAGAAACACGCAGAATGGATGTACCAAAAGGTATAAATCCTGAAGGAGATATTACTTTCAATTTGATATTAAAGGGGATACAAACCTACAGCCAGATAGAAACCGAAAGAAAAGCACTTAAGCATTACAATGCTGAAGAAGAGGACAAGTTGTTAACGCATTATCTGGAAATAACAAATACAGAAACAGAACCAGGCTCTAGTGGCTTATACTACGTTGAGATTGAGAAAGGAGGAGGTAAAAAAGCAGAAGCAGGAAAAACTGTTGTATTAAACTATACCGGCAAATTAATCGATGGAAGTATTTTCGATTCATCTTATGACAGGGGAAAACCTTTCAGCTTTGTACTGGGAATTGGAGATGTCATCACGGGAATGGAAGAAGGGGTAGCCAAAATGCATGAAGGTGGTAAAGCAAGATTGATCATTCCATCTCATATTGCTTATGGAACAAACGGTTACTCAATTCTCGACCAAAACAATCGAAGAAAGGAAATTATTGCACCTTACTCAACACTTATTTTTGATATAGAACTTATAACAGTACAATAACAGAAAAACTAATAGAATGAAATTAAGATTGATTTTAGCTTTTATGCTCGCAGGTATCACATATGTTACAAGTGCTCAGGAAGGAGATGATGGCTCTTTATTAACTACAAAATCAGGATTGCAAGTTAAGACAACTCTCGAAGGAAACGGTGAAATCCCACAGGATGGCGATATGGTTAAGGTACATTACACAGGTAAACTACTGGACGGCAAGGTATTCGACAGCTCAGTCTCTCGGAACAAGCCTTTCGAATTTGAATTAGGTGCTGGACGTGTGATTAAAGGATGGGACGAAGGATTCAAACATATTCGCAAAGGTGGCAAAGCCACTTTAATTATTCCTCCAGGTATTGGATATGGTGAGCGTGACATGGGATCAATTCCTCCAAACTCAACACTGATTTTTGATGTTGAGCTACTGGATTTTACTCCCGGAATTAGAATCGAGAAATACAATACCGAAGGAAAAACTCTTCAGACTACTGCCAGTGGACTAAAGTATTATGTTGTACATGAGGGTGGTGGTGAGAAAGCTTCGAAAGGAAGGAATGTTAAAATCCACTACTCGGGTTATCTCGATGAGAAGATACTTGACTCTTCCATTAAGAAAAAGGAACCTCTTAGATTTATGCTGGGGAAAGGGATGGTAATGCAGGGACTTGACGAAGGTGTCGCTCTAATGAGCGTTGGAGACAAATTTCAGATGATCATTCCCCCGGAAATTGGTTTGGGTAAAAATGCCCAGGGACTGCCACCCAATTCAGTATTGACCTTTGATGTAGAGCTTCTGGAAGTACTTCCGGAAGTTATAATCGAACCTTTTGATATAAAAGGGAAAAAGATTTATTCAACCGAATCGGGACTTGAATATATAATTGTAAAAGAGGGTAAAGGTGTAACACCAAAACCAGGACAAGAGGTATTCATGAACTATACGGGTTATCTGGAAGATGGAACTATTTTCGATTCATCCCTACAGCGCGATCAGGTATTCACCTTCCCTCTGGGACAAGGTAAAGTAATTAAAGGTTGGGAAGAAGCTGTAGCTCTGATGAAAGTAGGCGATAAAATGCGTTTAATCATTCCTCCTGCCTTGGCTTATGGCGACAGAGAAATGGGATCGATTCCTGCCAATTCAAGATTAATATTTGATATTGAGTTGTTAAATGTGAAATAGACTTTACAACTATAGCAAGGAAAGCCCCGCTTGTTAATAATTACAGACGGGGCTTTTTTATATGGCTAAAATCCTGATGTTCCTCCATATGAGCCATGCTCTTTGACTCGTACAAATGATGCATTTATAATTGGTCAATTAAAGAAAGTAAATTACTTTTAAGGTGAATTCATAATTTGTTAAAGCCTGAAAGGGCATAAGTTAGGAATCAACATCATACAACTAATGACTAAATCGTAATAAGCATATGATGACCAGCATATTGAGAAATTTTGTTTACCCTAGTTCATTTCTGTTTGTTCTGCTTTTGTGTTTCTGTTCAGGTACCAATGCACGGTCCTTGAATCGTTTCAGCGTAGGCCTTTCTGCCCAAATGTTAAACACCAGGATTGTTGATATGGAAGTGCTAAACCTTCAGGTCAGAGGGGCGCTCAGGCCAACTATTAATGTTTTTGGGGAAATGAATCTTGGTGCAAAATTTATTCTTCATTCAGGCCTTGGTTATTCAATGATGACCCAGAAAAGCGATAATTTCAGAAACAACCTTCACTACCTGATGATTCCTGTATATTTTAAAACCGGAGCAAAGTACGGGAAGCGCAAATGGTTACTTACTGCTTTTGGCGGCACCAACCTTCACTATCTTCTTCGGGCAAAACATATTAACTCCCATGATCTTAAAATCGATCTCAGAGATTACAGCCAGCACTATCATATGGACTTTGTGCTGGGTGCCGGGGTGAAAATCAGGTTAACAGAAAGCCTGAACGCAGAAGTGCTGACCTCCTTTAACTATGGTTCTTACATCAACAGGATTACTGATGCAGAACTCTATCTGATCAATGTAAACTCAGGTATTATGATTAACCTAAGCTATCAAATCTGATTATGAATAAATCAAGGCTATACATTCTAATCGTATGTTCCATTTCATTGTTATTCTCTTCCTGTACCCGTGAAGCTGAAATCGATGATAATCTGGCATTGAAAGATAAAATTGACCAACTGGTGGAACCACTTACCTATTATGGCAGTCCCGGTGCAATTATTATTGGCGTCTACAAAGATGGTGAAAAGAGCATGTACTCATACGGGGATGCAGGACTTGGATATGGCCCTCCACAATCGAATACCATATTTGAAATGGGATCCATTACAAAAACATTCACCGCTGCCATTTTAAGCGATTTGATAAAAAAGAATCAACTTGAACTTAGTGACAGAATTGATCCGATACTTCCAACAGGGGTAGCAACTCCCTCCTATTATGGTCAGAAAGTTACCCTCCAGGAATTGGTAACACACACATCCGGCCTGCCACGCGAGGTATATAATTTCAATCTGGATCCTGATGTTTTCTGGTCCGGATTTACCAATGAGGATTATTACGAATTTCTTGGTAACATTTCCGCCCAGGCCTATCCATTCGACGATTATACACAAGGAAACCATATTCCAAGAATTGGTGCGAAGTTCAGATACTCCAATATTGGCGTAGCACTTCTTGGCCATCTTTTGGAATTGAAAACATCGCAAACCTACGAAAGCTTACTTGCCAGCACCATTTGTAGTCCACTGAATATGCCTGATACGAAGGTTTACACTGATCTGTCAGTAGAACAGAAAAGTCGCATACCTAAAGGATACAATGTAAATCAATATGAGCAGGCGATACCTCGTGATATGGGCCGGCAGCTGGGAGCAGGTAGCATATTATCCACCATGGACGATATGCTAAAGTACATGGAAGCGAACATTAAGGTAGAATCACCGGTCCACAGTATTCTAACACCTTGTCATGCAGAAATATATTCACGTACAGCAATTTGCGACGATGAGGGACAGATCGATGAAACCTTCCCCTACACCGATGCCAACGGTATTGGAATGATCTGGTATTTATCCAATAAAGAAGGTGACATAATTGTGCAACACGGAGGAGATCTGAATCATCATTGTCTTTTCAAGTTCAATAAGACACAAAAAGCAGGGGTAGTGATTATGATGAATTCAACCAGCAGCTCTGCGCTTCACATTCAGGATACTATTCTGGATTGGATTACTAATTAATAATGAATGTTATGATCACTCGCTTCAATTCTATATTTATACTTTTAAGCACATTTGCATTGTTTCATCTCTCATCGGCTCAAAGTCAGGCTCAGGAAGGATTCTGGTTCGGTATCTCGCCGGGAATACAAAACACACTTTTGTATTCAGGCTTCCGTTCGGAAATCGATACCAGATCTATTGCAAGGCCTGTTTTAATGGCAAGCGCAAGCTATGTTTACTCAGAACGATTCTCTGTACAATCAGGTATTGGTTACGCCTTCTACACTCAGAATACCAGCAAGTTCAGCAACGACTTTCATTATGCTACGTTTCCACTCTATTTCAAATTTCGCCGGAAACAAAAGAAGAAGAAAGGTTGGAAAAGAAACCAGCTAACCACCATGATTGGAACTAATTTTCAATATCTGATCGCTGCAAGGAATAACTACGAGGGAAAACACAATGACATTACCGCATATACTGCCCGATATCACGTTGACAATCTGCTGGCAATTGGGATCACGCGACAGATCAACAGCAGTTCTGTAATGGAAGCTTACTTTACGAGCTCCTTTGGAAGTGTCATTAACAAACATTCTCTCGATGGTTTCAGTCTTGTCAACACCAATTTCGGTCTTCTATTTAACTTCAGGTTTCAACTAAATGGAAAAATGAAATCAGAATAAAAGACCCTGCAATTAAAGACCGGTTCACACTACAATATTATGCAGGCCTTTGCGGTTTTGGCGCCTTTATTACCAGTAATCGAGCAACTTTATCTCCCTCATTTCTTAAGGAATGGTCAGGATGAGCCGGACTTTGAACTAAGGTACCGGGTTCGAAGCTTTCAGTCTCTTTACCAATAGTCACGCCTGGCTTTCCCTCAAGCACATAGAAAACCACATCAACCGGTGTTGCATGGGCAATTACGACATCGCCGGATAAAAGTGTCATGCATAATCATTGCTGATTAATCATTTGTAACTGCTTTTCGTTAATTGTCGATAAAATGTATGGAAAGAGAATCTTTTCTTTGCGAAATTTCGTTGTATGAAGATTGAAGAAAATGTCACCTATACTACGGTTAGAATCTTTCGCATCGCTATTTCCGTTCTCACGCTGAAGCAGGATATTCTTGATATTTCCGACATAAGCAGCCTGTTACTTGCTTATTAATCAATGATTAATAAGCATTACCGGAAGCATATACCCTGCCTAACATTTGCAAAGCAAATAGCTTCTGCCCTTTAAGCGGACGTCTATCAACACCTAGAATCTGGTTTCAAATACCTCTACCCGGTATTTATCCTGGTTAATCTACTCCACCAGTAATTTGCCAACAAGTATTCTTTCAGCAGGTATTTCCAGATAGGCAAAGAAAAAACCCTTGCCAATATCACTATATATGACAATCTTGTCTGTTTCTATTGAGTTTTTTCTAAATATAATTCTTCCACTCACATCAGTGATAATCATGTTATACTGGCCTTTCACCAATCCATTGACATGAATAGTTGTGTATTCCTTAAAAGGATTTGGGTAGATAGTAACATTGGCATGGACAACAGGATTAAAATCTGAAAGAGATGTTACATTCTCAAAATAATGATAATCACCAAGGGCATTCCCAACCATTAAGTCCTGATCACCATCATCATCCATGTCAACAAAACATGGTTTAGCATCATCTCCAACACCCTGAATATTAAATGGATTAAGACCAATGAAACTAAATGTTGCATTCGAAGGTGTCCCCATATTCTCGAAATAATGCAAGTTTCCCTGTTTGTTTCCAATGAGTAAATCCAGATCACCGTCATTATCGATATCAGCAAATGCCGGTGCAGCTCTCTCCCCAACGTTAGCAATTCCAAATGGATTTGTAATAGACAGCGCAAATGCCGGATTCCCAACCGTTCCGGTATTCTCATAGAAATACGTATTTCCATCCGTTGACCCTACGAACAAATCAAAGTCATCATCATCATCTATATCCACCAGATAAGGTTTGGAAATTCCTGTGGGACTTAGAATGGAAAACGGATTTTGAATTTCGCCAAAATAGGCTGCCAAACTAGCATTTCCTTCATTTCTGTTATACCGTAGTCCTCCATCACCTCCTGACATAATATCAAAGTCCGAATCATCATCCAGATCCACAAAAAAGGGAGTTGCATTTCCGCCAATTGAACCAATATTGAATGCACCGAGGGAGAAGCTACCAAAGCTAGGCCAATTGGACGCACCAATGTTTTCATAATAACCATAATCACCACTTACCAGACCAGTAAACATATCATGATCACCATCCAGATCGATATCTACAAATACAGGGCTTGACCTGCTACCAAAAGGTGAAATGGAATATGGATTAGTTTGGGGAAATGCAAAATCCTGTGCCCACAAATTAGGAATTATCCATAGAAAACTAACAACAAATAGATTGATTGACCTCATATTCATACAAAAATTTATTTCGTTTTACATTCAATAGTGATCAATATACGCAATAATCTTTAGCATTTAGTTTTCACCAATCATGTATCAGGTCATGAGCCGTATTGAGATTGCTTTTCCACCCGGTTTCATGTGAGTTGCCCAATGGCAATAGATTTACAACAACGCCGAAGTATAACAGAGGATTATGCCATGTTTGTACTGACTTTTAATCCCTTATCATTTTGACCACCATCCAAGCGACTTGTGAAAGAGTTTTGACAGCTGTCTGACCTGGTTTGATCTGAGCCGGGTTCAGATCCCGACAATGGTGATGTATTCATTTTCATCAAGCGCAAGCGAACAAGTGTAAAACTTTTGCATTAGCAAGGAGCTGCATTTGTACTCTTCTACAAGCACTGGATGAAGAAATTATTGAACTTCCCAGGTATGATAAAACAGTGGAAAGCATCAAAATAGCATCTTCTACGATTATCGGCTGCCAGAAGTCACTGCCTAAGATGCAGAATCCTCATTATGATATGCTAAAGAGTATTGTCCCGGGGCTATCTCCAGGTTGCGGAGATACGAATCCATAAATGAAATCAGAATAAAACACCCTGCAATTAAAGACCGGTTCACACTACAATATTATGCAGGCCTTTGCGGTTTTGGCGCCTTTATTACCAGTAATCGAGCAACTTTATCACCCTCATTTCTTAAGGAATGGTCAAGATGAGCCGGACTTTGAATTAAGGTACCGGGTTCGAAGCTTTCAGTCTCATTACCAATAGTCACGCTTGGCCTTCCCTCAAGCACATAGAAAACCACATCAACCGGTGTTGTATGAGCAATTACGATATCGCCGGGTTGAAGGGTCATATGCATAATCATTGCTGATTCATCATCATACATTTTTCGAACTTCCACGCCATGCGGATTCGGCTTCAATGGTTCAGTTTTATAATTTCTTGAAATCATAATTTATCTAATTCAGTTGTTTATATCAATATATAAGAAACCTTAACAATCGGCTTAAGGCCTACTTAAACATGTTTAAATATTTTTGGATCG
>Ga0233443_1001206_pt1 | contig 23425 bp, 26 predicted proteins | sample SI_123_September_2_FD_182784 | JGI IMG/M metagenome (GOLD analysis project Ga0233443, IMG submission 182784) | Seawater microbial communities from Saanich Inlet, British Columbia, Canada - SI_123_September2016_200_MG | ecosystem: Environmental > Aquatic > Marine > Inlet | place: Canada: British... | reverse complement strand
GAGAAAACTGCAGGAAGTAAATTTACCAGGAGGAATTGAATTCATCGAATCATCAGGTCTTGGAGATCTTGCTTTGACGCTGCGATACAATATTCTGGATAGGGAAAGATTCAAGTCTGATCGGGTAATGATATCTATGGGAACCCGGCTCCCCATTGGTGCTTTCAATGAAACTCTCGATGGAATCAGCATACCCATTTCACTCCAGCCATCGTCGGGAACAAGTAAGATCAACTGTTCAGTTTTCTACGCTCATAAAAAGCCAAGTAGCCCTTTTGGCTGGAATGTTCTCAGCTACAATGAATGGAGCAATGAGATCAATAAGGATTTCTTAATCTATCAGTATGGAATGTACTCTACGCTGGAATTGTCATCCCTCTACTCCAGGTCGTCAGGATTTCTTGCAATACTGTCGTTGAAGATGGAATATCGGGCCCGCGATACCAGAGAAGATGACATAAGCATTGAATCTACGGGTAGCAAAGTTGCCTACATAAAGCCACAAGTTGTTTTTGAATTGTTGCCTGAACTAAATATGATAAGCTTAGTGGAAATACCCATATTCAAATATGTAAACGGTTATCAATTAACCAGGCTATATGCCTTTCAAATTGGTATTAGAAAATCATTCAGTATCTAAGCTCTCCTCTTTTGAAAAAAAAGACATATTATTTATGACGCAAATTTGCGTCATAAATAATATGTCGTATATTTGCGTCATAATTTACTATAATGACGAAGATCGAATTATTTGACAAGAAACTTCAGAACACCGCTGCTATATTCAAAGTACTCGGGCATCCGGCCAGACTGGCCATACTCCAGTATGTTGGTGAGGCCAAACTATGTATTTCCGGTGATATCTCAGAAGAACTTCCTTTAAGCAGAACCACCGTGAACCAGCACTTAAAGGAATTGAAAGAGCTGAAATTGATCCAGGGAGAAATTGAAGGAAAGAAGGTTAACTATTGCCTTAATCCTGAGAAACTGAAGCAGGTTGGTGATATCCTTGAGCGTTTCATCAACGATTTAGATTGTTGCAAATCAGATTGCTGCTGAGCAAACAAATTGTAATCAATAAACATAAAGTATACTAATATGAAAATATTAATTCTATGTACAGGCAATACTTGCAGAAGCCAGATGGCCGAAGGATTTCTTAGGTCATTCAATTCCGATTTACAAGTATCCAGCGCAGGTACAAGAGCTGAAACACGAGTAAATCCATTTGCAGTGAAGGCTATGTCGGAGCTGGGCATTGACATAAGCGCCGGCAGCCCGGAATCAGTTATGAATTACATTGGAGAGCAATGGGATTATGTAATTACGGTTTGCGACGGTGCCAAAGAAATATGCCCTGTATTTACGGGGGAAGTTAAACACCGTGTACACATCGGATTTGATGATCCGGCCGATGCCAAAGGAACTGAAGAAGAAGTGATGCCCGTTTACAGAAGAGTTCGGGATGAAATTAAAGTTGACTTTAAGAAATTTTACAATGATAAGATAAGTGTAAGAACTTAGATTGCTATAAACTGAAAGTAAGTGGTTATTAGGAGCAGATACCTGGCCAGGTGCATTGACCTTATGACTAGAATTATAAACATCAATCATTAAAAATAAAAATCATGAATACAAAAGATTTAAAATTGGTTGTTAAAGAGAAATATGGTGAAATTGCCAGGCAGTCAAAAATACAAAATCAATCATCCTGTTGTGGGAGCACTGGGTGTTGTGATGAGGTAGACTATTCAGTTTTCAGCGACGACTATAGTCATCTTAAAGGTTATGCCGAAGATGCAGACCTTGGTTTAGGCTGTGGCCTTCCAACAGAATTTGCCGGTATAAAGAAAGGTGATGCTGTACTTGATCTGGGAAGTGGTGCAGGTAACGACTGCTTTGTTGCCAGAGCTGAAACAGGTGAAACCGGCCGAATAGTTGGCATTGACTTTACCGATGAAATGTTAGCCAAAGCGAACAAAAATGTTGAGAAGCTTGCTTACTCAAATGTTGAATTTGTAAAAGGTGATATTGAGAATATGCCTTTACCAGACAATGATTTTAATGTAATTATTAGTAATTGCGTGCTGAATCTGGTTCCCGATAAGCCGAAAGCTTTTGCAGAGATACATCGTACTCTTAAGAAGGGTGGACATTTCTGTGTCTCAGATGTAGTAATAATTGGTAATCTTCCCGATGAAATAAAGAAGGATGCAGAGATGTATGCAGGTTGTGTTTCCGGAGCAATACAGAAAGAGGATTATCTGGATATTATTGAAGCAAGTGGATTTACAAATACCACCATTCATAAGGAAAAAGCAATTGACATTCCTGATGATATATTGTTAAACTATCTGACTCCGGAGAAATTAGCAATTTACAAATCAAGTGGGATTGGTATTTTTAGCATTACGGTAAGCGCCAATAAATAATTATAATTAATATTAGTGAAGTCGTGGCTGGCTAGTGCCTGCCACGTCTTCACTAATTGCCGGACAACAATAAATGCGGTCAAAATGAAAAAACTCTCCTTCCTCGACAGATATCTGACTTTATGGATTTTTCTTGCCATGGCCGTTGGTGTTGGTATGGGACACTTCTTTCCTGCTGTTGCAGACTACTGGAGCTCCATGAGCTCAGGCACAACCAATATTCCAATTGCCATCGGATTGATTGTAATGATGTATCCTCCGCTGGCTAAAGTTCGGTACGAAGAGCTGGGTGACGTATTTCGTAACGTAAAAATTCTTGGGCTTTCACTGGTTCAAAACTGGATTATTGGCCCGGTTTTGATGTTTGCTCTGGCTATTATTTTTCTTCAGGATTATCCTCATTATATGGCAGGCCTTATTCTTATCGGACTGGCACGATGTATTGCCATGGTAATCGTCTGGAACGAACTGGCCAAAGGAGATACAGAGTACGCAGCCGGGCTGGTTGCATTCAATTCCATATTTCAGGTAATCTTCTTCTCCGTATATGCCTGGGTTTTTCTTACTATCCTTCCGGACTGGCTTGGTTTGCAAAGTTTCGACGTAGACATAACCATTGCCCAAATTGCTAAAAGTGTCTTTATCTATCTTGGGATTCCATTTATTGCAGGATTCCTTACCAGATTTATTCTAATCAGAGTCAAAGACAAGGACTGGTACCATAAGAAATTCATTCCAATAATAAGCCCCTTAACACTCATTGCATTGCTATTCACTATACTTGTAATGTTTTCACTAAAGGGTGATGTCATTATTAAGCTACCATTCGATGTGCTTAGGATTGCAATTCCATTAATCATATACTTTGTTGTTATGTTCCTGGTCTCCTTCTTTATGGGAAAGAAAATTGGTGCCGATTATTCCAAAACAGCTACCATCTCTTTTACCGCTGCCAGTAATAACTTTGAACTGGCAATTGCTGTAGCCGTGGCCGTATTTGGATTAAACTCCGACGAAGCGTTCGCAGCAGTAATCGGGCCGCTGGTTGAGGTTCCTGTATTAATTGCTCTTGTGAATGTAGCGCTGCGATTTCAAAAAAGATATTTTCCAAAAGCTACAGAAGGAGAAGTAAAGGATCCTGAAGTTTGTTAGGGATGATGACCAGGAAATCAGACAGTGATCCATTGCTAAGCCAATAAAACGTAGTCTATCATCTCTTTATAAGCTCTGGAGTTAAGATATGACTTGATCTGAAATCGACTATCACGGCTGGCAACATAGGAGAGAATAAAGATGTTCCCAGGATCTGGCAAGTCCTTATAGGCAATGCATTTAATTCCGTTTCGATGACCATCTTTTAAATCGATGTAGTATTCAACTTCAACCCCGAGCTTGCTAAGGATGCGAAATCGCTGTCGGGCTTTTTTTCCTCCCCCCCAAACAACCACTTTTGGAAAGTACGGATTGTTTGCTTTGAGCCACTCATAAAAGTAAGTAGTCTTTATCTTAAAAAATGAATTGGTCCTGTAGCGTTCATCAGTTCGGGTTAGTCTATCTGCTGAATCGTTCCACTGAAAAAGTACTTCGGGAAGCTTTATCATTTTTACACCTGCTTTATGCCAGCGAAGAAACATTTCATAATCCTCCGGAAAGTCACCATCCTTATACATTCCAAGATCCTCAATAAGTTTCTTTCTGAAAAGAATGCTCGGATTTACAATGGGCAGTTCTACAAACATTCCCCGATTAATATCATCTGATGTAATCATTGAATTTGACCACTCAACAAAAAGCCGGAAACCTTTGGCATTCTCAATCCTGGTTTGAAATTCAACTTTACAGGAAACCACATCAACATCTTCGTTGGCTTCCAGATACTCAAACTGTTTCTGTAATTTCTCAGGATAGGCTATATCATCTGCATCCATTCGAGCAATATATTTTCCTTTTGAAACTTGCAGGCCTTTGTTCATAGCATGAACCACTCCTTGTTGTTCTTCCTCAACCAGCAAAATCCGTTTGTCCTTGGAGACAAATCGTTCCCCTATCCTTCTGCTTCCATCACTGGAATTGTTATCAACCAAAATAAGCTCCCATGTTTGATAGGTCTGGTCAACGATGCTTTGAATGGAAGCCTGCAAAGTTCCTTCGGCGTTATAGAATGGCAGAACAACTGAGATATTGGGTATAAAGGAATATTGCATGATCAAAAGTAGTAAACCTCTTGGTTTTGAGTTTTGAAATGTGCTATTTTTGTATAGCAACAACAACACTATGAAATGGCATTACTACTTATTGGTCTTCTGATAGCATATTCCTTTATTCAGCTCATGAATTATCGTTTACTGATGAAAAGACTTCGTAACACAGGAAAATTTAAACAAGCCATTGGTTCAGATTATGTATTTGTGGTGCAGATGTTTGGCCTTTCAATAATGGTGGTCTTTTTTGGCTTTCTCTATGAGGGCATTCTCGGTGTAAGAACGAATTCAATGTTCGATATTCTCATAAATGCAGGATCGGCGCTTCTATTCGATTTCGTACTTGTTTCTAAATTTATCGAAAGACTTGTTATTAAAAACTTCAAAGATGACAACTAAACAAATTGTATTGTTTACGCTGTGCATATTAGTCTACCTCTTCCTTTTTTATCTTTTGTACAAAAAGACAAGAAAGAATCAACAGGAAAAGGATGAAACGACATGGTCGGTGCGGGAAGGAATGTTGATATTTGTTTCTGCCCTGAAACTTGGAATGATTCTTCAGTTGGGAAGCGGTATCAATGAACTCTTTCCAGACTCATTTCTGTATGGTTTGCAGGCAGGTTACTGGTTCATGATGGTGCTTTTTAGTGCAGATATGGTGCTAACCATTAAATGGGGACTATACCGCCTCAGGTAAGTCAGGTATGTAAAGGATCAATTCATTTTATGTAAGTACTGTTCTGTCTTTCAAAGAATAGCATTGTGTGATTTGGTATTAAAGTCATTGAATTTTCCGTTAGCCCTGGGTGAGTAAAAAAAGACCCGCATCAAACAATGCAGGTCCATTAATATCTTTAAAGAAAGTGCTTATCCACAATGTGTACAACCGGTACAATCGTGATGCTCATGGTGTACATGACCATGTTCTAACTCTTCTTGTGATGCTTCTCTAACTTCAACAACTTCTCCTGTAAAGAAAAGGTCGTTCCCGGCCATCGGGTGGTTAAAGTCTAATTTTACAGTCTCTTCAGCAATTTCCATTACCCTGCCGTCCAAACGATTACCTTGTTGGTCACGCATCGGTATAGAATTCCCTACAACCAACAGATCTTCTCTTAATTCACCTTCCATCATGAAAAGTTCCTTTTGCAAATCTACTACGGCTTTCTCATCAAGTTCGCCATATCCTTCAGCTGCTTTTAACGAAAAATCAAACTTATCACCAGCAGTTAGTCCATTTAGTTTTGCTTCAAATGCCGGAAGCATATATCCAACCCCAAATACAAACTGTAAAGGCTCAGCTACTTCTACTTTTTCTGCTACATCGTTATCTTTCCCATCGGGCCTTAATTCGTATGAGATTGCTACAACTTTGTTTTTTTCAATATTCATCAGTATAAATTTTTAATAATGCTATGAATCAGGTTTTTATTCCATTTGCAAAAGAACAAATTATATCGCAAAATGTTTGTTAAAATGTTCAAAAAACTGGGAATAATTCTTCCGCTTAAATGGTATTGAATAAATAATTGCGATATTCTATTCAACTATTAACAAGGCCGAATGTATGTCAACTCTTAATTTATCCCTTCTTCTGGCTGTTATCACTTTATTCACCGTTCAAACACAGGCTCAAACCATTAACCTCTTAGGAAACGACACCAGCTTTTGTGAGAGCACCATGTTGTTGAGCACTCCATCAGGCTACCATAGCTTTGAATGGATTACAGGAAGTATGGATTCAGCTATTCTTGCATACAATCCGGGTCAATACAGTGTAACTACCACATATTTTTGATACGAATTTAATTGTCAACGGCGACTTTGAAGCTGGAAATATTGGATTCGTATAGGATTATTCTTATTCGCCGACTTTAACCAGTAATCAATACTGGATAGGAACAGATGCATCGTTAAGCAATATCTGGTTGCTAGGCAGTAATGATCACAGCCCTGGGTACAGGAGTAAATTTTTTAATCCGCAATGGAGCGAACAATTGGGGACAGGTTGTTTGAGAGCAAACATTGTAGATCGCACCTGAAACAAGCTACATTTTCTCCTACTGGTTGAGTAATCTTGTAAACGCCAGCCCGGCCACATCAATGTTAGTATTAATGATATATGGCAAGGGAATGTTATGGCACCGGATTCTACTGGAATATGGATCAACCACCGGTTTCAGTGGAATGCAGATAACGATGCCATTGCTCATATAGTTATTACGGATCAGAACATAGCCTCTTCCGGAAATGATTTTGGTATCGAAGACATCTTTTTCGCAAAACTACTTGCTGTAACAGACTCAACTGAACTTAGTTACTCTGTAATAATTCTTCATTCATGAGCACGCCAGATCCTGTTGATTCTCTTTACACGGTTCACTTTCAAAACACTTCAGTAGGTGAAGGAAGCTATTATTGGGTATTTGGGGATGGGAATTCAAGTTCAGATTTTGAGTCTGCTCCTATCTTTGCGTCTACCGGTTTTTACTATGTATGTCTCTCGCTGGAAGGAATATGTGATACAATTAGCTATTGCGAAGTACTAATTCTTCCAGGACTAAATGAAAGATCTGAAACTTATACCGAAGAATTTAGCTTATATCCAAATCCGGCCAGGGATTGCTTAATCATTAGCGGAATTACCGGAGCTGTATACATAACACTCCTGGATACTATGGGGAATATCATGACCAGCCAGGCATCGAGGGGCAATACACAAATGGATATCAAAACTTTACCATCCCGTGTATACTTTTTGAGAATCAGCTACGACACCAACTATACAAGAAGAATCATCATTGCCCGTTAATCTAACTTGTATAAGTCCAATTCGGTAAAATAGAAGTCCGGATTGGGAATATCAATCACCAACTGCTGTGGTTTTCCTTTCTCATCCAGAATAAAACGAGCCGTGCCTTCCGGTAAAGAAGGTACATCCTTTAGCTTTATGGTAAAGGTATCGAAATGATAATGATTCAGTTTGCCGGTGAATATCGGGCTTGGAATAAAATATACTTCAAGATGATCCTCAATCAATTTAACCTCCACATTTCCATACACTTTTCCTCCATAGGTTCCACAATAGTCCTCCAGTTTCAGTGAAGTTTCAGTACCTTTCACCCGAGCTTCCTCTTTTGCATTCTTACCCTGTTCTTTTCCCGCATTATTTCGTTGATTAAACTCAAGGAATTTAGCGCTCCAGTCGGTGTCATCATCACTCAGAAATGAGTCAAGAATTTTATAATAAAGCGGATAGTACAGACTTGAGTTTTTATTGGTCAGAATTACAAATCCAAGGTTTTCTTCAGGAACTATACATGAGTATGAAATAATGCCATCGTAGCCACCGGAGTGGCTTATTATTTTCCTGCCATGATAATCTGACGTTCCCCAGCCAAGTGCATAAGCTTTGAAGTGGGTTGTTGGCCAGAGTTGACGAGAAAAGGTGCTCACTCCCTGCAGCGTGTGAGGCTTCCATGTTTCTGTAAGGATGCCGGCAGGAATCAATTCTTTCCCTTCGAAGGAACCACGGTTCAACTGAAACTTCAACCAATTCGCCATATCAAGCACATTCGAGTTTATTGCACCGGCTCCCCCGATGTTATCCCAATTGGAATGAGGAATGGAAACTACCTTATCATCACTTTCGGTATGTGGCATAGCTACGTTATCCATTCTATCGAAGTAGGAAGTTGAAGTAACCGAACTAGTCATATTCAGTGGATCAAAAATTTTCTCATTAAGATACTCGTCCCAGGTTTTTCCAGAGACGGCAGATACAATTTCTCCGGCAGCGATAAACATAATATTCTGATATCCAAAATATTCACGAAAGCCAAACTCAGGTTTCAGAAACTTAGCCCGTTTAACGACCTCTTCCCTACTGTATGTGGTTCCGTACCAGATGAGATCACCACTGAAGGTTTTCAGGCCACTTCTGTGTGAAAGCAAATCGCGAATAGTCATGTTATTGCTCACATACGGATTGTATAATTCAAAATATGGCAGGTGTTTTCTAACCTTATCGTCCCAATCCACTTTACCTTCTGCAACCAGAAAAGCCAGTGTCGCAGCCGTAAATGCCTTCGTATTAGAAGCGATTGGGAATACAGTATTTTCATCTACCTTATGCTTCAATCCAAGCTGCCGAATCCCATATCCTTCTGCCATTATTAGTTTATTATCTTTGACAATACCGATCGCCATACCTGGTACATTCCAGTCTGAAAGTGCCTTCTCAAAGTAGGCATCGAGATCCTCAACAAGATCTTTATCTGTACGCTGTGCATTGATCTGCAAACAGATACCGCTTATCAAAACAACAATCAGCAATAAATTCTTCAATCTCATCTTTTTAAGGTCATTTGTTAATAACGAAATGTAAAAGTATCTAATTCAACTCCAATGATAAGGCTTTGTTTAAAATTTATTAATTTGCTTAACTTTTAAATCTCAGACGAAGTGAAGAAACTTATGAAACGTATTATTTTCATTACCCTGGCATTCAGTATGATATACTCAATTGGATTTGCTCAAGACCTGGTTATCAACGAATTCATGGCAACGAATAATACCGGTATTACCGACAACTATGGTGAAGCCGAAGACTGGATTGAGATTTACAATTCCGGAACAGCAGCCGTTAACCTGGGAGGAATGTACTTTACTGACGATCTGCTCTTCCCTTTTACCTTTCAGCTTCCATCGGGCAACGATTCAACCATTCTTAATGCAGGTGAGTTTTTGCTACTATGGGCAGATGGAGACGCGGAGCAGGGAGTCCTGCATATTGATATTAAACTGAATGGAGGTGGTGAGCAAATCGGAATGTATACAAGCTCAGGCAATATCATTGATACCATCACCTATCTGAGTCAAATTCCAAATGTTTCTTTTGGCAGACAACCAGACGCCGGGGCCAACTGGGTTCATTTTGGCAACTCTACACCGGAAGCCAGTAATAGTACTGTAAATCTTGCTTTAACAAGCTATGTACATGCATTTCCGTCAAGCAGTGGACATACACTCAATATATCTGTCTATTCTAATATCAACTGGAATGTTGCCAGTTCAGAAACATGGATTACGGTTAACCCGGTTTCCGGTGCTAACAACGGTGCATTCACTATCAATGTGCTTACTGCCAATCCTACTGCCACTGAAAGATCAGCATCTATTGTGGTGTCCGGAAGTGGTGTAAGTGATCAGATTCTTGAAGTATTTCAGTTTGGACAGGTTACTTCACCCAAATTGAAAATAAATGAATTCCTGTCTGAAAACGACGATAACCTAAGTGATAATAAAGGTGAATTTGATGATTGGATTGAACTTTATAACGAAGGTAACACACCGATCGATATTGGAGGGATGTATATTACTGATGACCTGAATGATCCGCTGAAGTTTTTAATCTCATCTGCACATCCTGACTCAACCACTATTCCTGCCAAGGGATTTATGCTCCTATGGGCAGATGATGACACAGAGCAGGGCATCCTTCATACCAATTTCAAATTGTCAAATAATGGTGAAGAGATCGGAGTTTACATTAACCAGTATACCGTACTTGACTCAATAATCTACAGTCAGCAATATGCCGACACATCTTATGGCCGACTTTGGGATGGAGCTGCAGCCTGGACTTATTTTAATCTTCCAACTCCGGATGCTTCCAATGCCAATGGAATTGAAGAGAAAGAGAATGAGAATGATTTGTTTCAGGCCTATCCTAATCCTGTAAATGATATTTTGTACATCGAGCTTGATCATCATATCTCGGTGTTTAAAATGTATGATCTCACAGGTAGAATCTTAATAACAGAAGAGCTTGAAAAGGGAACTAACCGGGTAAGTATGGCCGGACTATTGAATGGAATATATCTTTTGTGCATAGAATCGGAAGATCAAATCCATAGTCAGAAAATCATTAAAAAATAGGGCTTTGTTTCGTTGCTTAAGCCGAAATATTTACAAAGATTTTTAGTATGTTTGTTATCAATTATCTATTGAAAAATTGATAAGAAATAGGTTTTACCTGGTAAAAATTACAATAACTAAATAAAATACGGCGTAATGAAATTTATCATTTCAAGTGGCGAACTCTTCAGGCATTTACAAGCGATTAGTAAGGTTATAAGTTCAAAGAATACATTGCCAATTCTTGACAACTTCCTTTTCTCACTGGACAATGGTGATTTGACCTTAACTGCTTCTGATCTCGAAACTACGCTCATTACAAATGTTAAGGTAGATGAGCATGACGGAAACGGAAGTATTGCTATTGAAGCGAAGAGATTAAACGACATTCTTAAGGAGTTCCCTGAGCAACCTCTTACTTTTGAAATCAATGAAGACTCAAAGAAAGTAGATCTTAAGTCGGATAAGGGGGTGTACAATATTATGGGACAGAACGCTGATGATTTCCCGCAGTTACCTCAGCTAAATGAAGAAGGAGCTTTCAAAACCATGCTTGGTTCGGACATCCTGTACACAGGAATTAATAAGACTCTCTTTGCTACAGCTGATGATGAATTACGTCCGGTAATGAACGGTATCTTTATTGAAATTGGGGCCGATGATATTACTTTTGTAGCTTCCGATTCTCATAAGCTTGTGCGATACAAACGTTCCGATTTCAACTCAGACAATGAAGCATCTCTCATTCTGCCAAAAAAGCCGGGAGCTCTTCTGAAAAATATTCTTCCAAAAGATGATGGAAATGTGAAATTGGAATTTGATGATAAAAATGCCTTCATCACATTAACGGATTACAAATTAGTATGTCGCCTGGTGGAAGGAAAATATCCATCATATAATTCTGTTATCCCAACCGATAATCCTAACAAAATGATTGTCGACCGCATTGAGTTCTTTAATTGTTTAAAACGAGTTTCCGTATTCTCAAATCAGGCAAGCAATCTGGTGAAACTTAAGGTTGGATCAGACAATCTGCAGGTTTCTGCTCAGGATATCGATTACTCCATTTCGGCAGTTGAAGATTTGAGCTGTCAATATGAAGGGAATGAAATGGAAATTGGTTTTAAGTCGGTTTTCCTGATTGAAATCCTTCAAAACCTGTCAACACCGGATATTATTCTTGAAATGTCAGATCCTTCCAGAGCAGGTATTCTGCTTCCTTTTGAAAATGAAATTGAAGGGGAAGATGTATTAATGCTCATCATGCCTATGATGATCAACAATTAAATTGAAATTTAAACCTTAAATATCAGAAGTACCTGTCAGATTGCTGACAGGTATTCTTTTTTAATATGGAACTAAAGCTTAGTAAACCAATTGTTTTTTTCGACCTTGAAACCACAGGTATTAATGTGGTACACGATCGCATTGTAGAGATCTCAGTTCTTAAAATTCATCCCAGCGGCAATCAGGAGTCAAAAACCATGCGGGTCAATCCAACAATTCCGATACCAGCAAAAGTTTCTAAAATACATGGGATTTTTGATAAGGATGTTGCTGATATGCCTGCATTCAAAGAGATTGCGAGAACTATTGCCGATTTTATTGAAGGTAGCGATCTGGCCGGATACAATTCAAATATGTTTGATGTTCCACTTTTGGCAGAAGAGTTTCTGCGGGCAGGATTAGACGTTGAAATGAAGAAAAGACGTTTCATTGATGTGCAGGTTATTTTTCACAAAATGGAGCAGAGAACCCTGGGTGCAGCTTATAAGTTTTACTGCGGAAAGAGTCTTGAATCAGCTCACAGCGCGGAAGCTGACACCATTGCAACTTACGAAGTACTAAAATCGCAGCTGGACAGATATGAGAACCTGGAGAATGATATGGATTTCCTGTCAAAGTTCGCAACACATCATAAGCACGCCGACTTTTTAGGCCGTATTGTATTGAACTCCAATAACGAAGAAGTATTCAATTTTGGCAAACATAAAGGAAAAAAGGTTGCAGATGTTCTCGACAGAGAACCGAGTTACTACGGTTGGATGATGGATGGTGACTTCCCACTTTATACGAAGAAAGTATTAACAGAAATACGTCTGCGCAAACTAAGCGAAAAACTCTGAATTGATACGGTCCTGGCTTGCTACATTTTCTTTTGAAGTTCCTTCAATAGAAACTCCAGTCCGTTTAGCCTGATCTCATAGAGTGTATTCAATAAGATACCAATCCTACCCTGAGGATAGCCATTTTGATGGAACCAAAGCAGATAAGGTTCAGGAAGATTACTGATCAATCTGCCTTTAAATTTTCCAAAGGGCATTTTCATACTTACCAGATCGCTAAGAATCGATTTATCAAATGGAATATCTGTCGGTTGTGAATCACTATTCATCATAGATAGGTTTTTCCAAACAGTTTCCTAAGGTAACTACATCCATTTCCTATTGCCTGATTCAACATTAAACAGCAGGTAATTATACAATTCTCTGGCTAATGACTCAGCAATAAAGGGCATCGTCAGTATCTTTCCTCCTGCCGTGTACAACTTAATAGTGGCCAATCCTTTTCGTCTCTGAAAGATCGATTGTTTCAACTTTACACTCTGTACCTTGAAACCATACATTCTGGACCATTTTTGTTCTATTGTTCCTCTTGAATTTTCAATATAGTCCTTATTCACTCTAAAGTACCTCTTCTTCAAGGTGAGAAAACTAAGTGGTAAGTTTAGCACAATCCAGAAAGCTGCAACACTCAGCACAATTATATTATCATACCATATAATAGCCGGAGGCATTGCAATCAGCCAGCCTCTAAGCAGCCACAGTTTCCATGCATAAGATTTATGGGTAAAGTGTTTATCCCAAACCGGTTCATCTTTAATATTGAAGATTTCCCTGCTAATTACAGCTCTATTTCTACTGTTACAACCAGGTATGTTAATCGCCTTCTTCTGGTCATTCTCTTTGCTGGAGGCTTCCGTGAGTGTAACAGTGGAAAAGTCCATCCAATTACGGATTGGATTGGTTACCCAGCTCACTACCTGTATTTTGGAATAAGGGATGGTTACACCTTTTTTGGTCAGCAAGCCGGATTTAATCGTAAACTCTCCATCCTGTCGGGCAAATGTAAAATCGTAGTACTTAAGGAAAGTATTGATTATGGAAAATAGAAATCCTATGAGTAAAACTGCTATACTAAGACTTATAATAATTGCAACACTCTGAGCAATAATGAAGTTCCCGACCTCTTCAGAAGTAACTTCAATCTGATCGGTGAAATAATCCTGAATCTGATTGATAAAACCACCCACAACAGCCATTACGATAAGTGAACTTCGTAAATGATTTTCGCTAATACCGACCTTAATTAAGTCGGTGGGTGTTAATCTGATTATTGGAGCCGACTTTTCTGAATCCTGTGAATTCTCTTCCTCATCTTCAGACTTTAGCTTATTCAATTGCTGCTTTTCTTTGCCAAGAACCAACTGTAAGGCTATTGCCTGTTCATTTGTCAATGCTACCAGTTTCAATTCCCGCTGCGCTGAACCCGCTGTATCAACCTCAACTGTTACAACCTTGAGTAATTGTTGTAATAGATTTTGCTTAATGTTTATGGTTTGAATCCGATCAAGAGGAATGGAAAGTTTAACTTTTTTCAGATAGCCTTTCCTGACCACAAACTCATTATTCTCGATGTAAAACCAAAAATTAAAAAACGATAGAGTTGCATTCAACATCACAAGAAATAACAAGAAAACCCCGGCTACAATTATCCAGAATCTCTTATCCTCAGGGATCGAATTATTCTTAAAAAGGTAGACCAGCAGAATAGGCCAAAGAGCCTTAAAGAATTTTCTTGCAGATAATGCAAAGAAGAGCAATATGCCGATTGCTGATTGTCTTCCGGGTACGGTGAAATCAAACTTATTCATAGCTACTCACCGTCTTACTTAGAAAATCCTTCATTCGTTGTGCTTCATCAGGAACAAGTCCATTGATGGCAAGATCGCTGGCAGCCCCACCTGCTGTAAATATTTTCAATTTAGATATCCTGAATAATCGAGAAAGAAAGCCCTGACGAATCTCACTGTGTTGAATTCGATTGTATGGAACAGCCGTCACTTTGAAAACAATAATACCCGAACGATAGAGGATATCATGTTCACGCAGCAAAAAGCCCTTTCTCTTAAATCCTGCAAAAATAATTAGCAATCTTATGAGGTAGAATGATGCTAAACCGATCCAGAAATAGATGAGTAAAGAATCCGTTAATGTATCGTTAAAGAAGCTTAGATAAATCAATCCTGCAGCCGGGAAAAGTATAAAAACCGTCCATTGAATGACAATGAGTTTTAGGTAGGCTTTTTTCAGAGGCTGAAAGCTTTGTTCCTCAAAGCGCGGCAGGTCAGATGTTTCGATGGAATTATTTTCAAATAGCATATCAAAAAAATAAGCGGCAACATTGCCGCTTAAATTTATAAAATATGAAGATTACACCTACTATCCCTCATCATATTATTCTTTTGATTCGGATCTGTACTTACAACAGCCATGTAATGCGTTGTAGGCTTGGTCCGAAGCTTTGATCTTTTCCGTATCGTGTCCTGTTTTTGCCATTAGTTTCATGAGTTTTTCCGCATCAACCTCATCCTTGAACTTATATTTAAGTTGTTTGGTCTCCATATTCCACTCAGCCCATTTCACATTTTTTTGTTTCATGGCCAACTGTTCAATTCGTTCCTTACACATGGCACAAATACCATCGACGAAGAATTGAGATTCGTTCAGAACCTCTAATTCATCAAAGGAGAGCGTTTTAGGCTCGAACAAACTATTTATGGTTTTAGACACTTTTATTGAGAACATAAATTTATTGCCAAGCTGACCTGTCCCGTTTTCTATGAAGTTCATGTATCTATAAACAGGAACATCGAAAGAGAGAGCTACATTATAAGCTGATTTGTTTGTATAGCTAATCTGTGGAACCATATACAAAACTGATCCACCTGTACTTTCCCTCACCTCAGTTTCGTTGTCTACTCTTTTGTCACGCCATTCATATCTTGACTGTAAATTTGCACTAATGCCATTTCCAACACGATAGTTAGCTCCCAATGCACCTACAACAATATCACCATATTTATAGGTAGCGCTACTGGTTTCAATAGCATTGATATACTCATAACTTGCGTATCCGAATAGTGACAAATCGGATCCAATTCCTTTGGATAAGGCTGTTGCGATGCTGTATCTGCTACTTCCCGTTGAAGGTTGAAAATCAATTGGAAGAATTACCCCATCATACTCCACCTCTTTGGCCCCTACTGGTATTTTTACCGTTCCAATAAGTGATAGCGCAAATTTATGTGTCGGCTGACTTATCAATTGATGTTTCAACTGAATTGAAGCATCACCCAGTCCGCTTGCATATCGTTCGTAATCAAACTCCGGGAATACTTCAGACTTTCTGACAAAATATCCGATGTTGCCTACAAGCGCCCATCTTTGCGTTAATCCATACTCGATATTGAGCGATGTGAAATGAAAAAGTGATTCCTTGTTTACAAAGTCTATCTCTTTACTACCATGATAGTAGGTATCGGATGTACTTCCCTTATACAGTACGGAGATTCCAAATGCACCTTTCTGTAAACCGGCGGAACCTCCATCTGTAGAGATTGGATTTCCGGCAGAACAACATTGTGCATAGCTAATACCATAACTGCCCGCTATAAGCAGAAATAGTACAATCAGTCCTTTATAATTGATCATCAGGCTTAAGGAATCTGTATAAAGATTGAGATTGTATCGGTAACACTACCGAGATTATTCTCGACCTCACAAAAGATCATTTTATCACCAATACAGCAATCAGAAGCAGTGTACTGAATTACAGATTTATCTTCGCTCACCGGAATCAAGTCTCCCAGATCGACATACCATGTGTAGCTCAGATTACCCCCTGTAGCTTCACAGCTTATAACTGTTGGATCTTTTCCACCAAATTCCACGACACTCTTGGTTGCTGTCATACTTGTAATCTCCGGGAACTTAACTTCTTCCGTCGGATCGGATTTATCATCTTCTTTGCAAGCATTAAGAGCCAGCAATCCCACAAGGAAAAAAAGAATTATATACTTCGTTTTCATATTTCTTCAGATCTATAATTTAATAAGTTTTGTTAATGATTCAATTTTATCATCATTCTTCAACATCACAACATACTGCCCCTTTGCAAGGAAGCTAATATCCAACTGGCCATTGTATGAAGCAGAAACTGAAGCAACCATTTCTCCAAGGAGATTATAAATATCCAATACAGTGTTATTACCGAATGATCCATCAATCTGCACCATTCCTGAGCTTGGATTTGGATATATATTCAGATTACTAATTTCGGCCTGATTTGATATCGAAAGTGGATAAACCCAAATATCCATAATTGATAAATAGCCAATTTGAACGTTCATATAATCAATCACATGCACATACTCGCAACAGGTTCCAACCAGTTCCTGATAAGCTGTAGGATCTGCAGGATACCATTCGGTATCATAGCCCGAATTGGCAATTGCCTTCATTATCGTATACAAATCAGTAACTGTATTATCGTAAGTTACTTCTGTTTGGTCCTTTACAACATCCCACTGAGTGTCAGTAACTCCGGCAACTGAATTACCAGCATCTTCAATGGTTAACAAACAGATGTAACAGTTTCCTGTCGTTCTGAACGTATGCGTGGAAATATCTTCATTTGCACTGTTACTCAGACAGATAACTACGAACAGTGCGCTTGAAAGCACTTTTAATAAGATTGTATTCATTTTCTTCATAATTGTTACTCTTAGTTATTTCAAATTTACGCTTACAGCCTATATAAAGTGCTAATACAGAATCTAATTGATCGCTTCAGCACATTTACTTGTCGTGATATACACGATTAATATCGGATGCCGCTATCCGATTTGACTAATATTGGTAATCTTTTCCAGTTCAAGAATTTTAATCTTTCCATTGGCTGTCTCTATAAGGTCTTCTTCGGTGAACTCTTTTAAGATTCTGATCAGACTATCTTTCGACATGCTTGTATATTCTGCCAGATCGTATCTGGATACTTTTATGATATGATCACGATGATCGAAAATTTTATAATGAAGATGGAGTAAAGCGTCTGCAACCCTACCCTGCATATTCTTCTGCGTAAGACTAATGAAACGATCATAATTAAAAATCCCGTTATTGCTAATGTACTTGATAAAAGATTCGGCAAAATCGCAATTCCTGGTCATCAGCTCCTTAAACTTTGCTATCTCAATAAAGCATACAGAAGAGTCCTCAATGGCCGTGACAGAGAAATGATTCATACGATCAATATATATGCCCGGGCCACCTAAAAACTGCGTTGGTTTAAGGAAATGAAGAATCAGGTTCTTACCACCTGCTCCTTCGATATAAACTTTTGCCATACCAGATGTAAAGCTTATTACATGCGTTAATGGTGAATGCTGTTTGACAATAGTTTCACCGGCCTTGTAACTTACAGGAATCTTATGCTGCGATATATAACTCAGTTCTTCATCGCTAAGGCTTTTAAACAATGGCGATTTACTGGTACAATTACAACAAATTTTTTCAGGTAATTTCATCTTCTAAATCTTAAAGATTTTCAATAAATTATTCCTCGGCACAATCTTTTTTCTTTGGATCATCGGGTTTCTTGCAGCATCCGGGAAGCTTTTCATAGGCTTTTGGATCTGCTGCTACATCATCTGCATCATAACCCGCTTTTGAAATGGCGGTACGGATACTCTTAACATCGGTCCTTTTAGAATTGTACACAATACTAACCTCATCTTTTTCAAGATCGACCACCGCTGATTTAATACCTTTCTCAAACGCAAGTATTTTCTCAATACGCTCCTTACACATCCCACATTGTGATGATACTTTAATACTCACTTCCTGCCATTTACTCACTTTCTGTGCACTCAACTCCGGAGTAAATACGGCGATGAGTAAAAATGATATGATAAAAGCTATTGTTTTCATTGTTCTTGTTTTTTGCATTAATCTATACTCTATTCAATGTCGAATCTTGCTCCGAGGAAAAGGATCCGTCCCATGATTGGCCCCCAAACCCTTGATGCATCAAAGTTCTCACCAAATGGATTTTCAGGATCAATAATTGGATTTTCCTGTTTGAAATTGCTTAGGTTCTCTCCGCCCAGGTACACTGAAAAGTATTTGAACTTACGGGTAATCTGTGCATGCAATATGTAGTAATTCGGTGAGTAATAATCCGGTTCTGCAATATTCATGTTTTGATAGATGTCGGGCAAGCGGGTTCTTCCGTTATACTGAGCGGTAACATCAAAAACCCATTTCTCAAATCTTGAGGCATAAGAGCTTGTAAGTAATCCTTTGTATCTGTTTACAAATGGTTTTTCCTGTAGTTCATCATTCAGCGTAAGGTTGACATCATTTATTCTAAACGCACCGCTAATATCCAGTCCTTCCATCAACTTAACCGATAGCTCAGTCTGAAAACTATTTGAATAGGATGTTCCATCCAGGTTGTAAAAGTGAATACTATGTCTGTCCTGTTCCATATCAACAATAAGTTGATTAACGAACTGAGTGCGATAGTAATCAAGACTCAATGCAAATTCCTTCTGAGCAATTAGAAAATCATGCGTCAGATTGACACCGGCATTCCAGGCATCCTCAGGTTTAATTTCTTCTTCAATAATCAAGTCTCTCGAACTAACTAAAAGGCCAATATTTTCAATGATCAGATTGGGTACTCTGTGACCACGGCCAACGGAAGCCCGCAGAACGGTTTCTTCCAATAACTGAAACTTTGAATGAAACCTGGGTGTCAAATAAGCTCCGAACAGAGTGCTGTAATCATACCTCAAGCCCGCAATAATATTGGTCTTGCAACTTTTAAAATTATACTCTGAATAAATACCCGGGATTGTTTCGGTTCTGCCCAGATCCATCGATTCGAACTCGTCATCAAAATCATCATAATGAACAGAGATACCGCTGGTCAATGTGTTTTTGGTATTCCACAATTCGCCATAGTACACCATACTTGCATAAATACTCTTTTGTAATGCATGGTAGGAACGATTGCCAAAAAATGAATTGATCTCATGATAAACACCAGAAGTGATAATCGCCAAACTTTGAAAGCGATCACTTTTGAAAGGAATACCACCTTTGGCGAATGCTTCATACTTTTTAGTATCAATACCTACTCCATATAAACCACTACCAATGCCCTCACTGTTCTGATAGCCAATTTGTCCTCCATTTCTTTTTTCATCCAAGATGCTGAAACCGGTTTGGAAACGAACATTCCCATTTATATATTTCCAACGATTCATAACATGAATCTGATCCGTCATTGGGGCGTCCAGGAAGCCGTCGTTATTCTTATCATGCTCCGTACCCATATGACCACCACTTGTTAACAACATTGTGCTCCAACTATCACTTACTTTTGCTGCAGCAAGAACATTTGCTTCCAATCGTCCTTCAATGTTCGAATATAAATTAACATGAAGTGGATTGCTGTTTTCCGGTTTCTTAAATTCAAGATTTATCTGGCCTGTGATGGACTCATATCCGTCGGTAACTGAACCTGTTCCCTTCGCAATCTGTATTCCTTCCATCCAGGATCCTGGAATATACATCAATCCAAAGCCAGAAGACAAGCCTCTCAGTCCTGGCCTCTTCTCGACCATTATCTGGCTATACTTCCCGTCTAAACCTAGCATTTTAATCTGCTTTGCTCCCGAAACTGCATCCGTGAAACCAACATCTACCGTTGCAGAATTCTCAAAACTTTCAGAAAGATTACAACATGGCATCTTCTGCAATCCCTTCTCGGTTATGGTTTGAGTTTGAATTGTTTGTATTCTGGAAATGTACTCACCGCGTTGTCGCTCACTCACCGTTACCTCATCAAGTTGCTGATCCGCCAAAAGCCTTACCTTTAATCCCTGTGTTAGGTCTGATATCTCAAGCGTATCACTGGTATATCCAATAAAGCTGACAATCAATTTAGTGCTATTATCAACCACAGGAATTGCAAATTTTCCATCTCCATCAGACACAGTTCCATTTGTTGTACCGTACCAGTAAATACTGGCTCCGCCCAGGGGTACACCCTGCTGATCAATTACACTTCCCTTAACCTTTTCCTGTGAAACAGCCGGAATGACCGTGATCATGAATAGCACAGTTGTCAAAACCGCTGTCTGCAACCTTACCCGTCCTCGCAAAAATCCCATTCGAATATTCATCAACTTTATAATTAAGCTCTTTATTAGTTTCTCTTTTAAAACGCTTAAAGCCGGGGACCGTTTTTAGAACAATCCCCTGCCCTGCATTTTTTAGTGCTTACAACAGCTTTTCCCTTTTTTTGATCCTTTGTGATTGCAAGCCTCTTTAGTTTTATGATCACAATCCTTTGCTGCATCTTTCCGATCGTACTGACAGCATCCGTGTAGTGCTTTGTAAACCTTATCTTCAGCTCGTTCTATTTCAGTATCATGTCCAACTTTAGCAATTGCCTTGTGAATGGCTGCCACCTCAACTTTTGATTCGTCGAATGTGACTTCAATCATCTTGGTCTTGCTATCCCAGGCTGCAGCAGTAACTCCTGTCATATCAGTTACTGCTTTCTCAATGCGATCTTCACACATACCACAGTTTCCGTATACCTTAAATTTCTCTGTTTTAGCTTCAGCAGCAAATACAGTTGTAATGCCAATCAGCATCATTCCTAAAATTAAATTCAATGTTTTTGTTTTCATTTTTTCAAGTTTAATATGAGTTTATTGTTTAATAAATTTTATCGTTTTGATGGCAGTACCGGTATATACTGTCATAAGATATACCCCGCGATCCATACTTTCAACATTTATATTGATCTCCGGTTGTTGTGAACAGTGCATTGAGTAAACCATTGATCCTGTAATTGTATAAATTTCCATTTGGTTTATGAACTCATCTTTGTTAAGGAGCTTTATTGTTACCGTTTCACCTGCCGGATTAGGAAAAAGATCAACTCCATTTCCAGATGAATTCATATTATTGATATCGGTAGAATTATCAACAACTGTAAACTGGCCCATCATACCACCATCTTCATGAACCAACATGTGACAATGATACATATATGGAACAGAACTGTTTGCAAAGTCTTCAAACTTTGTAATAATCCGAACTGTTTCCATTGGCTTTATGAGAATAACATCTTTCAAACCCTGTTCACTTGGTGGTGGAGTAGCCCCTCCTCTGTCCAGAACATAAAATTGAACATCATGAATATGGAATGGGTGCGAAATTGCAGACTGATTGAAGATTGACCATATTTCAATGTTATCCAATGGGATGGTGTAATTTATAACATTCATGTCGAATCCGGAACCATTAATCAGGAAATGACCGTTTAACTGATTCTGACCCATGGCTTCCGGTGTAAACACAATATTTCTGGTAACATCAGCATTTGATTCCTCATAAGGATTCAGGCTTACCAGAGAAGGTGGTATAGTGCTTACAGGATTTGATGTTGCTGCACCAACGGTAAATGACATCATACTAAAATCATTACCATTAAGGGGATTAGGATTATAACCATTTAATGACATCATGGACATCATCCCCGGATTGCCTGCACCATAAATTCCGCTGGAGAATTCAGAGGCATAACTCATCAGGTTCACACTTTGACCTTGCATACTACTGAAGTCAATCAATATTTCCGCACGCTCACCCGGAGCCATTTGCAATCGGGTAACAGCATTAGGACTGGTTAAAAGCCCGCCATCTGATGCAATCTGATGGAATACCTGATTGGATGATAAGCCAATATTAAAAACCCGCTGCGATGAACCATTCAAAAGACGCAAGCGGACAATTTGCGCCGGTACAGTTAAATTGCCATCAATGGTGGCGTTTACCATTACCACATCATCTGAATTCGATGGAACAACTATTTCATTGTTGCTGTCGAAATCCTTTGTCTGGATCGCCAGCGGAAAATCATCAACGCCGTAATCTCTTGGTAAGTTTAAGGCCGCTTCTTCACCATCTCTCACGAGGATAAAGCCTGCAATCCCCAGCGATACATGTTTATTGGTCTTTTCGTGAAGATGTGGATGGTACCAATAGGTACCAGCTTTATCCAAGACCTGAAAGGATGGATTCCAGCTTGATCCGGGTAATATTATTGTATGAGGGCCACCATCATTTTCAGCAGAAACATGCATTCCATGCCAATGTATGGTTGTGGTATCATTCAGATTATTATTGACCTGCATCTCAACAAAAGAATTTTTTTCCATAATCAGGGTCGGGCCAAGAATATTTCCGTTTACACCCATGGTGGTAGTATTTACACCGGTATAAAATTCAAATGTTCCATTCTGTAAAGTAAGTTCAAACTCCGTTCCTGCGATAGTATCAGGGATTATTATCTGATTTTGTCCAAGCGCACTCTGTACAATCAGGAAAACTAACACGGGCACCAGGCGCCATACTTTCGATTTCTTTCTCATTACCTACTCTCTATTTTATTATTCCGGTCGATCATATTTACAACAAGAGTGTAATTCGCTGTAAACGGCATCTTCTGCTTTTTCCAAATCTGTATCATGACCAACACCTGCAATTGCTTTATGAATTCCGGACAATTCTACGCTCACTTCGTTAAATTCTACTTTTAACATTTTGGTATCAACATCCCAGTCTGCGGATTGCACACCTTTCAGGGCATTCGTTGCATCTTCAATTCTGGTTTCGCACATACCGCAATTCCCGTACACCATAAATTCTTCACTTTTAAGATTTG
>Ga0233443_1001195_pt1 | contig 23594 bp, 30 predicted proteins | sample SI_123_September_2_FD_182784 | JGI IMG/M metagenome (GOLD analysis project Ga0233443, IMG submission 182784) | Seawater microbial communities from Saanich Inlet, British Columbia, Canada - SI_123_September2016_200_MG | ecosystem: Environmental > Aquatic > Marine > Inlet | place: Canada: British... | reverse complement strand
GTTAGAACATTCTTCTAGATCTTCACCTAAAACATTTTTTTGTTTTTCATTCATTTAAATTTTAGTTGGATTAGGCTGATCTTTATAAACTTCCTCTGGATCAAAAGATTTCTCTTTTTCCTCAAACTTCATTTTAATTTCTCTGCCATTTTCAATTGGTCCCATTGGAACAGATCTATAAAAACATGATCTATATCCAACATGGCAACTTGAACCATCTCCAATATCAACAGTCATCCAGACAGAATCTTGATCGTCATCTATTCTTATTTCAGTAACTTTTTGAGTAAATCCACTTGTTTTGCCTTTGTGCCAAATGGCTTTTCTTGATCTACTAAAATAATGAGCTTCTTTCGTCTCAATTGTTTTCTTTAAAGCTTCAACATTCATATATCCATGCATCAACACGTCTTTGGTTTTAGAGCACATGGTAATTACAGGTATTAATCCATCATTATCAAATTTAGGAGATAGTAGATTTCCCTCTTCTATTTCTAGGACATTTTCTCTCTTTTTGAACATATGGATTGATTATTTAGCATAAATTTCGATATATTAAATATTTTAAAATTAAGTATTTACTGTATAAAAAGGCGCTATGAAATTAGTTAAAGACACAGATGGTAAAATTTTAGATGCAAATAGTGTTTCTGACAAAGAAGCGGAAGAGGCATTTAAAACTATAATAACTTGGTTGGGTGAAGATCCGAATAGAGAAGGACTATTAGAAACTCCTAAGAGAGTTATGAAAGCATATAAAGAATATTTTTCAGGCTACAAAGTTGATCCGAGTAAAGTTTTAGAAAAAACTTTTGGAGATGTTGACGGTTATGATGACATGGTAATACAAAAAAATATTTCTATTCAGAGTCATTGTGAACATCATATGGCTCCAATTATTGGAAAAGCACATGTTGCATACATTCCTAAAGAAAGAGTTGTTGGTTTAAGTAAGCTTGCAAGAGTTGTTGAGGTGTTTTCAAAAAGATTACAAACTCAAGAAAGACTTACAATGCAAGTTGCTAAAACTTTAATGGAATCTTTAGATGCAAAAGGTGTAGCTGTAACAATTGACTCAACTCACCAATGTATGACTATGAGAGGAATTAAAAAAGAACAAGCATCTACGGTTACAAATTATTATTTAGGACAATTTAAAGAAGATCTTAGTTTTCAAAATAGATATTTAAGATTTATTAGCATAACAAAAGATTAAAAGTGTCAGATCAATTTAAAGCATTAATCATCAATCAAGAAGGTGAAAGCTTTACAAGAGAAGTTAAATCAATTGATAAGAGTTTTTTAAAACACGGTGACGTAACCGTTAAAGTTGATTATTCGTGTTTAAATTATAAGGATTCATTAATTTTAAATAATGGTGCAAAGTTAGTTAAAGAATTTCCTCATATACCAGGTATAGATTTTTCAGGAACGGTTGTCGAAAGTACAAATGATAAATTTAAAAAAGATGATGAGGTAATTCTAACAGGATGGAGAGTTGGAGAAATTTATTATGGTGGTTTTTCACAATATGCAAAAGTAAGTGGAGAATTTTTGGTTAAAAAACCAAAAAACCTATCTTCAAAACAATCAATGATTATGGGTACAGCAGGTTTAACAGCATTACTTTGTTGTTTTGCAATTAAAGCAAGAGAAGAATTGTTATTAGGTGAAAAAGTAAAAGATGTATTAGTTACTGGTGCATCAGGTGGTGTTGGAAGTATTGCTGTAATGATCTTATCAAAATTTGGTTATGATGTAACCGCAGTAACAGGAAAAAAATCCAACGAAGATTATTTAAAATCAATTGGTGCAAAAACAGTTGTAAATAAAGAAGATTTTGACAAAGATCCAAGACCACTAGACAAAGGTTTGTGGGATGGAGTAGTTGATACAGTGGGTGGGAAAATTTTAGCTAATACTTTGGCTCAAACAAGAGATAATGGAATTGTTGCCGCATGTGGAAATGCATCTGATTACAAATTAAACACAACAGTAATGCCTTTTATAATTCGGGGAGTGAAATTATGGGGGATAAATTCAGTTACTGCATCAATTAAAAGAAGAGAATTTGTTTGGAATGAAGTTTCAAATGTAATTGATTTTGATAAACTTGAAGTGTCTATTAAAACAATCAGCTTGAATGAATTAACAGATATTTATTCCAAAATGTTAAAAGGAGAAACATCAGGTAGATATTTAGTTGATGTAAATAAATAATGGATTGGGACAAGTTAAAGATTTTTCACGCCGTAGCTGAAGCTGGAAGTTTTACTAATGCAACTGTTAACCTTAATCTGAGTCAATCAGCAATAAGCAGACAAATTCAATCACTTGAACAAGATTTAAAAGTGCAATTATTTGAAAGACATGCAAGGGGATTAACTCTTACCGAAAATGGTGAATATGTATTTAAGACAGCCCATGAAGTGATCAGCAAGCTAAAGGAAGTTGAAACATCTTTAGGGGATCAAAAAAATAAGCCAACTGGAAAATTAACAATTACAACTGTAAGAAGTTTTGGAACACACTGGTTAACACCTAGAATTCAAGAGTTTATGAGATTAAACCCTGAAATCGAAATTGAATTAGTATTTGATGATAAAGAGTTAGATTTAAGTACTCGTCAAGCAGACATTGGTATTTTTATGAGAAGACCAAAACAATTAAACTACATTCAAAAGAAATTAGTTGATATTAAATATTATGTTTATGGATCTAATAAATATTTAGAAAAATTTGGAATGCCAAAAACTATTGCTGATTTAAATAAACATAATTTTATTTCGTTTGGAAAAGGAGCACCTTCACCAGTTTATAATCCTGATTGGGCATTAAAACTTGGAATGCATGATGGTAAAAAAAGAAAAACAGTTATGAAAGTAAATAGTGTTATGGGTTTACTTTTAGCTGTAGAATCTGGAGTAGGGTTAGCTGCTTTACCAGAGTATTTAGTATCCAACTCAACTAACGTGATTAAAGTATTACCTAAATCTGAAGGACCAATTACAGAAGCTCACTTTGTATATCCTCAATCTTTGAAAAATACTGCTAGAGTTCAAGCATTTAGAAATTTCTTATTTAGCAAAATAGGTGACTGGAAGTAATAGTCTCTAAAAAATATTGCCTAAATCCTAATATTTAACACTTTACAACTGCGTCATTATATGCGATTGATAATCATTCTCATTGAGAATAGTTCTCAATTAAAAAAATTAAGGGTAAAGAAAAGGATAAAATGAAAAAAATAAGTTTATTATTATTAACTTTAGTTTTCTTTACCAATTTAGGTTTTGCAGCTGAAGTTAATGTATTTAGTGCAAGACATTACGATTCTGATATTCAGCTTTACAAAAAATTTACAGCAAAAACAGGTATTAAAGTAAATGTTGTATCTGGAAAAGATAAAGCTCTTCAAAAAAGAATTACTGAAGAGGGAACAGACTCTAAAGCTGATATCTACATTACAGCAGATGCTGGAAGACTTGGTGCATTCGATTCAAAGGGAATGTTTCAAAATTCAATGACGACGGCAATAAAAGCTTCAGTTCCAAAAAACTTTAGAGCAACAAATTGGACAGGAATAGCTAAGAGAGCAAGAATTATGTATTACTCTCCTGAAAGAGTTGATGCCAACGAATTAAATGGAATGACTTATGAAGGTCTTGCTGATCCTAAATGGAAAGGAAGAGTTGTTATAAGACAATCAAACAATATCTATAACCAATCTTTAGTTGCTTCATTAGTTAAAAATAATGGAAAAAAAGCCACTTGTGAATGGTCAAAAGGTGTTGTTGCTAATATGGCAAGAGACTCTAAAGGTAATGATAGAGCTCAAATTTTAGCAGTAGCCGCAGGAGAAGCTGACCTAGCTGTAGCAAACACTTATTATCTAGCTTTAATGTTGTCTGGAAAAAAAGGAGCAGAGCAACAAGCAGCTGCTAAAAAAGTATTACCGTTCTTTCCTAACCAAGGAGATAGAGGAACACATATGAATATTAGTGGTGGTGGAGTTCTAAAAAATTCTCCAAATCCGGAAAATGCAAAAAAACTTCTTGAATTTCTTTTAACTAAAGAAGCACAAGAACATATAGTTAATAATACTTTTGAATATCCAATGATTGATGGTGTTGAGCCTCATGATTTAGTTAAAAAGATGGGTTTAGGATTTAAACAAGATTTAAATACTAAAGTAGTTAACTACGGAAAAAACCAAGCAACAGCTTTAGAGTGTATGCTTGGAGCAAAGTGGAAGTAGTTAATGATAAAAAAGAATTCATTAAATTTTGATTATAATAAGTCTTCTAAGGGATGCGATCCGTGTTTCACAGAGTGTAAAAAAATTGAAAAAAAAATGAATAACAGAAAATTATCTGAGATCAAAAGTGATGAGACCGATCAATTCGTAAACGTTTTTGATAAAAAAGATTAATTTTCAAAAAGTGAACATAATTTAGTAGTCCTTACCCTTCTATTAATTATGTTCACTTAACATTAAAGGGTAAGTATGTATTTAAGAAAAATAAATATTTGGTATTTAAGTTCTTTTTTGATTTCAATTGTTGTAGCGATACCAATTGTTACTGTATTTTCTAGCTTTTTTGAGAGCACTGGTGAATATTCTAGTATTATCAAAAATACTTTCCTTTATGAATATATCATTAATTCTTTATCGCTTTTGCTGGGTGTTTTATTTCTTACCTTTATAATTGGAGTGGCAGGAGCTTATTTAGTTTCATTTTACTCATTCCCAGGAGCAAATTTCTTTAAGTGGGCTTTGATCTTATCTTTTGCAGTACCTTCCTATATTTATGCATATTCTTTGACAGCTTTCTTTGAGAATTATGGAACAGCTTTTTCAATATTAAAAAATTTATTTGGTGATGGTGACTACAATTCTTTAATACCAAAATTTGATGGAATGATGGGTGCAGTACTTTCAATTTCATTTTCATTATTTGGCTATGTGTACGTCTTAACAAGGGCCTCTTTTCATTATCAGTCACAAAATTTAATAGAACTCGGAAGAAATCTTGGTTTTACCAAGCAAAAATCATTTTTAAAAATAATTTTACCATCAGCTCGTCCTGCAATAGTAGCAGGATTATCATTGGTTGCTATGGAAACCTTGTCTGATTTTGGCTCAGTATCATTTTTTGGAATTTCAACACTTACGACTGGAATTTATAACGCATGGATTTCTTTTGATGATCTTGCTTTAGCAAATCAACTATCTTTTTATCTTTTAATCTTTATCCTTGGATTATTCATATTAGAAAATTTATCTAGAAAAAAAGCACAGTATCATTCACCAAGTAAAGGTGGATTTAAAAAGAAATCTTTAACAACCTTATATGGTTTTAAAGCTTGGCTAGCATTTTTATTTTGTTTTTTAGTTTTTTTTATTAGTTTTTTATTTCCTGTTTTACAAATGCTCTATTGGACAGTTATTTTTCCAAAACATTTAACAGATTTAAATTTATTTGAATTATTTTCTAATACAATAATTCTAGTTTCATTATCGAGTATAGTACTGATTGGTTTTGCTTTTATTTCTAATTATGGAAATAGACTTTCTAGAAGTAAATTTTTAGAAATCTTGACTACTTTTTCAATATCTGGTTATGCTATTCCAGGTATAATTTTAGCAGTTGCATTTATTACTTTTATTTCTTGGTTTGATAATAATATTATAAATTTATTTGAAATTAGAAATATAAAATCTATTTTTATTGGTTCAATCTTAGGTTTAGTTGTTGTTTATTTTATTAGATTTTATTCTTTGGCAAGTAACGGAATAAAATCTGGTTATTTGAAGATAAATTATTCCATTGATGAAAGTGCATATCTTTTAGGTTACTCAAAATTTAAAACTTTTAAAAATATTCATATTCCTTATTTAAAAAATTCTATTATGCTAATTGGAATATTAATTGCTATAGAAATTATAAAAGAGCTGCCTATAACGCTGATAATGAGACCTTTTAATTTTGAAACCTTTGCAACTCAAGCCTATATATTTGCATCGCAGGACTTATTAGAAGCTGCTGCAGCACCTTCATTATTTCTTATTCTTATTGCAAGTTTCTTTATTTTAATTACATCTAAATATATTCTTAAGGATTAATTCTTATATGCCTAAAAATTTTTTAGAAATTGACAATGTTACATTTGCAGCAAGTGCAAAAAGTAAAGTTAACAATGTTTCTTTAACTATAGAAAATGAAGGAGACATTGTCTGTCTTTTAGGTCCCTCTGGCATTGGAAAAACAACAATTTTAAGAACTATTGCTGGATTAGAAAAAATTCAATCTGGAACCATTTCTTTAAAAAATAAAATTATTTCATCTAAAGATGTTCATGTTGAGCCAGAAAATAGAAATATTTCTTTAGCGTTTCAAGATAACTCACTTTTTCCTCATTACAATGTTTTTGAAAACATTCAATTTGGTGCTGAAAGAAATAAAAAAAAGAAAAAAGATTTAACTATTGAAGAAGTTATTGAATTTCTTCATTTAGATCATGTTAAAGAAAAATTTCCTCACCAAATTAGTTCTGGTGAAGCGCAAAGAGCAGCGCTAGCTAGAGCATTACTTTCTAAGCCAGATCTACTTTTGTTAGATGAGCCATTATCAAATGTAGATCAAAGTTTTAAAGAAGAGATTCAAGTTAAACTAAAACAAGTTTTAACTGACCTAAAGATTACAACAATAATAGTAACACACGACTCATATGAAGCATTTTATCTTGGAAGTAAATGTGGAATAATTTTAGATAGTCAACTGAAGCAATATGATGATCCTTATAATGTGTACCATTTTCCAAACTCTGTAGAGGTTGTGAATTTTTTGAATAGAGGAATTTTAATTCCAGCAAAAGTTACTGGTGAAAATAGTTTAGAAAATGATGATCTAGGAACTATAAATGGAAATTTTACAAAACGTTATCCAAAGGGGTCAGATGTTCAATTATTGTTACAGCCTGAAGATTTGGAGCATGATGATCAGAGTAATTTAAAGCTAGAAGTTGTGGATAGAAAATTTAGAGGTACTAACTTTATATATACTTTGAAAACTAGCAGTAATTTACTTATTCCTGTTTTTGTTCACTCCCATCATATGCATCAACATGAAATTGACGAAAAATTTGGCATCAAAAGACCAATAAATATTGATCATATAGTTTGTTTTTAATACATATTGTTTTTTAAATGAGCAATAGATCTAAAATTTTCTTTAAAGGTGTAGCGGATGTAAGTCCACTAATGATACCTGTTGTACCATTCGGAATAATATTTGGTGTTTTGGCTATAGATCTTGGCTTATCACCGATAACGACAATGGCTATGTCGATTATTATTTTTGGTGGGGCATCACAAATAATTTTTTTACAACTTTTTTCAGCAGGAGCTTCTTCGTTAGTAATCCTTAGCTCTGTTGGTGCGGTGAATTCAAGACATTTATTATATGGAGCTGTTTTATCTGAACATATGTCAGATTTTAAAATGACTTGGAAAATAATAATTTCTTATTTTTTAGTTGACCAAGCTTTTGCAGTAACAAACTCTTATTTAAAAAAAAGTTCTGATAAAGATAGAGCATTTCATTCATTTGGTGCTGGTGCTACTTGCTGGATTATTTGGCAAATCACAACAATTATTGGAATATTTTTAGGCTCAATAATACCTGAAAAACTTGGATTAAGTTTTGCAGTTCCTTTAACATTTTTAGCTCTAATAGTTGATGATTTTAGAAAATTGATAAATGTAATTGTAATTATTATCTCTGGTTTAGTAGCAACATTTGGCTATGAAATTATTCCATTTAAAGCGTACGTAATAGTAGCAGCAACAAGCGGTTTGATAGTAGCAATGATTTTAACAAAATTTAATAGATTTAATAATGGTTGAGTGGTCTTTAATAATTTACTGTGGTTTAATTACTTTCTTTTCAAGATATTTAATGATTGCAATACTTAAAAAAGAAATGTTCACAGATAGAGTGAGAGAAGTTTTATCCTTTGTTCCTTCTGCAATATTTCCAGCAATTATTTTTCCAGCTATTTTTTTAGATATGACAGGAGATCTTTTAATTGAAAATAACCCAAAAATATTTGCAGCGATCATTGCAATAATAATTGGTCTTGTTAGTAAAAATGTTGTAGCAACAATATTTTCTGGATTAATTTCTTATTGGTTTTTAATTTTTGTTATATTTAATTAATACCTAATTGAATATTTCTACTAACATTGCTATCCATCATATCTGGTTTTGTTAAGTTCAGGTTTGACATAATTTCAATATATTCATCAACATTTTTAACTTGCAATCTAGGATTAAACTTTTTTTCATTACCAATTGTGCTTACTTTTTTACCATTGTAATCATGACCTGGATAAAGAAGTGTATCTTCCGGTAATTTTAAAAGTTTATCAAAAATTGAATGATAAGAGTCCCTTGAGTTTCCATTTTGAAAATCAGTCCTACCAGTTCCGTTAATTAAAAGTGCATCACCTGAGAAAAGATGATTATCTAACAAAAAACTATAACTTTCTGATGTATGTCCTGGGGTGTAGATAGATTTAATATTTAGATCATCAATATTAATCATTTCATTATCTTTTACTTTAATTTCAACCGCATCTGCAGGTGTGTGCTCCCCCATAAGTGTTGCACAATTAGTGGCTTGTTTTAATTTAGAGGCAGCAGTGACATGATCTGCATGAATATGAGTGTCAATTACTTTTACAAGTTTAAGATCTAATTCTTTTAAAAGTTGAATATATTCACTAACATTTTCGATTACTGGATCTATAATTACAGCTTCGCGACCATTTGCTGAAGCTATTAAGTAAGTATAAGTTGATGTTCTAGTGTCAAACACTTGTTTTAAAATCATAAAATATTAATATCAAATTATTATGAATACCTCCACATTTGATTGGTCATGTAGACATACTTGGAAAACAAGTGCTAAAAATACAATGTGGTGTGTAATCGGTTGCTCGATTGGAGATTTTGGTACAATCTTTTTTTTTCAATTATCAAAAATTTCATTTCCAATCTTAGGTATAATGACTTTAGCAATCATTAATGGTTTAATTACAAGTATAATTTTAGAAACATTTATTTTGATAAAACAGAATTTTAAATTTAAAAATGCATTAAAAACTGCATTAGGTATGAGTTTTATTTCAATGATAAGTATGGAAATAACAATGAATATTACAGATTATCTTTTAACTGGTGGAGCAATGTTAACTTGGTGGGTGATACCAATCATGTTAATTATAGGTTTTTTAACACCATGGCCTTATAACTACTGGCGATTAAAAAAATTTGGAATTGCCTGTCATTAAAATTAAAAAACAACTACGAAAGAATAAATGTTTAATAAGAATTTAATTATTTTAACTATCTGCCAAGTTTTTTCTTTTACGGCACCTCCAATTACAGTTTTTATAAGCGGAATTGTTGGATTAAAAATTTCACCAATTGCATCATTAGCAACACTACCAACTTCATTATCAATCGTGGGTACAGCAGTATTTTCATTTTTTGCAGCAAAGATAATGAGTAAAATTGGAAGAAAAAAAGGGTTTATATTATCATCAACATACTCAAGCTTAGCATCATTGCTTGGAGCTTATTCAATTTATACTGAAAATTTTATTTTATTTTGTCTTTCATGTTTTTTAATTGGCACAGGGATTGCATTTACCCATCAATATAGATTTGCTGCAGCAGAAACAGTAGAAAAAAATGATAGTTCAAGAGCTATCTCAATTTTATTACTTGCAACAATTCTTTCTGCTTTAATAGGTCCTAACGTTGCAAATTTTTCAAAAAATATAATTTCAGATCATCTTTATACAGGATCTTATATTTCTTTAGCGGTATTAACTATTATACCAGTTTTTTTTTTAATTTTTTATAGAACAGATAAAAATCCAAAAACCAAAGAAAACATTAGCGCTAATCAAAGATCATATTTTGAGTTATTACAAAATCCGATTATTCTGCAGGCAATTGTTACAGTTGCTTTTGCATATTCAATAATGTCATTCATTATGACTGCTACACCAATCAGCATGTACAAGATGCATGGATTTACATTAGGTTCAACGAGTATTGTTATTCAATCGCACATAATTGGAATGTTTTTGCCATCATTAATTACAGGAACACTAATAAAAAAATATGGACATTCAACAATTATTTATTCAGGAGCTTTGATTTATCTAATTTGTATTTTCTTAAGTTTTTATGACCAAACATTTATAAATTATTTAATTGCTTTAGTTTTATTAGGCATTGGATGGAATTTTTTATTTATTGGAGGAACTAGTTTGTTAGTGCTCTGTTATAAAGAAAGTGAGAAATTTAAAGTACAAGGTTTTAACGATGTATTAGTTTTTTCCATACAATCTATTGCAAGCTTAACTGCAGGCTACTCTATTTTAAAATTTAGTTGGAATGAGATTAATTTAGCCTGTATTCCTTTAGTTTTATTGATTATTTTGATTTCAATAAGAGCAGATTTCTATAAAAAAAAACAAAATGGCATCGTTAAAAAATTGGGATAAAAAAACTTGGTTGTCCTCAAAAGATTATATTAAATCTTTCAGTAAATTCTTAATTAAAAATACCAATCTTAATTCTAAATCTGAAATTTTAGATATTGGGTGTGGAAGGGGCAAAATTTCTGGCAATTTATATAATGAATTAAAGTTAATAGCTAAACCTACAGGTATCGATATTGTAGATCACAAAGACAAAGATAAAAGAATTATATTTAAAAAATCAAATGGTTTAAATTTTTTAGACAAAAATAAAAAGTTTTTTGATTTAATCTTCATTAAACAAACAATTCATTTGTTGAAAATAAGAGAAATCAAAAAACTAATTAAACTTTGTAAAAAGTATCTAAAGCCAAATGGTGTTATTATGGTGTTAACTTTAGATCCATATAAAAATGAAATCCCTACATTCAAATTAATGAACAGTAAACTTAAAAAATCTTTGAATAGGGATAAAAAGATAATTGCACTACTAAAGAAAAACAACAAAATTAGTAAGACAAAAAGATTTATTTATAAAGTTAAAATTTTAAAGTCAAAATACCTTCAAATGATTAACGATAGGTATATTTCAATATTATTAGAATTTGATCTAAATCAAATCAAAAAGGGAGTGAATGAAATTAATTCAAACTTTAAAAAAAAAATTATATTTAACGATAAGTTGCAATGTATAATTATATCTAGAAATGTCTAAAAGATCTAACAGTGTAGATTTGTTTACTAATAAAGTCATGAATTATATGACTGATGACTTTATCCTGGTTGAAAAAAATGAACTGGTTAAAACAACTATTGAGAAACTCAGAAAAGAAAAAAAATCAACTGTCATAATTCAAGAAAATGAAAAAATGATCGGAATAATAACTGAAAAAGATATTCTTAAAAGGGTCGCTTTTAGTGCTGATGAGAAAACAAAAGTTGATCAGGTTATGACACATCCAGTTAAATTCGTTTATGAGGATGATTTGTTATTTCATGCGGTAGGCAAAATGAGAAAATTAAATTTAAATCATCTTCCTGTTTTAGATATGAGTTTAAAAATTCAGGGAATGATTGATATGAATACAGCTTTGCAAGCTGAATTAGGAGATGTGGTGAATCAAATTGACAACATGACTTATGATGAGCAAGATGTTTCAGGTTTAATTAAAATTAAACAACAACAAGTGGTTTTAGCTAATAACATGTTAGTTAGAAATGCTTATCCAGGTGATATTTCATATTTATTAAGTTTTTTAAACAATGTCATCTACCGTAGAGCAATTCGATTGGCAGAAAAAAGAGTTGGGAAAAAAAATATAATAGAAAAAATCCCAGAATATTCAGTCATTGTTATGGGCTCAGGGGGAAGAATGGAAAGTTTTCTGCATCCTGACCAGGATAATGGAATAATCTATGAAACTAACAATGAAGACCCAAAAAAAGTAGATTTATATTTTAATGAACTTGCTAAGGATTTTACAAAAACCTTAGATGATTGTGGTATTCCTTTTTGTAAAGGAGACTTAATGGCAAGTAATCCATTATGGAGAAAAAGCGTATCAGAATGGAAAAATCAAATTATTCAATTTTTAGATAATCACACCCCTCAAGATATGAGAAATATTGATATGCTTTACGATTTTAGATCTATTTATGGTAAAAAAGAACTAGCTGAAAATTTAAAGATTTATTTAAACGAAAAACTGCATGAAAAAAAATTATTAAAGTTTTTGTATTTTAGTGAAGAACAAAGTGATGCTGCAATTGGTTTTTTTGGTCAATTTATTTTAGAAAAAAATGATAAGGAAAATTTAGGATTATTAAACCTAAAACACACAGGAACACTTCCGTTGGTAGAAAGTATTAGATTATATTCAATCAAACATAAGGTTACAAAAATTTCAACATTTGAGCGATTAAATGAACTCAATAAATTAAAGGTTTTAACTGTTGATGAAGTAGATTTTTTCAAAAATACTCATCGTTTTATGTCAAATATTTTACTTAAAAATCAAGTTGAAAGAACAAAACAAGGTTTAACAATTAAAAATTTTATTGATCCAAAAACTTTACTTGAAAGAGAAAAAAAAGTTTTAAAAATTTATCTTAAACAAATTAGAAAATTAAAACAAAGGGTAAGAGTAGATATTGGTGAAGAGTATTTTTAATAAGATTAAATATTATTTTGAAAAACAAAAGTTGTTTAATCGAGTAACACTTGAGCAATCTAATTTTGCAATTTTAGATACCGAGACAACAGGATTGAGAGTGTCTAAGGGAGATAAAGTTGTATCTGTTGCTTCTATTAAAATTAGTGAATTTAAGATCAGAGAAGATGTGATTTTAGATGAATTAGTGAATCCTCAAATAAAAATTCCAGAACAATCAACTATGATACACAACATTAAGGATGAAGATGTTAAAGACAAACCAACATTAATTGAAATAGAAGATAAAATACTAAAGTTTATTAAAAAGAGTGTTTTAGTTGGTCATAATATTGATTTTGATATTAAATTTTTAAAAAACAATGCTAAAAATACTAATCTTGCCAATCGAATGAAGGTTATTCAGCCAATTGATACAATTCATCTTACTGCAGGACTTTTCCCAGATTTAAAGAATTATGAACTAACAAGTTTATGTGAACACTTTAATATAAAAGCTGATGATCAAGTTAGACATTCTGCCCTAGGTGATTGCTGGTTAACAGCTAGATTGTTTTTGTTTCTTTTAAACAAAGCAAAAGATTTAGGAATAACAAATATTACAGGATTGATAAAACTATGTGACCGAGGGTTGAACTTGCATCATATTATAAAGAATGCAAAAAATATTCATTAGCTAAAGAATTTTTTTTAATAAATTGTCATTAAAAAATAATTTATGGATAATCACAGCCATTAAATGAATAATGATAAGAGCTATCAGTAAATAGTTTGAAAAAATATGAATATCATAAAATAATTCTCCTAATTCAAAATTATCTTGAATTTTAATTTTTTTAAAAATGATTGTGAGTGCTTCTCCATTGAATAATTTCTTAAAAATTCCTGATATTGTGATTGATAGAATTGTCACATACAGAAGTACATGATTTAGCTTTGCTAGAAATTTTTGACCTTTAAAAATACTTGGTTCTAATTTTGGTGTTGGGTTAAAGATTTTATAAATTAACCTTAAAATTACCAAGTAAAATATAGATAAACCAATTATCACGTGAATATTTTCAACGCTCAATCTCTCTGGTCCAAAATCTAAATCTACCAAATAAAATCCAATAGGAATTTGAATAAAAAACAATGCAGCACTTGCCCAATGTAAAAATTTTGAAATTAAACCATACTCTGTTAGAGTATTTTTAACATGCATTTCCCAATTAAGCATATTGCAAACAATATTGGTACCTGTTTGTTTATAATTATTTTAGTATTATTAGCTTCTAATGCAAATTCTAAACAATCTGCTGAAGAAATCATCAAGGAAAGAAAAACTTTATTTAGCAAGAACTATAAAACAGCAAAAAAAGTACAATCGTTATCTTCAAGTGGAGACTTTGATCAAGCAAAAGAGTTAATGATTGAAATGAGCAAAAACTATGAAACATTATTGGGATTATTTCCTGAAAATTCAAAAGAGGGGTTTAAAACAGGATCTTTACCAGCAATATGGGAAGATAAAGACAATTTTAATGCACTGATGGCAAAATCTTCGAGTGATATGGTAAAACTGGCTTCTATTATTGAGAGTTCTGAAGACGTGAAAAGTACAATTGGTAAATTGATGTGGAGCAATTGCAAGGCATGTCATAGCAAATATCGTAAAGAGCACTAAATAAATTAAGTTAATCATGATTCCAAAAAAAGTAAAAGATCATTTAGATGAATATATAAACCAAGAAGTGTATGTTCAAATAGCAATTATTAAAGGCAAAGAGAAAGGCACAACTCACTCAGCAATAAATAAATATTTTATTAGCAATCATTTTAAAGACCTTTCTGAAGGTAGACCTTATGATCATTTTATTGAAGGGTTAAAAGACAAATGTCTTATAAAGTTAAAAGACTCACCAATGAGAAATAAAGAAACAAATGATGAAATAATTAAAGAGTTACAGCACAAGTTAAATAATTTAACTGATGATGAGCTTAATAATACTTATTGGGAAATAGAAACAGGTGAATTTTTTTCAAGTGATCAAATAAAAGAACTTGAGGATGATCGTAATAATCTTATTGAAAAATTAGATTTATCAAAAAAAGATGATGATGTTTATCAAGCTATCACTAGTTTTTGTAAAAGTTACGAAATACTTTGCCAAAAAAAATATCCTGAAGCTCCACTTCCTCTAGAAATCTTGAAATCAACTAATTAATTTTTAAGGGTTCACTCTTTAAGATATCACCTAAAGAGCTCCCTTATATAGCCTCTTTGGCTTTTAAATCCGAATGGATTTTATTTATTTTTTTTATGGATTGATTGTTCAGTTATGTATCAGGTGGTGTGAGTTTTAACATAATAACCTCCTTATCAATAAAGGTAGTTATTAATTAAAAAATTACAATTGATTTATTTGATGTTTTCAAAAATATACTTCTTGAATACAACCTAGTGCTTTAGTAGATTCTCGACTAATAAATTATTCATCTAAATTTATTAAAATAATCAATTCAAATAAAATAATTTTATATTAAAGTTTACATCATAGGAAGTTATGTATAAGATTTATGTATGAAGTATTTATGTGCATTAAAAGATTTATTAATTAGTCTTGTAATCTCAACCATAATTTTTTATGCAATTAATTTAATAGCTGGCTTTGCAGGTGCTGACTACGTATTTACTAATGGTGAAGCTTTTGTTATCTGGATATTGATGGCAATATTAGTTAATAATTGTCTTAAAAGATAAATTAAACTCTCAAAAATCATGAAAATTAGTTTTATTGGTACAGGCTTAATGGGTTTTCCTATGGCTAAAAATTTATTACAAAAAAAACTTAATTTAAAAATTTTTAATAGAACTTTAAAAAAAGCAAAACCTCTTGAAGAGTTTGGTGGAGAAGTAAAATTATCATTAGGTGAAGTTGTAAAAGATACAGATTTTGTTTTTACAATGTTGACTGATGATGCTGCTGTTGAAAAAGTTTTGGGAAATTCTGAGTTTTTAAAAAACTTAAAGCCTTCTTCAACAGTTATAGATATGTCATCAATAAAACCTAAAATTGCTATTAAATATGGAAAATTATTAAAAAAGAATAATATTAATTTTTTAGATGCTCCTGTTTCAGGTGGAACCATTGGCGCTGAAGAAGGAAGCCTGGCTATTATGGTGGGAGGTGATCAAAAGGTTTATAATAGTGTTATTGATCTTTTAAAAATTATGGGTAACCCAACTCTAGTAGGAAAAATTGGAAGTGGGCAAATCTCAAAACTTGCAAATCAGATCATTGTTGGCGTCACTATTGGAGCAGTAGCAGAAGCTATAACATTATGTGAAAAAGCTGGTGTTGATGGAAACAAATTTATTAAAGCTTTGTCAGGTGGATTTGCTGATGGAAAAATTCTTCATAATCATGGAAAAAGAATGATTAAAAAAGATTTTTCACCAAAAGGAAAAGTTTCTACTCATCTTAAGGATATGAATAATATTTTAGAGTGCGCTAATGATTTTAATACTCAATTACCTATTTCAAATTTAATTCAGTCAATGTTTAAATCTTTAGTAGATAATGGTAACTCAGATGACGATCATAGTGCTCTTTATAAAGAAATTGAAAATATAAATAAATATAAATAAATCTATAAATTATATTTTCTTTTTAGATGTTTTAATTTTCCTTCTGTACTATCATAATCAATATAGCATCCTTGTAAAAATCTATTGCCTTCTTTTGTCTCATAAGAAGTTCTACCATGAAGAAGTCGATAATTATCCATCATCATTAAATCTTTTGGTGCAAGTTTAAACTCTATTCTATATTTTTCTGAGTTATACATTTCAGATAATTTTCTTCGAGCTTTATAATATAAATCTAATCTTTCTTTATCTAACATTGGAACATAATCTAAGCGTGGACTAAATCTAACTTGCTTAAAAGTTTTATCATCATTAAGTTTAATTAATTCAGACCAATCTTCTAAAACCACATCTTTATCAATGAATTTAAATCTTACCTTCACTTCGGATAAAATTTTATAAAACTCAGGATTTTGTTTTTTTAAATCTTCTGTAACTGTAAAACCATCCACCAATGTAGATAGTCCACCTGTTACTTCACTTTCAATACAATGAAGTATTTGTATGCAGGGCACAGGATTGCGGTACGGATTGTCTGTATGAGGCGACAACTCTAAAGATGTGTATGCAAGATCATTTGGATCTGGTTTTGATATAACATCGAAATATTCACCAAAATTTGTTCTTCTAACACTTCCAATTGAATTTGCGAATTTTACAATAAAATTATTGTCTGTTGGTATATTTTTTATGATTACAAACCCATATTTATAAAAAGAAGTGAGCAAAACATACATTTCTTTACTATCAAAAAAATTATCCTGATATTTGAAGTTTTTAATATTTTCTAAAGTTGAATTCCATTTAATTTTTGGAATTGATTTAGTTACTGTGTCATCATTAGAAAACTCTAATGCAAGCTTATCTATTTTTAATTTAGATGTTACACCGTCATCAAAATTAACCTCAAGAAATTTTTCGTTAATACTTACTGTATTAATTGATATTTCACTATCCAAGGTTGTTGGATCAAACAGTCTTTGTTGAGTGCCCTTATCTAGAAATTCTTCTTCATCAACTCTTTCTCTTAACCAAAAAGGGTGTATTTCTTTTTTGATTAAACCATCGTTAAAATAAACTTTATTTTCAGCAAGTTCAATTTTCATAATTAAAATCTAGAATTATTAAAATTTTAACTTTATTCAACATAAATAAAATAGTAAGAGTTTGGTGTGGATCAATTTAATTCAAAAAACTACTCTATTTATGCTAATTTTTTAAATAAGTTAGCTAAAGATTTAACAAGATATTATTATTCTAAGTTAAACAGAACCTTTAAGGTATCTAATAAACTTAAGGGTAAAGGATACGATCCAGTAACAACTTCTGACAAAGCTTTTGAAAAATTTATAAGATCTAAAATTAATAATAAATTTCCAAATCACCAAGTAATTGGTGAAGAATTTGGTCATAAAAAATCTAAGAGTAATTTTACTTGGGTTATAGACCCAATTGATGGCACAAGGTCATTTGTTATAGGTAACCCAACTTGGAGTAATCTTATTTCTTTAAATTATAAAGATAAACCGATTTTAGGTTTAGCTAATTTCCCAGTTTTAAAGAAACACTACTTAAATTACTCTGATAAAATTGCTTATGTTTTTGAAAATGGAAAAAGAAAAAAAATATCCGTAAATAAAAAAGCTACATTTAAAGATGTTAAAGTTTCAGCAGCATTCCATGGCTGGTTATCATTAAATAAGCAAAAAAAAATCCCTAAAATTCTCAAATTAATGCAGTTTCCTTGTAGTGATGCTTTAAGTTATTCACATCTTGCTGAAGGAAGAGTTGATATCGTAATTCAATGCTCAAATAAAATTTGGGATATTCATCCGTTAATACCAATAGTTAAAGCGGCTGGTGGATATATCTCTACTTGGAATAACAAAGATGCAATTAATGCTGGAAATATATTAGTTTCATCAAATAAAGCTATTCATAATAAATTTTTAAAATTACTAAAACCAGTTTCAAAATGATTCCTAAAAAAGCACAAAAAATTTTAGATTTTTGGTTTAAGGAAACTCCTGCTGAAAAAAGATTTAAAAAGGATGAAACATTTGATCAAACAATTAAAGATAGATTTTTAGATGATTATGAGCTTGCATCACAAAATGAATATGATGATTGGCAAGATCAACCAATGAGTGCTCTAGCTTTAGTTGTTCTTTTTGATCAATTTTCAAGAAATATGTTTAGAGATGAAAAAAAGGCTTTTGACCAAGATCATAAAACTAGATTAATTGTAAATGATGCTGTCTATGCAGGGTATTTAGAAGCAATGAATGAAAGTCAGAGATTTTTTATGATCTTGCCTCTAATTCATAGCGAAGAGATTACTGATCATGATATGGCTTATTATTTACTTAATAAATATTTAAGAGAACACGAAGGCTATACACAGATTAAAAAATTTTGGCAGGACCACACAAAAGCTATTAAACAATTTCACAGATATCCTCATAGAAATAAAATTCTTGGCAGAGAGTCTACTGAAGAAGAATTAGCTTTTTTAAATGGTCCAAACTCTTCCTGGTAACTGTGAATTTAAAATATATTTTTAAAATAATTGATAGTGAAGAGTGGCAAAAAGCAAAAGAGACTGGAGCTTATTTAGGGTCTTCTAAGGATATACAGGATGGTTTTATTCATTTTTCAGGAGAGGATCAAGTTAAAGGAACTCTTGAAAAATATTATCTAAAACAAGAAAATTTAGTTTTACTTAAAGTTGAAACATTAAAATTAGAACATTTAATTTGGGAACAAGCTTCTGATGGAAATATGTTTCCTCATTTATACTCTGCTCTAGATTTATCCAATATTGTGGATGAATTTGAGATTAATCTAACTGATAATGGTATTCACGAACTGCCAGATAATTTTAACTAGTTTAATCTGCTAATTGTGTTCACTTAAAATAGAACACATCATACAGTGCTCTATTCAATCATAAATTGTAAATAATATTTATTAAAATAGACACCAGCTTTGATTAGTAGTTAAATTTCTTCATGGCTATTAAAAGAAAAAAAGTAGCAAAAATAAAGACTAAGAAAAAAAAAACTAAATTAGTCAAAGTATCTAGAAAAAAATCAAAAACTAAAAAGAAAGTTGCTACAAAAACAGTAGCGACAAAGAAACCATCCAAGGTTTCTAAAAAAAATAATAAGCTTAAAAATAAAAAAAGTAGAGAGAGAGGAAAAAAAATGAGTACTGAAACTATTAAAGCTGGGAAGTCTCCTTTATTGGATACATCCCATCTAAAAGTAAAATTTCCTTATAAAGAAAAATATGGAAACTTTATTGGGGGTAAATTTGTTGAACCTAAATCAGGTAAATATTTTGACAATGTAAGCCCAATAAATAATGAAGTTATATGTGCAGTTCCAAGATCAGATGCAAGTGATGTTGAGGCAGCTTTAGATGCAGCACATGCAGCTTTTCCAACATGGGGTGTTACATCAATAACTGAAAGATCAAATATACTGCTTAAGATAGCAGATGTTATTGAGAAGAACCTGGAACTTTTAGCTACAGCAGAATGTCTAGATAATGGAAAACCTATAAGAGAATGTATGGCTGCTGATTTACCATTAGTCGTTGATCATTGGAGATATTTTGCAGGTGTGATTAGAGCTGAAGAAGGTTCTGTATCAGAGATAAGTAATAGTGAATATTCTTATCATATTCCTGAACCATTAGGTGTTGTTGGTCAAATTATACCTTGGAATTTTCCATTGTTAATGGCTACATGGAAACTTGCACCAGCATTGGCTGCAGGAAACTGTGTAGTTTTAAAGCCAGCTGAACAAACACCAGCATCAATTTTACTACTGATGGAACTAATTGGAGATTTATTACCTCCAGGAGTTGTTAACGTAGTAAGTGGTTTTGGTTTAGAGGCAGGAAAACCTTTAGCATCATCTAAGAGAATTAGAAAGATTGCATTTACAGGTGAGACAACAACTGGACGTTTAATTATGCAATATGCATCTCAAAACTTAATTCCAATAACTTTAGAATTAGGTGGAAAATCACCAAACGTTTTCTTTGAAGATGTCATGGATCATGATGATGACTTCTTTGATAAATGTATGGAAGGTTTTGCAATGTTTACTCTTAACCAAGGTGAGGTTTGTACTTGTCCTAGTAGAGTGTTAGTTCAAGAGTCTATTTACGATAAGTTTATGGAAAAGGCTGTTGCTAGAACAAAAGCTGTTACACAAGACAATCCTCTTAAAATGGAAACAATGATAGGAGCTCAAGTATCCTTAGAACAAATGGAAAAAATAAAATCTTACTTAGACTTAGGTAAGAAAGAAGGTGCCAAAGTTCTTTGTGGTGGTGAGGTTGCTAACTTAAATAGTGGTTTGGAAAAAGGAAACTACATCCAACCAACTATCTTTGAAGGTGATAACTCTATGAGAGTTTTCCAAGAAGAAATTTTTGGACCTGTAGTTTCAGTTACTAAATTTAAAGATGAAGCACATGCATTAGAAATTGCTAATGATACACTTTATGGTTTAGGAGCTGGAGTTTGGACTAGAAATGGTAATGTTGCTTATAGAATGGGAAGAGGAATCCAAGCAGGAAGAGTTTGGACAAATTGTTACCATGCTTATCCAGCGCATGCTGCCTTTGGTGGTTACAAACAATCTGGAATTGGTAGAGAAACCCACAAAATGATGCTTAATCATTACAGACAGGTGAAAAATTTACACGTGTCGTACAGTGAAAAAAAATTAGGCTTCTTTTAATAGATAAATTATAATGGCCCGTATCAAATTACGGGCCATATTAAATATGAAAGTTTCAGCAACACCTACTGCACTTGAGTTAATTGAAGATTTAAAAAAAACTCATGGTAAAGATTTATTATTCCATCAATCAGGTGGATGTTGTGATGGAAGTGCACCCATGTGTTATCCAGTGAAAGAATTTTTAGTAAGTGACGATGATGTGTTAGTTGGAAAAATTGGTGATATTCCTTTTTATATAAGCGAGACACAACATGAGGCTTGGAAAAATACTGATCTTATAATTGATTGTATTAAAGGTATGGGCGGAATGTTTTCACTTGATAATGGTACAGGAAGAAGATTTTTAACAAGATCTGAAGTATGTGCACCTAATAGTAATACTAAAACTAATTAAGTTTTCCCAAGTAGTTAACCATTATCACACCAATTACGATTAGGATAATTCCAACAATTCCATAAAGATTTGGAATTTGATTATATTTAATCATAGCAAATGCCACAACACCCACTACTGTTAATCCGCTATATGTTGAATAAGCGAACCCAACTGGAAGTGCATGCATAGCTTTTGCAATACAAAATAAGCAAATCATCATCAGTAGATACATGTAAATTATTGGCAAAGTCTTTGTGAAACCCTCGGATATTTTTGCAAAACTATTAGCAGCTATTCCAGATAAAATACCAACAGTTAAAAATAAATATCCAAATAAAGGTTTCATCCTTAGTTGTTACCTAATAGATTTACCATTAAAACCCCGATAATAATTAACACTAATCCAATTATTGAATATAAATTCGGCATTTGATCAAATCTTATTATGCCAACAAATACTGTTGCAATAATTGTTAATCCTGCAAAGGATGCATAAGTTATACCCATTGGAATATTTTTCATTACCATTGAAAGTGCATACATGCACATAACAATCGTTATTCCAGTAATAATACTTGGAAACATAAGAGTGAATCCCTCAGCACTTTTAGCAAAACTATTTGAAGTTACACCTAGAACAACTGCTAGGATTAGAAAACCATATGATGTGGTTAGACTCATTTGATAACCTTAAATTAAATCTTGATAAATATATATATTTATTTTGATATTTTTAAAGCCAGCTAGGGAAGGGCAATCCTTTTTCTTCAAGGAATTTTTTGTTAAACATTTTTGTTGAGTATTTGTCACTTCGATCACAAAGAATTGTAACGATAGTTTTTCCAGGTCCTAATTCTTTACCAAGTCGGATCGCACCAGCTATATTAATTCCACAACTTGTACCAAGACTTAATCCCTCATTTTGAATTAAATCGTATAGAATGGGCAGTGCCTCATGGTCATCAATAGAATAAGCATCATCTATTTTAGCATTTTCAAAGTTTTTTGTTACTCTGCTTGAACCAATTCCCTCAGTAATAGATCCACCTTCTGATTTTAACTCACCATTCTTTATGTAATTATAAAGAGCTGAACCTTTTGGATCTGATAAGTAAATTTTGATATCTTTATTTTTTTCTTTAAGAGCATTACTTACACCAGAAATAGTACCACCAGTTCCTGATGAACAAACAAATCCATCAACTTTACCATCTGTTTGATCCCAAATCTCAGGACCAGTTCCTTCATAATGTCCTTTGGCATTTGCAGTGTTGTCAAACTGATTAGCCCAGATAACACCATTATTATTTGACGGTCTAAGTTCGTCTGTAAGCCTTGCAGCAATTTTTACAAAGTTATTGTCATCCTTGTAGGGTTTTGGAGCAACCAACTTGAGTTCTGCACCTAAGTTTCTAAGTAAATCCTTTTTTTCTTGAGTTTGATTATCGTTCATTACAATAATTGTTTTATAGCCCAAAGAATTTCCTAAAAGTCCTAACCCTATTCCAGTATTACCAGCTGTACCTTCAACAACAGTTCCACCTTTAGAAATTAATTTTTTTTCTTGAGCATCTTTTATTAAAGCTAATGCTGCTCTATCTTTAACTGATCCACCTGGATTTAAAAATTCAGCTTTTCCATAAATATTGCATCCAGTAATTTCTGATGCTGCTCTTAATTTTATTAAAGGAGTGTTACCAATTCCTGAAATAAAATCATTTTGTATATTGCTCATTAATCTGATTTTGTATCACTATCTGGTGTAATACCATAAGGCTTGAATTCACTGTCAGCTAAACCTACATTTTTAGCTGGGATGCCAACCATTACTGCTTTTTCTGGAACATCTTTTGTGATTACTGCATTGGCACCAATCTTTGCACATCTTCCAACTCTTACAGGACCTAACACTTGAGCACCTGAACCAATAACCACATCATCTTCAATAGTTGGATGCCTCTTTATATTTCGCTGACCATTTGAATTTATACTTGGCGCAATCCCTCCAAGTGTAACCATATGATAGATAGTTACATTCTCACCAATCTCAGAAGTTTCTCCAATCACAACCCCCATACCATGATCAATGAATAAA
>Ga0233443_1001185_pt1 | contig 23671 bp, 15 predicted proteins | sample SI_123_September_2_FD_182784 | JGI IMG/M metagenome (GOLD analysis project Ga0233443, IMG submission 182784) | Seawater microbial communities from Saanich Inlet, British Columbia, Canada - SI_123_September2016_200_MG | ecosystem: Environmental > Aquatic > Marine > Inlet | place: Canada: British... | reverse complement strand
CAACCTTATGAGAAATTAAAAGCATTGACTCGTGGGCAGGAAATTAATCAGCAGGCCATTGTTGAGTTTGTTAAGACACTAGAATTACCTGATGAAGCAAAGAAAATATTAATGGATTTAACACCAGAATGTTATTTGGGGAATGCGGCAAAGCAGGTTGATGATTTGTTGAAATAAGTAGGTGACCATAATTATCTTAACAAAATTTTCGCTCAAGATTTTTTGACCTTTGGTGTTACTGCTCTGATTGCATAGAGGTCTATTCGGTTAGAGTAGTAGTGCTTTTTCTGTTTTAGGGGACGCACAATAAATAAACACTCAAATTGTACAGAATTTTTGTTCGTCTTCTTTGCTACAAAAATAGTTATGTAGAGTGGCTACACTCCTATTGTTGTAACAAATAAAGACAAACAAAATTTCTGCGCAATATGGGTAGTTTATTTATTGCGTGTTACCTAAATAACTATTTTTGCAACAAAGAAGGTAGGTAAAAAGATAAGTAAGTTGGGTATTTATTTCGTGCTCGTCCCTTACATCAAATAACCTAAACTTGCCAATCTCTTCCTAACTTTTTCAACGTGTTTTTTATCAATTGCCACATGGCGACCTTCAGCCTTCAGAAGTAGTTTTTGTAAGACAGAATCTTTTGCAATTAACTGTACTAGGTTTTTATCATCTGACAGTAGAAAAAGCTCCCATTGTGTTTTTCGAGTTAAAGGTTGGACTTGATCCAATACCTGTTTAAAAAAATCCTCCCAAATTATTGGGGGATTAGCACATAGATGCTGTTTAAAATTACCGATTTTTTCTTCAATTTCTTGTTTTGACCGACAGTCTTTTAATAAGGTTTCATAATCCATTTTATAACGATTACCCGCTACTTTTGTTGCCAGTTTATTCAGCACAATTTCTTTGATGGGGTCTTGACCTTGTAATGTTATCATCAATCGATTTTCATCGACAATAACATTGGCTTCATCAGTGTTGTCTTTTGGTGCAATATATTTTTTTTCTCTGCCCAGTATATGGTCACCTAATGTTGTCACACGGACGTATTTCAGTCCATCAAAAACAGAAAGGTAATCTTTGTTGGTTTTTTTAATGATTTTATTTTTAGGCAAGTCATATCTAATATCCACTACGCCTAGCACCGAGCATATAAATAAAAATCCTTTAATAGTCGGCAATATAACAGTTTGATGATAGTCATCCCTAGTAGTCAATTCATAATGGGACGCATATTCCCTTTTACTGTCACTATTAAACTTTAAGTAACGTTCCGCCGTACTCTCTGAAACAACATGCAAATCAATTCGATGTATCAAGACAAAATCAAATATATTTTCAATACTAACCCAGTGAGTTGATGGCAACAAAGAAAATAGTTTCATTAAAACGGGATTGATGTTTCTTGTTGCCCCTATATGATTTCGCCCTAAAAAATGAAAAAGTAATTGATTCAATATCGAGAAATATTTCGCTTGTCCAATGTCTTTAAAAAGAGCTTTAACCATGGGTAGTGGTTTTTGCTGATTCCCCCAACGACTCTTTTTCATTAATATCAATTGAGCTAATATTTCAGTATGCAATAAATTCAACTCGGGGGCACATTTTTCATAAAATTCTTCAGAGCCTAACGCTTTCTGTAGCTGTCTTATTGTTGTTTTTTTAGGTTTTCCATTGGCTGTAATTTCAAAAAAATCCTGCTCTTCTAATGATTTAGCAATCACAACTTCTTTTAATATTCTTCCATTATTTTCATAAATATAGGAAGACTTAGGCTTATCAATGGATAAAAGTTTATAATGTTTGGGTTGCGTAAGTGTCTGTTGCAGACATTGAGTCATCAAGGCAGGTAAAAAAGCTTCATATTCTGGCAAACGACCCCAGCCATGGTGGTTGATATTGACCAATATAAACAAGGAATAATCCTCGGTAAACTTTTGCTTTAATCCGTAGTCATTGCGATTATAACTATTATAACGAGATGTTTGATTGGGAATAATTTTTTCACCTGAAATATGATCAAGTGTTTTATGATTTGCATAAGCCTTCCAAGAAATATGTTCCAGTAATTTAAGAGAATGATCAGGTAAAGTACCTATTAATGCCAAACGTAACGTTTCATCGAAACAAAATATTGCCAATAAGTTTATATAGTATAATTTTGGCATGGATTTATTTTTACTCATTGGCTGAGCAATATTATATTTTTTCAATCGATCAACCAAGGGCGACATGAGCGGTTGTAAAAAACGTTTGTATATGATTTTTAAATGATCTGCTTTGTAGTGATCATTGATTTCATCTTTTAACGTATTAAGAGATATCGATTCTACCCCCATTTTAATTTCCTTTACCTAGCATAAATTCAATGTCATCTTCATCCAACGATTTAATGGATGCACTATCGCTACTGATTAATGAGTCAAATAAAGCACTCTTCTTTTCTTGTAATTCAATCATTTTTTCTTCAATAGTGCCTTTCGTAATGATTTTATAGCTAAACACCGTTTTGTCTTGTCCCATGCGATGTGCTCTGTCAATGGCTTGGTTTTCTGCTGACTTATTCCACCAAGGATCAAAAATAAAAATGGTATCGGCAGCGGTTAGATTTAAGCCTAATCCGCCTGTTTTTAATGTCATTACAAAAGCACGACAGTTAACATCATTCTGAAAACGAGTCACCAGTTGCTGCCTGTCTCGTGTTGCTCCTGTCATACTGAGATAGTCAATTTCCTCTTTGGCTAAATCACTGCCAATATGTTCAATGGCGCTGAGATAATTAGCAAAAATTAAAACTTTATGCTGATTGGCAAAAGAATCTTGAAGATATTCCATTAACAACTCACGTTTTGGTGAAATAATACGTCCATCAGTGACTGCTTCTGGAATAGAGGCTATTTGGCGTAATTCAGTGAGTGCTTGTAGAATATAAAATTGTGATTGCTTGATGCCTTTTTCAGCAACTTGAGCTTGGATAGTATCGTGGTAAAATTGTCTTCGCTCATTATAAAATTTCGCTTGTCGATCATTCATATCGACATAGAGTATTTGTTCAATTTTATCGGGTAAATCTTTTAGTACATCACGTTTGAGGCGGCGTAAAATAAACGGATAAATTTTAGTTTTGAGTTCTTGAGCCGCTTCTTTTGTCTCTTCACCTTGTTGTATGGGTAATGCATAATTCCGATTAAAGTCATCTACAGAGCCAAACATTGCAGGATTTAGGAAACGAAATAATGAATAAAGTTCACCCAAATTATTTTCAACGGGCGTTCCACTTAAGGCAAGTCTGTGTTTAGCATTTAATAACATCACCGCCTTACTTGCCTGTGCGTTGATGTTTTTTATTTGTTGTGATTCGTCCAGGATGATATAACAAAATTTTTGTTTTTGTAAAAGTTCAATATCATTTCTCACCATGCCATAAGTGGTTAATATAATTTGTGATTTTTTAGCTATATTAAAATCCCGCTGGCTACCATAATGAGTGACAGCCTCTAATTGAGGAGCGAATTTATTGATTTCTTGTGTCCAGTTAAAAATAAGACTTTTAGGCATCACGACCAAAGTTGGTAACGATTCTTTGGGATAGAGTGATGCCAGCAAGGTAATTGCCTGCAATGTTTTTCCCAGCCCCATATCATCTGCCAAGCAACCACCCAACTGATGTTTTTGCAAATAACTAAGCCAATGATAGCCTTGTTTTTGGTAATCTCTTAATTTTGCTTTAACGGGAGGTAACTTGCTCCTTTTTTTATGTAAGGTATTAAAACCTTCAAAAATCTTTCTTGTTTTCTTAAAGGTTTTGTCTGCGACTTTGTCATCAATGAGTTCTTCAACCAACGGTAAATCAAAAAAAGAAACCGCCACATTATCTTTTTTCTTTTTAAACAAGCGTTCTAGTTTTTTCATATACGCTGGATTGACCAGTGCATGTGTTCCATCACTTAAAGTAATATAAGATTGTTTGCGATATTGTCCAATAGCATCAAATAAATTGAGTTTTTCACCTGCCATATCTAATTGTGCATCGCCTTCTAAAAAATCAATACCATGACCTAATGAAAGATTTAGTTTAGGTTTTATTGCCCTGATTTTGTAGGATTTAAGTTTTTCGGCACCCAATACTTCGTAAGTTTGAATTAAATCAGGTAAATCTTGATAAATAAACGCTTGTGCAATTTCCTCCTCAAGAATAAAAAGATCATTATCTTCAAAATAATCATTATTTCCCTTAGCTTTCAATTTACGCTTATGTTTGTTTAGTAATTGACGAATATTAGCTTGAGGGTCGTAATCAGGGCCTGATAGTTCGCTAACCAATAAGGTATGTTCTAATTCATTAATATTAACAACATGTGTGATATCGTAATTTGTTAAAAAGCTAGCTTCCATGTTTGACGCAGACAACGTTACTCGAATATAAAGAGACTGATCCTCATCAATTTTTTCAAAAATAAGTGTTGGATTCGTATTCAGCGGCAAATTTTCTTTTTCTTGAAAATCCAGGTAACGAATACTCAAGTTATCAAAAGAAGAGTAAATCAAGGAAAAATATTTTTCTAAATCTATTTTATCTATTTCTGTTTCAAGTAGAGACAAAGCGTTATAGTTATCACCTAAAGGTAACACCTCATAAATTACTTTGTCTGCCAATAGGTAAGACTCTGTTATTATCTTGCCATTTTCTATTGTCTGCCCCTGACACTCAATAAAAACCTGACTTTTCAGGTTAGGTGAATTTTCTATTTGTTTTATACTCAGACCAACGATTGCTTTTTCATCAGTAAAAAAAATGGGATTTAATTGACTATCAACCAAATTATTGCAATTTTTTAAGTGATACACTAAAAAATCGTTTTCAGCCAAATAAAGATGTTCGCTGTCATTTTCCCAATCTATGACCATACTGTTATTGTCGTTGATTTTATGCAGAGCTTTTAATACAGCTCGTTGCTCACCTTGATAAGAACGGTAATCTACCTCACAGTCTTTACCTTTTTTGTCGATTACTTTAAGGCACGCTTGTTTTTCTTCATCGAAATATAACTGAAATAAGATGGTGGAAGATTGGCGCAAGGGGATATAAGGGGAATGTGAACGTTTGAGTGCGTTAAACAAATCCATATTCAATTTTCCTTAAAGGCAAAGTAAGATCAAAAAAAACATGATTGTTACTTTATCAGAAAATAATAATAATGTATTCATGAATAATGAAGGTGATTTTCAGGTTTTTCCAGCAATAAATCTATCAACAAAATTCGTTATAATCAGAAATTATCTATATTGCTTCCTGCCAGCACTTCAAATTGTACACTGTCATATAAACCCAAGCCATCAAATACGGTCAGGGTGTATTGTCCTGCATCTTTAAAGGTGTAATTTAATATCTTTTCTCCTGTCGTTTCTCCAATGATTGTGCCATCAAGTAACCAATATCGTTGAGACTCACCACCTTGAGCCTGTAATGCAATGGTGGGTAATTGGTTGGTATTGCCAGAAGGTCTAATTATTTGGCCATTTTCCAGTCCTAAAATCACAGGTTTGCTGAAAGATGAAATAACTTCGCTGGATTGGCATTGAGGGTCTAATTTTGGAATGTGTGTTTTTTGTTTTATTTCATCACTTAACCAGGGTGTTGCAGAGTTTGGCCAGCGTGCAATGGTTTTTATTTTAGAGTGTTTAATATTGCAGTCAAAAGTTATTCTCAGTCCATTATTGGTGTTAATTGGTATGGAAATTAAATGGCTCATCCATTTGGCTTCATCTTCTTCATATAACGTGGGAGGAATATTTTTATTTAAAACCCATGCTTGTTTGATTTGGTGGCAATGCTGTTTTGATGTTGTTGCTACGCTTTGACCCAGTGGCCAACAAATAGAGGTTTGTTCTACAGTCGGTGGTTTTTCTAAAATATTGTTTTGTTGAATGATGCTGTCGGCAATGCTAAATAATAGCGGGGCGGCTGTGGCTGCTCCATAATCTCCAGGTGAGGGGGTGCCATCAGGGCGGCCAATCCAAACTCCAATGGTATAATCTGTTGTGACACCGAGTGACCATGCATCCCGAAAACCATAGCTGGTGCCAGTTTTCCAAGCCAGTGTTTTGTTGGGGTTGTTAAAAATTTGCTGACTGTTGGCGGTGTTAGGGCGATGTTGTGATGCCAATAGTTTATAAATGATCCAGGCCGCTCCAGTGCTCATCATGCTTTTTTCTATTACTGGGTCGGTAGTTTGGTAACGTAGTTTGCCTGAAACCCCTTGTCTGGCAAAACCATTAAATCCCACCATGAGGTTTTCTAATGAAGTGGCAGTTCCACCAAGAATGACTGCCAATGAGGGTTTTTGGTGTGTTGGATAGGAAAGATATAAACCACCTCTGGATAATCTGGCGCTGAAATATTTTGGTCCAACTTGTTTCATTAATTCAACGGCAGGTATATTGAGAGAGCGTTTTAATGCGTTAGATGCGCTAACAGGACCTGAAAAATTACCCGAAAAATTACGTGGTCGATAGCCAGAATAACTTTTCGGAATGTCCATCAGTAAACTGGCGGAATGGATAATGCCTTTTTCAATTGCCATGCCATAAAGAAAAGGCTTTAAGGTAGAGCCAGGTGACCTTTTTGCCGTTACCATATCGACATGCCCAAAACGATTTAAATCAGTGAAATCGGCAGATCCAATATAGGCTTTAACGGCTAAAGTCTTATTTTCAACAACCAGCACAGCGATAGACGTTTTGCTTTGTAGTTGTTTGGCAGTGTTTAATACCAGTTCTTCTAAATATTGTTGCATGGATAAATCAATGGTGGTTTGAATCAATTGTTTGTGAGGATTTTCCTGTTTTAATCGTCTGGCTAATAAGGGTGCCGTCATGGGAATAGGATTGGAATATCTGGCTACTTGCTCTAATTTTGCCGATTCAGCTGTTTGTTTTTTCCAGATACCAAAACTGACCATACGGTCTAGCACTTTGTTTCTGGCCTGATTTGCAATTTTAGGATTTCTGTCTGGGCGATAGCGTGTGGGAGATTGAGGTAAAACTGCCAGTAATGCTGCTTCTGCATGAGTCAGTTGTTTGGCCGATTTACCCAAATAAGTGAAGCTGGCACTTTGTACACCTTCGATGACACCACCAAACGGCGCATAATTTAAATAAAGATTCAATATTTGCTGTTTGGTTAAATGATGTTCTAACTGTAATGCTCGGAAAATTTGATAGAGCTTGCCTGGTATGGTTCGTCGATGTGGTGAAAATAATCGGGCGACCTGCATGGTAATGGTTGATGCACCAGAAATGGTTCTTCCATTGATACTGTTTTGGATGAAAGCCCTGAATAATGAGAAGGGGTTAAAACCTGGGTGATGCCAAAACCAACGGTCTTCGTAGTGTAATAAGGCTTCGATATAGAGTGGAGATACTTCAGTTTGAATCACGGGGTAGCGCCAGATGTTTTGAGGGCTGGGGAATACTCTGAGTGGAGTGCCATTTTCTGTGGTAATGACAACAGCGTATTGGTTCGCTTGGGGTAATGGAAATGGAAAAAGAGTATCCATTAGAATGAACAATAAATAAATTAGAAGGATTGCACTTAGTATATAGAGGCTAGTTTTTGTTTTTTTTATAGTCATTAGGTTGTGATATTTTTTAAAATATTCTAACTAAATCTTTCACATATGCTAAAAAAGCAGTTAGACTTATGATGTGTTCTTAATATGTAATCATATAATAATGAAAATTAGTTTTTTTAGTCGTTTATTGGCGTTTTCTCGTCCTCTTCTATTTGCCTGTTTCCAGCTCTTCTCACAAAAACTGTATTATATCAGTTGCTACCTTTTTATCATAAAATTAGGCCGTTAATTGTGGAAAATATCCCTCTAAGTTTTCTGTTTGGTTCTTTGGTTTTTTTGTTGATTTTATCTGCTTTCTTTTCAGGGTCTGAAACGGCATTGATGACGTTGAATCGATATCGTTTAAAGCACCTGGCTACTCGAGAAAAACATTCAGGAGCCATCAGAGCCAGTAAATTATTGGAACGTCCTGACAGATTGATTGGTCTAATCCTGTTGGGTAATAATTTTGTTAATATTTTGGCTTCATCATTGGCTACAATCATTGCATTGAGATTGTGGGGTGAAAGTGGTATTGCCATTGCTGCTGGCATATTAACCTTTGTTATTTTGATTTTTGCTGAAGTAACACCCAAAACTTTGGCGGCTATTCATCCTGAACGGTTGGCTTTTCCTGCCGCTTTGATTTATACCCCATTATTGAAATTACTTTATCCATTGGTATGGATTGTTAATATTATTGCCAATAGTTTACTTAAGTTGTTGGGTGTGACTGTTGATAAATCAAGCCAAGCCTTGAGTCGAGAAGAGCTAAGGACAGTGGTGATTGAGGCCAGTACAAAATTACCACAAAAACATCAATCAATGTTGCTCGGAATACTTGATCTTGAGAAATTGACTATTGAAGACATTATGATTCCAAGAAATGAACTGGTTGGATTTGATATTGATGATCCATTGGATGTAATCTTAAAACAAATTAGCCATAGTCAATATGCTCGACTTATTGTGTATGAAGATAACATGGAAAATGTGATCGGTTTTATTCATGTCAGGAAAGCTGCTTATATGATGATGAATGAAGAGACCAGTCATGATGCATTAAGGAAAATTATTGAGCAAGCTTTCTATATAGTAGAGGGGAGTTCACTGCATACATTAATGAATCAATTTCAAGTGGAAAAACAGCGTATTGGCTTGGTGGTTGATGAATATGGAGATATTCAAGGTTTAGTCACTTTGGAAGATATTTTGGAAGAAATTATCGGTGAATTCACCACCGACCCCGCAACAAATAATAAAGATATTTATCTGCAAGATGATGGAAGCTATATGGTGGCAGGTAGTATTAATGTCAAAGAAATTAATAAGGCATTGGGATGGAGTTTATCAGTCGATGGACCAAAGACACTCAATGGTTTAATACTTGAATATTTAGAAAATATTCCTGAAACAGGAACCAGTTTGCTACTGAATGGGCATCCAATTGAAATAGTACATACAACCAGTCATTCGGTAAAAATGGTAAAGATTCACAATCAGCTAAAAAATGATGCATAAATTATACTAAAATTAAAAGGTGAGCTATATTTATGGCATCTGTTTTAAATATTTTAGGATGAGGGTGTCCATTGTGAATGATGATCAGGAAAACAGAAAATTTGATAGGGTTCTCTTTCAGACGGAAGCAATATTGAAAGGAGAGGATGCTGAATGGAAATGTGAAATACTAGATCTTTCCTTGCACGGTGCATTGGTTGTTCCAATTGATGATTTTCAAACAGACGAAACAACTTTTAATTTGAATATTGTGCTTTCAGAAGATTCTGTTATCAATATGGATGTTGTTATTGTTCATCAAAAAGGTAATCATTTTGGTCTTGAATGTACCAGTATTGGTATGGACAGTATCTGTCATTTACGTCGTTTGGTTGAATTGAATATTGGTGATTCAGCACTTCTTGAGAGAAATCTTGCCGCACTGCGCCATTCTTAAAATAATTTATGAGTAAAATCAAAGTTCTTATTGTCGATGATGCTAATTTCATGCGTGAATTAGTTCGGAAAGCTGTGCGCACTTTATTTCCTGGTTTTGTGTTACGTGATGCGGCTGATGGTAATCAAGCCAAAGGGATGATTCAGCAAGAAACATTTGATTTGATTTTATGTGATTGGGAAATGCCTAAAATGAGTGGTGATGAACTACTTGGCTGGGTTAGAAATGAAAGTGATTGTAAAGATGTTCCATTTATTTTGGTGACCAGTCGTGGGGATAAAGATCACGTAGTCAAAGCTGTACAGCTAAAAGCCAATAATTATATTGTTAAACCATTTAGTAATGATAAGTTGACGGGTGTGGTGTCTAAGGTGTTGACACAGTCCAAGGGAATTTCTGCAAAAGAATTAATGACGCTTGGCGGAGCACCAGCGACTGCGTTTCAAGGAAAAAATTCGGTTGATATTCTAACTCAATCGGCAACTAAAATTACAACACCCACTAAAATTACCCATCCCCCCCAAAGCAACACAACAACGTAATTCGGCTTCAGTTCAATTTAAAGAGCAGTTTGTAGCACAAATCAGATGGCAGGACTTTAAAACCAATTGTTTGGTTAAAGTGCTTAGTTTGAACTCGGTCACTGTAATTATAAAAGGTGACCAAAATATTCCTGCCATTATGGAAATGGTCGTTTTTGATTTGGTGACGGATAAAGGTAATGATGTGTCACGAATTAATGGTTATACCTATCAGTTACAAGCCCGTGAAGAAAATCAAGAGTCAGAGTTTGTTAATATGATTATTCGTTTTGTTGATAATGAAGATGAGGAGAAAAAAGCACATCTTAAAAGAGTGATGACAAATTTCTCGTAAGAGATTCCTTTCTTTCTGTTATTTTATATTTCTACAAATCTACAAATCTACAAAGATTCCATTAACATCGAATGAACACCCAGTTTCTTATATTTTTGATTAATTTGGTTGCGTATTTCTTTTGCAACAACAAAATCAGAGGTGATGCTGGTAAATAGTCGGTAGTAACTTTTTCCTTTGCTGTTAGTCTCTTTTTTAAGAATGGCTTCAAAACCATCTTTTATTAACCGTGCTTTAAAAGACTGGGCATCTTTTTCACGGTCAGCACTATAGATGATAATCTGAACATACCATCCAGATAATGCTTTTGGTGGTTGTTTGGTTGATGATTGTTTTTTCTTAGTATTTATTTTTTCCTGTAACTGTTGGTTTATCTGTTCAAGTTGCTTTAATTGCTGTTTGATTTTCAGGTCATTTTTATAATTTTCTTCAATTTCATCTTCAGCATGTTTTAGTATTTCTTGCTTTTTTGCACCTTTGGTGTGTTCAAGTTGTTTGAGTTCTTGTTTGAGTTTTCTATCATTATTGAGGTTTTCTTCTATTTCTTCTTCGGTATTTTTGATGATTTCTCTTTCAGATGCTAAGCTTTTCTTTAGAATTTTCTTTTCAAAAGCATCGGTAATTTTCTGTATGTTGACTCTTTCTGGACCTTGAAGGTCATTTTCAGTTTTCATATAACCTTCAATGCCTATATGGCGTAGGCCTTGCATGGTGGTTTTGTTGGGTAAACAAAATTGCTCGACAATGGGGTTTTTTACGGGATGGTAACTGATGGCTTGTTGACAACTGGGGATGTCACGAAAGTCAACGGATGATAAGCCACCAGCATACAGTTCGCGAATACAATCTGCGGCACCTGGTAAATTGATTTTTTTGTCACCATGTAAATAAAGGATGTTGGAGGCTAAGATGGTTTCTGCATGAAAGTGATCAAAATATTTTTGAAACTCATGTAAATAGATGTAATGTTCGCCATCTTCAGAAATAAATTTAATTTCTCGGTATTTTTCATTACTGTCTTCATGTAGTGACAACCCATAGTTTTCTTTCAATAAACGTTTGCACACATTGGCAAACTGAAAGTCTTCAATTTGTTCATTACTGATTCGATTTATTTCCGTGATAACGCCTGCATTTAATTCAAGGCGTCTTTGTTTTAAAAATTGGTCGCTGATGTGATGATACGTGTTTTCCTGAGAGCCTGGTGTTGAAAGTTTTTCATCTTCATTGACTCCTAATGAGTGTACCATGGCGAGATTGAACCCAGGGTGTTCTACCCAAGGAATAACTTCCATCGAATTAATGATGCCAGAATTGCTTTGTTGCATGGTTTTAGCGGCATCTCGAATGGTGTTTTTGAAGCTTTGTATATTAAGAGGAATTAAGTTAACTGAGCCACCTTTTTGTAAGCCAATGGCTGAGATGTATATTTGTAAGTATCGGTCATAGGCTTCTTTTTGAAATTTTTCATTAACCTGATCTTCTCCGTGAAAAGATGATAGTTCTGTGGTGAGTCTGGTTTCAAAATTACCATCTCCGTCATCATCTTGTTCCTGGTATTGGATAAGTGCCATGTAAGCAGAATAACTTCCCATGCCTCGAATGTAATAATATCCACAAGAATTAAAAAAAGTGACGTATTGCTGGTCTTTTAATAATCGCATGGCTGAATCGCTAATGGACGACTCGGTTTCATTGAGGTGGTGGTAATAAGTGTCGAGTTCAACAATCAATAAAATGTGTTTCATTTCTCTGACATGTTTTGTCTTTTTTGTGCTGTCTCCAGGTTTCTTTTTAAGATCACCGCCATAACGATCTAATAATTCATAAAGAGCGGACTGTTTTTCAATATTTTCCTGTCCCAACAAAATGCTTTGGCTGTCTTTATGATTGGTGATTTTGTGCATGACATAGTTGAGGTTAAATGTCGGTGTGTTTTTTTCAATGGATGAAAAACAAGTCGATTGTAATGTATTGCTGAACATATTATAGCCACGTCCGATACTAGGGTAACCATTTAGGTTGCGTAGTCGACTGTCTTTGATGAGTGCTGGCGCGGCCCATGTGTCAATAATGATGGCATTAAGACATAGAATTAGGAGGTAACTGGTTAGGTGGTATTGTTTCAATTATTTGTACTTTTAAAAAAATATTTGAATTATGGTTTTAAATTTTTTATTGAAGCCGTACACTCATGCAGAGTTTTTTAGTATCAAATCTAAAATATTAACCTACGTATTTATTGTTCTTTTATAATATAGATGTATTTTTTTGGAGTTCATCATATGAGTAAGTTTGTTCCTTTTCAATTCATTTTTAACAATCTTTTGTTATTTTGTTCTGTTTGGCGTGTTTCAGTAAAAAATTTATTGCTTATTTTGGTTGGTATGATGTCAATACAAACAATTCAAGCGGCCGATACTGGTAAAGTTAACTTGAGTACAGGAGTTGACGGTGCAACTGTTTTTGTGGACGAAAAACGTTACGATGTTACGGGTAAAAAAGGTTTTTTAAATATAGAGCTAAGTGTTGGTGCTCATGTTATTCGTGTTGAAAAGCTGGTAGAGAACGGGCATTTTAAAATGTTAGGTAAATATTCTGTTAATGTGGAAAAAGATTCCTTTTTTACATTAAATTTAGTTTTGCAACGTGAGCCAACACCTGCTTACCTGGAATGGTTAAGGTCGCAGAATAATAAGTCTAATCTTTCCGTTTATAAACAAGTGAAAGAATGGTTGGAAACCGAATTTGTTGTGGTGAAATCAGGTTGTTACATGATGGGGAGTGAAAAGGGTTATGATGATGAAAGGCCTGTTCATAAGGTCTGTTTAAATGGGTTTTCAATCGGTAAGACAGAAGTGACTGTGGGGCAATATAAATTGATTTCAAGAATGATGCAATTTCGTAAGGAGTCGGTCAGTAATCCTGCGACCAATGTTTCGTGGATAAAAGTTCAGCAATTTATTAAGAAATTAAATGCTTTTTTGAAGCTTCATAAAATTAATAAAATTGCCAGGTTGCCGACCGAGGCAGAGTGGGAATATGCTGCGAGAGCAGGTTCTACTACGGAATATAGTTTTGGTGATAATCCATTGAATTTAAATCGTTATGCCTGGTTTCAAGAAAATGCAGGGAATAGGGCGCATGCTGTTGCTAAGAAGAAACCTAATGCTTGGGGGTTGTATGATGTGCATGGCAATGTTTATGAATGGGTCCATGATTGGCACGGACAATATCCAGCAGGTAAAGTGAAAAACCCTAAGGGTGTGACGAAAGGTTCGCGAAGGGTTATTCGGGGAGGAGATTATGGTGGTAATGCAGGTTACGCTCGTTCAGGTCGTCGAATGTTAGGGACTCCCATCGCTCAAGGCAGGCATGTTGGGTTTCGATTGGTTTATACAGCACCTGTTTTGGGAAGAAAAATTCCATAAAAATATGTTTTAAGTGACTGATATTAAACGGGGGTAAAAATATGTGGATATTTTATGAACTTTATTGAGTTTTCCCCTTATTCGTTAAAAAAAATTGTGCTACGCTTATTATTGATAAGAGTCAAATCTTAATCATGGGTGGCCATGTGATTACCCTATACTTTGAAGTTGCATCATACTTGTAACCATAAAATAATTAAATAAAGGAAAAAAAATGTTTCTACAGTCTATGAAGAAACTGGCTATATTTAGCTTGATGATCGGGGTATGCGGAATAACCAATGCAAGCCCAACTGTTATTAAGGATAATCGAATTACTGATACGGCATTAACTCCAGTGTTGGGTCGTGGTTATTCAATCTCAACCAATACTTTCCAGTCATTATGTCTTGCAGATGTGCAAATAACAACACCATCTTATGACTTTGACTATTCCTTTAAAATGTATACTGATGAAACGAGTACATCAGGTAGTGCATCACAGGATATTTCAACTGAATTTAACTTCTCACTGGGTCTTTCTGGTGGTGGCTGGGATGGCGGTGTCTCAGAAAAAAGTTCATCGGATAGTTCATCTTCTGTGAAACGAAAGAAGAAAAAGAAGTCAGTTTTTGTTGTGGTTGAATTAACCGTTAATACATACTATGCATCTGTTGATGAAGCCAAGTCAAAAATGAGTACATCAGCTTCAACGTTGTTAACCAATAATGATATTCCTGGTTTCTTTGCCAGTTGTGGACCTTATTATGTACGTTCATTAGGTAGAAAAGCGACTTTCGTGTCAGTATTTAAATTTAATTCTGAAAGTAGTTCTACAGATGCATCATTTGCTTATGATTTGTCAAACAAGATTCAAGGCTTTGGTCAGGGATCCTATAGCGGTGTTTCAGTGAGTGTTAGTGTGGGTGCTAGTTCTAGTGTGAGTGGAGCAAGTTCATTCAGCAGAAGCATGAGTCGTCGTAGTACAACCATCTATAGTATTGCTCGTGGTTTAGGTAAAAATGAAGATGCCAGTTTAATTGCTTATGACTTACCCACCTATAAAAATGCAGTGAAACAAGCTTTTATTTCAATGCAAAATGCCAATACAGGTAAAGTAACCAGTATGGAAATTGTGCCTTGGGTTGAAAATACAGATTTTCAATCTCTTATTAAGTTGGATACTGAAACAGTACAGTCTGTGAAGTTAGGTGCAGCTGGTCAAGCCGCCATTGCTGAAACAAAAGTTCCTTTGTATAAAAAGAAATATCTGCTTAACTTAAATGCTGAGTTTTTATCAGAAATTAATCGAGTGGATCGTATGTTGTTAAATAACTATTACAAAGCCAAAACATGTCGTATGCACATTGATGCAAATTGGAAAGAGGCTAAAGGTAATGCCACTGGTGGTATTATTGCAAGCTCAGATTTAACATTTATTCCTAAATATGCCAATGCACGAATCGTTAATCATCGTACCAAGAAAGCTGGACCATTAGCGGATCTTGATAAGTATTTGACGGGTGCGACCATTGATGGTTTTTTGAAGTTAGAAGAGAACTTCATGTATGGTCAAGCAGGTGCGGGTAAATGTATTGATGACATGATGGAAACTCCCAGTTCAATTTTCTCAAAAGCTTATCGTGAATATTCTTCTTGTCAGAAAGTTCGTGAAAAGTTAGCGGTTGTTGAAGGTCGTATGGTGGGTGATTTCTGTATGCCAGACCTAATTGGTGGACGATAGTCGTAGAAAACATAACCCTGCATATTTTGCAGGGTTATTTCGTTTTGACTTAAGGAAAATGAATTATCAGTTGAATCTATTTTTCTGGATTTAAGGAACAAGTAGATTTAACTGATTATTTTAAAATCGTGTATTTAAGGAATAACAATGAGACATGGAATAATAAAGTTTTTGAATTGCTTTATCACTGTTTTTGTTTTTGCGACACAGTGCCAGGCAAGTCCGACAATTATCAAAGATAATCGTATAACTGATAAAGCTTTAACACCTGTTTTGGGACGAGGTTATTCAATTTCAACCAATACCTTTCAGTCTCTTTGTATGGGGGATGTTCAAACGACGACTCCTTCTTATGATTTCGATTACGAATTTAAAATGTATACCGATGAAAGTAGTCAGTCTGGCAGTGCAGCATCTGATATTTCATCTGCACATAATTTTAGTTTTGGTTTAAAACTCAATATTGGTATTGTTTCAGGTTCTTTTGCAGGAGCAAGTAAATCAAGTTCAGATAAGTCTTCATCAGTTCGTACCGCTACGAAAAAGAAGTATGTCTATATGGTGGTTAATTTACGTGTTAAAACTTATTACGCATCATTGGATGAATCCAAATCCAAAATGAGTGCTTCGGCTTCAACATTATTAACCAATAATGATATTCCTGGTTTTTTTGCCAGTTGTGGTCCCTATTATGTTCGTTCATTGGGGCGTGAGGCGAGTTATCTTTCGGTGTTTCGTTTCAATTCTGAGAGTAGTTCAACTGATCGGGATTTTGCCTATGACTTAGCCAATAAAGCTCAGGGTTTTGGCTCTTTTCGTGTCAATTTAGGTATTTTTTCTTTTGGGGGTAGTTATAGCTCAAAAAGCCAGTCAAGCAGTTCAGGTGCAAGTTCATTTAACCGTAGCATGAGTCGACGACAAACTACCATTTTCAGTACTGCTCGAGGTATGGGTAAGAATGAGGATGCCAGCTTAATTTCTTATGATATGGCAACTTATAAAGAAGCTGTCAAGCAAGCTTTTATTTCGATGCAAAATGCCAATACGGGTAAGGTTAGTACCATGGAAGTTGTGCCATGGGTTGAGAATACAGATTTTCAGTCATTAATAAAGCTGGATACTGAAACGGTACAAGAAGTGAAATTGGGTGGAGCAGGGCAAGCTGCAATTGCTGAGAAAAAAGTACCATTGTATAGAAAGAAATATATCCTTAATTTAAATGCTGAGTTTTTATCGGAAATAAATCGTGTCGATCGAATGTTAATGAACAACTATTACAAAGCCAAAACATGTCGTATGCAAATCGATGCAAATTGGAAGGAAGGTAAAAATGCCGCTGGAATTGTTTCTAGTGAAGCTTTGACGTTAATTCCTAAATATGCCAATGCCAGAATTATTAATCACCGAACCAAAAAGGCAGAACCTTTGGCTGATTTGGATAAATACTTAACTAAAGCCAATATTGATGGTTTGATGAAGCTTGAAGAAGATTTTATGTATGGTGCAGGCGGTGCTGGCGAGTGTGTTAATGCGATGACTAGGAACCCAGGGGATATATTCTCTAAGGTCTATCGTGACTATGATTCCTGTAAGAAGGTTCGTGAAAAACTAGCTGTTGTTGAAGGTCGTATGGTGGGAGATTTGTGTATGCCTGATCTTGTCGGCGGGTATTAATAGCGAGCTAAATTCCAATAATGCTGTAGTTTTTAGAATGTAAAATAGTTCATCATCTTCTAGGAGGCTGTCCGAAAACTCATCTTTCCGCCAACTCTGCGTTCACCCCTCAAGGGGGTACCGAGGAAAAATGGTCTCAAAATGCTCATTTACACACGTGAACTGCGATTTTTCGACAATTTTATGCCTTGATTTGACGAAAACCTGAGTTCTCGGACAGCCTCCTAGTACTCCACCCATGATCTTTTGTCGGGTGTTTTTTGTCTCGTGTTAATCTATTATTATTTGTGACTGAAATATTACCCGACAAAACAAGATGGTCGGAGTACTAGGAAACTGCACGAGAATGCAGGCTTTTTGTCAGAACAAGACTAAATTGATGGTATTGAAAAGACGAGAATTTTATTCTCGTTTTTTTCTGACTAAAACTTATTCATATTCAGTGCCCAGTACATTATTACTTTCTTTTAGGATAAAATCTAAAAAAGTCTGGGCAACTAAAGAAAGCTTTCGGCCTTTTAAATGAACGGCATACCAACGTCGTTTTAAAGGAAATCCTTCTACATCAAGTATTGCTAATTTATTGACATCACATTCCAATCTCACGCTATGCAATGAGAGAACGCCAATTCCAAGGTCAGCCATAACAGCCTGTTTTATCGCCTCACTACTTCCAAGCTCCATATAAGGTTCAATGATAACATCACGGTCTTTCAGTAATTGATCGAAAACAAATCGTGTGCCCGAGCCAATTTCACGATTAATAAATCGATGATCTGCTAATTCTTTAACCGTAATTTTTTCTCTATCTACCAATGGATGATCTTTATGAGCAACGACTCCAATAATGTTGTTTAAAAAGGGGTATGCCTCTAAGTTATCATCTTTTGGTACTTTTCCCATGATCACAAAATCATCGTCATTGTTCATTAAACGTTCGATTACACGGGCACGATTAGTGAATTTTAATTTTGGCTCTACATCAGGGTATTTGTGTAAAAAAACACCCAGTAAATGAGGTAAAAAATATTTGGCAGTAGTTACCACCGAAATTTGAAGAACCCCTTTTACAACTTCTTTAAGCTCATCAATTGATATTTTTAAATCATTAATCCTATTTAAAATATCCAGGCTGGCAGAATACATTGCTTTACCTGCCACCGTCGGAAATGTTTTTTTTCCAATTTTCTCAAACAAAGGCAAGCCAACTTGTTCTTCTAAGCGTTTAATCTGTATAGAAACAGCTGGCTGAGTAATGCAAAGCTCATTGGCTGCCAATGAGTAACCACCAAGACGAGAAACCGCCTCAAAGAGTCGTAGTTGTTGTAGTGTCAAATGCATATTATTACCATTTTAAATAGAAGTTGTGTAGAGTTTACTGGATTATTTAGTATAAACAAATGTAAATATTTATTATAATAAAAAATAATTATTATTAATAGTAGATACGCGCTATATTCTTGTTGTCCCAATTGTTGTGATAAAAATTTCACTCAAGGAACAAACATCAAACTTTAGAAATATACTCTAAAGATTTTTTTAAAGCTTTTCGATTCGTAATAATTTTAAGGAATACAAAATGGCAAAGACCTATAGTGCGGGCGTAAAAGAATATCGTGAAACTTATTGGGAGCCAGATTATTCTGTTAAAGAAACAGATATCTTAGCTTGCTTCAAAATCACTCCGCAGGACGGAGTACCACGTGAAGAAGTAGCCGCTGCTGTTGCCGCAGAATCTTCTACTGGCACATGGACTACTGTATGGACTGACCTGTTAACTGATCTTGACTACTACAAAGGGCGTTGTTACGCAATCGAAGACGTGCCTGGTGATGACACTTGTTTTTACGCTTTTGTTGCGTACCCAATTGATCTGTTTGAAGAAGGTTCTGTTGTTAATATTTTAACTTCTTTAGTCGGCAACGTGTTTGGTTTTAAAGCACTGAGAGCGCTTCGTTTAGAAGATATCCGCTTCCCAATTGCTTATGTAATGACCTGTAATGGACCACCACAAGGCATCCAGGTTGAACGTGATTTACTGAACAAATATGGGCGTCCTTTACTGGGTTGTACTATCAAGCCAAAACTGGGTCTGTCTGCAAAGAACTACGGTCGAGCATGTTACGAAGGTTTACGTGGCGGTTTAGATTTCACTAAAGATGATGAAAATGTTAATTCACAGCCATTCATGCGCTGGAGACATCGTTTTGACTTCGTTATGGAAGCAATCCATAAAGCTGAAGCAGAAACAGGCGAACGTAAAGGTCACTACTTAAATGTAACTGCTCCAACTGCTGACGAAATGATGCGAAGAGCTGAATACGCCAAAGAAATTGGTGCACCTATCATCATGCATGATTACTTGACAGGTGGTTTATCTGCGAATACTCAACTGGCTCAGTGGTGTCAAAATAACGGTATGTTGTTACACATTCACCGTGCAATGCATGCTGTATTAGATAGAAACCCACATCACGGTATTCACTTTCGCGTGTTAACCAAAGTATTACGTCTGTCTGGTGGTGATCATCTTCACTCAGGTACTGTAGTCGGTAAACTTGAAGGCGATCGTGATGCAACATTGGGTTGGATCGATATCATGCGTTCATCATACATTAAAGAAGATCGCTCACGCGGTATTTTCTTTGACCAGGATTGGGGCTCAATGCCTGGAGTAATTCCAGTTGCTTCTGGTGGTATTCATGTATGGCACATGCCTGCATTGGTTAGCATCTTTGGTGATGACTCTTGTTTACAGTTTGGTGGTGGTACATTAGGCCATCCTTGGGGTAATGCTGCGGGCGGTGCTGCTAACCGTGTTGCTGTTGAAGCATGTGTTGAAGCACGTAACTCAGGTGTTGAACTGGAAAAAGAAGGCAAGGACGTTCTTACTAAAGCGGCTGCTCATAGTCCTGAACTTAAGATTGCAATGGAAACTTGGAAAGAGATCAAATTTGAATTTGATACTGTTGACAAGATTGATGTCGCACACAAGTAAAAGAATCCTTTGATCTGTAATGGCAAGTGGTAAAATACCGCTTGTCATTAGAGCAACACTTATATAAATTGGAGTAAATCACATGAGTGATGTACAAGATTACAATTCAAGCATAAGCGATGCAGCTGTAAGTCGTAAATATGAAACATTTTCCTATCTACCCACTTTGAGTGCAGAATCAACACGAGCACAAATACAGTATATCGTAGATAAAGGTTGGAACCCTGGTATTGAACATACTGAACCAGTCAATGCTACAAGCAACTACTGGTACATGTGGAAGTTACCATTGTTTGGTGAAACCGATGTAGACGTTATTTTATCAGAAATAGAAGCTTGTCACAAAGCACACCCAGATAACCACGTTCGTCTTTTGGGTTTTGATAACTTCGCACAATCTGCTGGTACAGCAATGGTTGTATATCGCGGAGTTTCAGTTTAGTCATTATCGATTTGTGACTTTAAAGCTAAACAATCAATTGAACGGCTGATAATTAATATTAAAGCCCACAAGCCCTACAATTGATTTTTTTAGATTAAAACCTCTGTCGAGAATATTTCCTCCAGAGGTTTTTTAACTGCTTATTGTCAATAATTGGCAATAAAATATTAATTTTAAAGAGTCTTATATGGCACGTCCGGATAAATATGTTGGCATCGATAATGATGTCCATGGTGGTATGACCACGATAGGAAAAATAATACGTGATGCGTGGGTATTTGACTTAATTAAAGAAACTGAAACCTGTAAAGGCTGGAATTTTGCGGGAATAGACGCCTTATTGGATAAAGTAAATAAAGAATGGGATAAATATGGATGTTTAGTCAGCAACTTACCGCCAGATCTATTTGAAAAACACCAAAATATTCATGGCAAAGCGATGGAAATAGCCCGTGAAGCAGGCTGGTGCGGTGAATTAGAAACGGATGATGAAAAGTAAAATAAAAGTCTTATTTAAAAAAATCCCATACTAAATTAATAAAAGAGAATCAATCATGTCCATTACTGAAAATGTTGTAGATGCAGAACAATATATCATCAAAGATGAACCCTATTATGAACCCGTTGGTTCCGAAATATCATTGTATGAATCAGCTTACGATGTCCGTATGCCAATGATGATCAAAGGACCTACTGGTTGTGGTAAGTCACGTTTTGTTGAGTACATGGCATGGAAATTAGGCAAGCCCCTCATTACAGTTGCCTGTAACGAAGACATGACCGCATCCGATCTGGTTGGACGTTTTCTGCTCGATAAAGATGGTACTAAATGGCAGGATGGCCCACTCACAACAGCGGCTCGTATGGGCGCTATTTGTTATCTCGACGAAATCGTTGAAGCACGTCAGGATACAACGGTTGTCATTCATCCACTGACAGATCATCGTCGCAGTCTGCCTTTAGACAAAAAAGGCGAATTAATTCAAGCTCATGCTGACTTTCAATTGGTTATTTCGTACAATCCAGGTTACCAAAGTTTAATGAAGGACTTAAAACAATCAACAAAACAACGTTTTGGTGGTCTGAGCTTTGATTATCCTGAAGAAAAAACTGAAATAAATATCGTATCAAAAGAATCTGGCGTAGATCCAGTGATTGCTGAAAAATTAGTGCATATTGCACAACGAGCTCGCAACTTGAAAGGTCACGGTCTGGACGAAGGTATTTCAACTCGCTTGTTGGTTTATTCAGGACAGCTGATCGCCAAAGGTGTCGCACCTTTAGAAGCTTGTAGCATGACAATGGTAACCCCGTTGACGGATGATCCTGACATGTGTGATACATTAAATGCTGCTGTAGAAACTTTTTTTGGATAAGGGGAAGCGAAATAAATAAATGTCCAAATTGCGCAGGATTTTTGTTCGCCTTTGAGGCGTAAAAGTAGGCGTATAGTCGAACTACACAACTATTTTTACAACAAAAAAGGCGGACAAAAATACAAGCAAGTTGGATGTTTATTTATTGCGCATCCCCTAACACGGCACCACAATAACTGCGATCGAACAGAAGTTTTTGTTGGTTCTGCTATCCCTTCTTGTTCTGATAATGATAGAAATCTAATGATAAAACTTGAAGATTACGAAGACTTCCTCACTGAGACTGCACCAGAAGTTCGCGATGTTCTTGAGAGCACCTTTCAGGAAGCATCAAGAGTCATGTCGCCAACTGGCTTGCAGAAATACATGGATGGAGCCAAAGCACTATGTAACTTGGGGCGAGGCTCTGGCGTGGTCATTTCATACATTCAGGAAATCCCTTTAGTGGCGAAAGAATGTGGTGAAGATGTCATCGATGACTGTATCGCCGCTGCCTTGAAACTTTCTTCCATGACTTCCGCTGAAGTTGTTGCCTTATTATTTGCAAGTATGCCGACTGCTGCACGTAATTTAGGTGATGCAGCTTTGTTTCGTGGCTATCTCACACTGATCCATCAGCTTGCATCAACAGCTTCACGTGGTGTACGTCCGATGCTCAATCATATCGACGAGTTGTTATCTAAATTAACACTGAGTGGATTGCGACGTTGGGCTAATTTTGGTTCACATGCCTATCGACGAGACTTCAATAATCTAACATCCTATTTTAATCTTGAATCTGCCGACAGTCGTGCCGTTCTGCAAAAAGAACGTCGTGGTATTTTATTTATAAAAACCCAGCGGAAATTGAATTTTTATTTGCGTGCTTTGTGGGGACGTGATTTTTTCTTACGGCCAACGGGTGCTGATTTTGCTGATTTTCGCCCATTTATCGAGCACCGTATATTACATGTTCCCGATGCTTTAGATGATTGTGGAGATATTTCTGGATTAGAAATTTATCGGGCGACCGTTGCACACATGGCTGCGCACATGTCCTATTCTACTGCGCCCATTTCCGCAGAAGGACTCAGTCCTGCACAAATATTTTTCATCGGTCAAATTGAAGATGCCCGCATCGAATACAAAGCAATCAAAGAATTTCCAGGTTTAAAAAGACTCTGGAAGTCTCTGATGGATGTCGAAAGTGATCAGAAAATAGAACACCCGACCATGCCATTACTGGAACATTTCGCAAAAATGCTGCTTGATGATTCAATCGTTTCAAAAGATGATGAACTCAATGCCATTGCACAAAAATTTCATAATGAAATTGAAGAAAGACAAGATGACAATACCTTTTGCTGGCATCTAGGGCTGGATGTTTTCAATTTATTTTCAGCTCGAAAAGACGTGCCGAGCTTGCGCATACTTGAACGCATCGACATTCCTTACCGTGATGATAATCGTTATGTTTGGGAATTTGAAGAATTTAGCTGGGATGTTGAGCATGAATACGTTCCTGCCAGCCAAAGACAGGTAAGACGTCAAGTCAGTGTTATTGAAATGGCCAATGAAGTTGACTGTGAATTGGCT
>Ga0233443_1001183_pt1 | contig 23729 bp, 18 predicted proteins | sample SI_123_September_2_FD_182784 | JGI IMG/M metagenome (GOLD analysis project Ga0233443, IMG submission 182784) | Seawater microbial communities from Saanich Inlet, British Columbia, Canada - SI_123_September2016_200_MG | ecosystem: Environmental > Aquatic > Marine > Inlet | place: Canada: British... | reverse complement strand
AGTTTAGCAGATTCTTTCTTACCAACGTTTCTTGCAAGTTGAGTTAAACGATTCTTAATAGCAGTTGCTTGTTTCTTTTCAGACCCTTGACCAAAGTCTGCTAAACCATTTAATGCATTAGCAATCTTTTTATATTCAGGTTTCTTAGCAAGAGATGTTAATGCCTTTTTAATACCACCCAATACTGCTTCATCTAAGTCAACAGACTCACCTAAAGCATTCATTACATAATCGGCAACATTGTCAAGTTCTTCTTTACCTAAACCTTCACGTGATAATACTTTCAATACATCTTTATGTGATTTAGCATTTTTCTTCTTAGCAAGTGTTACATACTTATCATATCCACCTTTCTTACCAAAACCAATACCTTTTGCATTTTTCATTGAAACTGCTTCTTCAACTGATTCCATACGACCTTTGATTTTGAATACTTTATATTCACCACCAACACGGTCAATTGAGTTACCACGTCTAGCATACTTATCTGCTTCTGCTTTAGTTTTAAAGTTCTTAAACTTATCATCTACAGCATTCTTATTACCATTATAGTATTGAACGTTGAAGTAGTCTTCTCTCAACTCTTCTTCAAACAATGCATCTAAGTCAGTTTCAATTGATTCTTTAACAACTTTAAGTGTCTTATAAACTTTTTTGCCACGTAGGTCTGTTGCTTTAACTAGTTTCCAATGTTTATTATCAGCATCTTTTTGAGTTTTCAAAATACCTGACTTAAATTTCTCACCAGAAGTAGTAACACCAACTACTCGAAACCCTTCTTCAAGGTCAACTGATTCACCCAAAGCATTCATTACATAATCGGCAACATTGTCAAGTTCTTCTTTACCTAAACCTTCACGTGATAATACTTTCAATACATCTTTATATGATTTAGCATTTTTCTTCTTAGCAAGTGTTACATACTTACCGTATCCACCCCTTTTACCAAAACCAATACCTTTAGCATTTTTCATTGAAACTGCTTCTTCAACTGATTCACTAATCTCAACAGAAGTAGATTTGTCACGCATTTTAAGATGCCCAACTCTTACTTTATCCTTACCATACTTCTTAATCGCATCTTTAGCAGACATTGAAGTTAATTTCCATTTTGCTTCTCTCAACTCTTCTTCAAATAGAGAATCTAAATCAGTTTCATATTCAACTGATTCTTTAACAAGTTTGTTTAAATCTTTTATTGCCTTGCCCATGAAGATTTCAATTGACATCAATCTTGTGATAATATCGTTAATGTTTCCACCCTTAACATCGGTCTTTAGTAAAGACATCTTTTTGTTTAAATCAGACATAGTTGATTTAACACTAGCGCCTTCCATTAATTGTGTATATGTAATCATATCTCGTAAACCCTTGCAATATCATCATATGATAATTCATGCACTTCACCATCTTGATCATTGCAAACAAATCGATCACTCGATCTATCAATCTGATCAAGCGATTCAATTGAGCACCAGCCGATACGGCCATCACTTAAATCAACACCCACCATCTTTTTCTTTTTAAGAAGCTTGAATATAGTTTTATATTCAGGGCCTGCACGGCCTTCCATTAATTCTTTAAAACTAATCATCTTTACCACCTATGTACATTACATATCCGATACGGCCAGATATTTTATTATAAACTTCCATATCAGAAGCGTATGATGTCTCAACTTGTTCTTGTATATTCATATTAGCTCAACCTATTAGCTTTCTTCATTGATTTGGCTCTCTTACGATTCGCTTTATTGAGTGATTTACCCTTCTTGGAGCGTACCATTTTACGAGCACCTTTTTTCTTATTGATTCGTTCTTTGGCTTTGATCTTTACACATTTCTTACCCTTAGCCTTAAAACCAGCCTTGCACTTGACTTTTTTAATAATCTTACCGCCACGTACAACCTTCTTGATCTCCTTTTCGTCCACCTCTTCCAAGATAGATAAAGCAATATCTTTAATATTAATCATTTTTATTCTCATTCGCGGTTTTAAGAGCCTTGGCTACAACATCAAAGTCGGCTAGACCTTTTTTAATCTTTTCGATTTGCGCCCAAGCTTTGTCAAAATCACCAGTAGATTTCTTTGCAATCTTTAATGCTTTGGCGATAAGATTTGAAGCGAATTTACCTTCTTCAATATCATCTTCATCGTCTGCACAATCTTCATCCGCTGCATCCCAACCTTTTTCTATTGCGTTATAAAATTCTTTTTTCTTCTTGTCATCAAGTTCAGAAGGTGATTTAACACCAAACTTCTTTAACATACCATTGAAGAATTTTTGATATGCTTCTTTATCACCAGAAGCTTCATTCATAAATTCACTAAATTTTAACATTATTTTTCCTTATTTAAAAAGACTTTACCCACGTCTTCCTTTGCACCCGCGATTTTATCTAAAATTTTAGATTGCATCAGTTTAGCAAAAGTGGATTTAAAATCAGTAGCCTTGTTTGTTATACTCGATTGTATTAAATCTTTAATATTCATTATTCATCCTCATCTTTGTATCGTTCATCATTTTTCTCATCTTTGATCTGTGCATCAATATCTTTTATCTCATCTTCAGTTTGTTGAAGAATACTTGCACGAATATATTCATGCGAGAAATATTTGCCTGCATAGTCAACCATTTGGTCCATTATTTCCAGTCTTTCTTTAAGAATTTCCGTTTGCTTCATTTCTGAGAAGAAAGAATCATCCTTAAATTCAAAATCAATATTTTCTTTAAATGTTCTCCATTCGTTCTTCTTAATTACACCCTTTAAAATCAATTGAGTGCGAAGAGCCTGGTAGAAAATATTAGAAAATTTCTTACGCAACTTCATTACAAACTTGGTAAATTTAATCTCATCACGTGTGATCTCTGATTGTTTACCAAATCCATAAGATGCATCATCTTCTAACCTTGAGGCCGGAACATGAAGTGCCTTATATACCTTCTTACGAAAGTATAGAATATCATCAATTTGATCGAACGCACCACCCGCAGGTAATGTTTCAATCTCGGTACCTTTACCGCCCTCTCTACGAGGAAGCCAAAAGTCCTCCAACATAGACATAGTGTTATGTTGGTCCTTGATCTTACCCGTATTAGAATCATACACCATCTTATTCTTATATTTATTCATGATGTTTTTAAGATACTGCTCTGCACGAGTCTTAGGTAAATTACCAACATCAACATAAAATACTCGACGCTCTGGTGAACGTGTTATTCTATATACGGTCGCCGCATCTTCCAACATATTTAGTTGGTTGATCGGCTTAATAGCTTTATGAAGATAAGATACCGCAGTACCATCACCTTCAAATAACCCTGAATCAGCGTATACAATTGCTTCAGGGGCAATCTTCATTGTACGGTTAATACCGTCAACTTCCTCTGAATATAGATAGTATTCTTCTATATTCTTGATGACTTCATGTCCTTCCGGTGTAGTTTCTTTTTCAACTTCTTTAATAAATTGAATAAGTCTTGAGTCAATGTAACGAAGGTCTTTTATTCCCTTCTTTAAATTGCCCTCATCTACCACCACTTGGAAGAAGATTCGTCCATCGGTATACCACTTCCTGAAAAATTCATCTCCAGAATAGTTAAAATCAAATCGTTTTAAAACATTTTCAAACTCTTCTGTAATAATTTCCTTTACATTATCTGGTTGATCCAGACGGTTGAGAGCAATATTTACAGCGTCCTGATTAATATCAAAAACAATGGCTTCATTTACAATATCATCGATGGCAGCTTCTGCCTCCGGTGTTCTTGCAAGCGTTCTATATTGGTTGATTAACTCAGCGGTGTTTTTCCACTTCGTATCAATATCAAATAGTTGAGTGCTAAAGCCAGATACATCAACAGATATCGCACCTTCCATATCGGGTGCAATGAATGTTGAGATCTTATTATCAATTTTGGTATCACCCGCCTTTTTAGACAATTTACTACCAAACATTCTATCGAATTGTTCAATTAAATTCATAATATATTATATTTTATTATTGGTCAATGTTGCCAGCCGTTGACGTTTTACCCCAGAAGTCGTATGCGATGGTAACGGTATATTCGTTAGCCTGTGCACCACTTTCCCAAGTAAGGTCGATTGCTTCAACTGCAGTAGGGAACGCACCCTCAAATACATAACTACCAATCGCTGTATCATCTCTTTTAGAAGGTGTTACAGACATTTGAGCTTTATAATCCGCCGGCTTCAAAGATTTGTTACCTTCATGTTGATTAATACCCTGCATCCAAAGTTCGAATGCGTGACGATATTTAAAATCTTGATCATTAAGAACAGTGATAGTCCAATCTTCGAAAGTTCTGTCACCCGCAATCTTAACAACACGATTCTGGTAAGGTACTTCAATCGCCTCTACTGTTGATGCAGGGATTTGAGCCGCTTTACATAAAAACTGAAAGTCTTGATCAAATCCTAAGCCAGGAGCGTTGATGTTAACATGGAATAAATTGCCGCGATATAGATCGCCGGCCTTATTCATGACGCCTTTAAATTGTGATATATTAAATGCCATTTTATTCTCCTATTATACCGCGCCAAACAGTTCGCTGAATTCAACGCCTGATTTAGTAGCAATAAAGTTTAAAGTAATGAAGTTAATTGAACGAGCCGGTTTGATGTAGATATCTGCAACAAACTCATTTCGATCTAATACTTCGCCCGTGTTATTGGTCTCATCACATACAACTAAGAAGTCATACATACCGCGACGGCCTTTAACATCTTTCATAAACGGCTCTACCATGCCTTTGAATTGTGATCTAGTGAAAGCATCATTGAATTCAAATAACATGTATTTAGAAGCCGTTGAAATAGCCTTTTCTAACACAATAAATAAACGTCTAACATTAATTCTGTCGAATGCAGAAGGTTTGGTTAGCATTGTTTTATCACCCCATAATACAGTGCCTTGACCTGGCATAGAAACAACCGGGTTAATACCGTAAGGAGATTTATACATTTGATCGCGATGACCAGTCGTTGGATTGAAGGCAAGCTTAACAACGCCTTTAATTTTACCACGATTAAGACCACCAGGTGACCACCAAGCATCTTTAGAAGAGTCGGTGAATACACATAAACCAGCGATGTCACCTGCAAGAGGTACCCAACGGTAGTTGTCATTGTATTTGTCGTATTGGTATTTGTAGTTACCGTCAAGGAAACCGTATGAAGAGTTAATGTTCATATGATTTGTAGTGTAACCACCAGTAGCGGTACGCCATTCCTGTAAGTTACTTAACTGAGTGGCAGCGGCAATACCAACGATTTCATCTTTAGGTGGAGAAACGAATGCAACGCAATCTTTTCTACCTTCAGCAACCGTTTGTACAACATAGCGTTGAACAGTAGAAGCAATTTCTAGTGCTTCACCAGCAGCAGCACCAGCAATCAATAGATTTACATCTAAAGTGTCGGCGTTGGCAAATAAATCCCAAGAGATGGTCCAGTTACCAGCAGTTGGAGCCGAAGCACCATCAGTACCAGCACTTAACGTGTAGTCTGCAGTATCTGCAGCGGGTGTGCTTTCGTCTACATCACCTGATGTAGGCATATTAGCCGCAATCATGTATACATGCTTTGATTTATTAGCGATAACATCATCAATAAAGATGTTGTTGCCTTCCGCGTCTTTGTTACCTTCAACTAGAGAAACTGTGTAAGTTTCAGTAACTGTACCAGAAACAAGAACTGCAACTGCAATTTCTTGATTAGTATCAGTATCTGGAGCAGAATCAAAGAATCCTGCGTGAGCCCAAGCAGCGAATGCTTGATCGTCAGCCCAAGAAACTGTGACTGAATTACCTACAGCGCCAGTATTTCTTGCATATGCCGGTGCAGCAAAACCTGCTTTACCATTGTCAAATGCGTCTTTGTTATGAATTGCAACGCCCGTTCCGTTGGAAGCAGCGTTTAATGCATCATTAGCTACAGTACGAACAATAGTAAGGTTATTACCATACTTTAGGAAGTTCGAAGCTGAGAAGAATGAAGCAGCGGTGTCATTAGTTGGCGTACCAAAAGTAGCAACTAATTCGTTTTCAGATGTGATAACAGTTGTGTCGTTAGCAGGACCCGTAGTAAACTTACCAACCATGCCACCAAATGAAGTGGCAACGGCAGGAATAGTAGTACTAAGGTCATGTTCCTTAACTGTAACACCTGGTGAGAGAGCAAATCCCATATATTATCTCCTTATAGTGTTAAAAATAAAAACTTATGTTTTACTTAATATATTTATATTATTTTGACTTTATGAAACTATCTTCCATCTTAAGCCATCTTCTACAAATGTATTATCTTCATCATCAATATCGTTGGTAAATCCGAACGGGGTCATCATTTCCTCAATGTCCTCGATGTTTCTTTGATACATTTTAAGCCTTATATCCGAATCGGTGAGTTCTTTAAACATTGATTGCCCGGTAAACCAAGCAAACAAGACTAAATTCATCACCATATCATCATGAGCACCTCCTTCGGCTGCGTAGGAGGACCCTCTAATAATAAATGTAGACAATTCCTGTATAGTGTGCATGTCCACAATAATCAATTTTTGATTTTCCATCAAATCTTTTAGGATAGAACAACCAAGAGACTTTGTAGCCTTGGTCATTCGTATGCCTATATCCATGGCTTTAACTGAGCCAATGGATATTAAATTCTCATATTCAAGTTCATAGTTCAGTACTTGAGTGACTGTTTTACCAATATCATTATTTTCCACCAATACGAAGGCTTCATTATAATCTAAAGCGACCTTTTGTATAATGGACGGGAATAATAATGGTGATATACTATTACTTCTATATGTAGCGACCTGTTCAAACGGGTATTGAGTAATATCCATTATAGAAAATGTAGAATAGTCTTGGCCTCTACCATAGGACACATCCACCGCCATTACATATGTATTACCCTTCGTCGGGTATTTATAGTATGAAATATCATTGGAAAAGAATTCCGGTAATTTATATGATAGACTAGATAATGTATTTACATTCACGAGCGTGTTGGAAGTACCTAAAAACTCCGCTTCAAATTCTTGTCTCCACCTATCTTCACCGATATTTCCAATAGTATCTTTCTTCCATTTTTCGTCTCTACCTGGCACAAGACTCCAATGCACATCGAATGGTACAAATGAGCTACGCTTTTCTTGAGCATCATTCCAAAACTTATAAAAGTGATTCATGCCGTTCGGGGTAGATACCATTATAATCTTAGTATGCTTACCAGATGAAATTGTAGGATAAATTGAATCCCAGAATTCCCAAAATAGATTACCATGAATGAAAGCCGCTTCATCTAAGAACAATGTAGAGAATGAGAAGCCACGAACAGCACTTGAGCTTGTAGAAGAGGCGATGATTTTACTTCCATTCTCTAATTCAATAGAGCCTTTGTTCCATTCCAATACACCTTGCTGTAAATATTTCGGTAAATTCTCATACGCCAATTGAAGTCGTCCAAGAATTTCTCTTGATGTTGCTCCCTTATTGGCTAGAATACCGACAACCTTGCTCTCATTGAATAATATATAATGTAATAGGAATGCAACAGATGTTGTGGTCTTACCAACCTGTCTACTCGTCTTGATTATGGAGAAACGATTATCATTTAGATGATTTATAAGCTCGTCTTGGAATGGGTATGTATCGAATGGAATTAGACCATCATCAACGTGAATGATCTTCATATGAGTCTTTACAAAATATATAATATCTTCTTTACACTTCAAATATTCCGCAACCATTTCCTCAGACCAATTTAATTGTTCACCCGAGCGTTTGAGGAGTGGATTACCTAAATAACTTGATGTATTACGTACCATTAATCATCTTCTGTAATTCATGAGTGGTTAATGTAACATTTAGATTATTATTAACCGTATTTGGGGTTTCGTTCTTTAATTTGTCCATATCTTGCTGAAGATTAAGAAGTTCTTTGGTGGTATCGGCGAGTGTTTTAATCATGCCAGCCACAACTTCATAACCTCTTGGATTACTCTGTTCTTTAGCTAAATTCATAGCACCTTCTAGAGCGTCATTGCCTCTTATTACAAGATTATGGAGCTGTTCACGAGCCTTCTCATAATCTGAATCTATGTCTTGATTTCTATCATCTGGATTTGAAGTTACCTGTACAGGTGCTGGAATACCTCGCTCTTTGTGAGAGGAAGTCATTATGTCTTGATCTGGTGGTATACCAAATACTTCATCTAATTTTTCATTTACATTCATAATATTAACCTAAAGTACCGCTATTCATTACAGAATTATTCAATATATTATCTGTGCCTGCGGCGTCTATATTACCCCAACCCATAGCACCACTATTGAACGCATTTGTATTCAATGGCTCGGTAGTCCATATTGAACTAGCCTCAACCTCAGCGATTGAAACCACCGCACCACTCAATGTAATGTCGGCCGTTACATTATTATTTATATAAGAACTAGATACGATTGTGGCAGATACAGTAACATCACCTGAATCATTGGTCTCAACACCAGAGGAAGCAGTAACAGTACCAGTGCCTGTGATACTTAATATACCGTAATGATCTGTGTGACCGGCGAATACACTCAAGCCAGAGGCTACAACATCAATATTTGTATTATTGACAAGAGTAGGGTTGGTAGATATAGTAGATGAACCCACAATATCTAATACAGTGTTATTAGTCACCAATGAATTAGATGATACTGTACTAGAGCCCACAATATCTAATACAGTGTTATTAGTAACAATGGCGTTGGAAACTACAGTGCCTGTACCGGTGATACTTAATATGCCGTAATTATCCGTATTAGGTGCAGATGTTATAGTGCCAGAACCCACAATATCTAATACAGTATTATTAGCCACAGTAGGTGTAGAGGTCATTAGAGCACTACCACCCACTATACCCACGCCAACCATCTCTGTGTGAGTGGCCGATACAATTAAGCCTGAAGCCACAACATCTGATTCAGAATTAGAAATTACCGAAGCGATTGAAGTCATGGTGGCGGAACCAACGATAGGACCTACACCATAATTATCCGTATGACCTGCTGTTACTGTAAGGCCTGAAGCCACAACATCTGATTCAGAATTATTAACAACTGAAGCTATTGAAGTCATGGTGGCGGAACCAGAGATTGAACCTACACCAACCGTTTCTGTGTGAGTGGCCGATACAATTAAGCCTGAAGCCGTAACATCCAATGTAGCGTTATTAACCAACGCAGGTGCAGAAGTCATGATGGCGGAACCACCAATTATACTAGCACCACTCTGTTGAACTTCACCTACACTAACACTTAAGCCTGAGGCTATGATGTCGGCAGAACCACCAGCATATCTAATCACCGCGGTAGTCATTGTAGCTATACCTGCACTTTCGGTAGTATTACTCGCGTATATGTAATTACCATCTTGATCTGTGATAATATTACCAGATTGGTCAGTCAATGGTTCATTAACTAATATAGCCTCAATGGTAGGAGCTCCTACCACCGAACTTGAACCTACAATATCACTTGAAGCTCTGAAGTCAACAGACATCTGTACATCAAATGTGGATGAAGCTACAATATCGGAAATAGCATTATTAGTAGTAGATGATGTAGTACCCATTAGAGCATTACCACTCATATCAACGAATGTGTAATTATCCGTATGACCTGCAAATACACTCAAGCCAGATGCGATTACATCACCACCCGCAGGGAGTGCAACAGAAGATGTTGATGTAATTGTACCAGACCCGACCATATCGGAAGACGCATTATTTGTAACTAGCGATGTAGTGGAGATTGAACTTGCACCAGAGATTGAAGCCTCACCATTATTAGTAACAGATGAGATCACTTCAAGGTTGGCAGAACCTATCATTGCACCCACCGCGGAAGAAGTAACTTCAGAGATTGAAACAAGTGCACCCTCTGCAATGATATTAGAGGTAGGTGTTATTGTATGACCGGCCCTTGCATCAATTGTAGATGTACCAGAGATTGCCCCTACACCAGAGTTTGATACAGTGGAAGTGGCTGCAAGAGTTGCAGTACCCACCATTGTAGGTGAATCATGTAATTCAGTGTGGCCTGCAAATACCGTAAGACCAGTCGCGACTACATCGGAAGTGGCGCTGATTTCAACAATAGGTTCTAGATCAAATATTGCACCGGTGAATAGTGGAGATTGTGCACCCTCTGTACTAGAATCATGATTAACTTCAGAAGTTGAAGACATAGTACCCGAAGCTACTATATTACCAGTACCAGAGGCATTTCTTGTAACATTTGCTGTAATCGTTAAGCCACCGTCAACGAATGTTCCACCGTCCTGATGTAGTATATCACCATTCTCAAGTATGAACTCATCGCCATTCTCAAGGTCCATGAAGTAGGTAGTTTCAAAGTAAATATGAGTAACAGTAGCTTCAGCGGTGGCGGATGCAGTACAGTATGAATCTTCATATGAGATCCATAGAGCGTCACCATTCTCTTGCACTAGATCATCACCATTCTCAAGCATGAACTCTTCGTTACTAATATTGTAAACAAAGCTTGGAGCCGCGGTGATGGATGCAGAGCCAGTGAAGGTAGGTGAATCATGTAATTCAGTGTGACCTGCAAATACCGTTAGACCAGATGCAACCACATCACCAGTACCGTTGGTTGTTACAGATACATTGGCGATACCCGATGCTGAACCTACAATATCAAGAGATGGTCTAAAGTCTACTATCGCATTGGAAGAGATTGAACTTGAGCCAGAGATATCTAATACTGTATTATTAGCCACAGTAGGTGTAGAGGTCATGGTAGCACTACCACCCACAATACCTACACCATAGTCTGTTACAGTAGAAGCGGATATTATAAGACCTGAAGCTACTATATCGGAAGTCGCATTATTAACAACAGAAGCTTCTGAAGTCATTAGAGCATTACCTGCAACGATACCCACACCTATATGTTCGGTAGAACCAATACTTATACTTAAGCCTGAAGCGATAATATCGGAAGTCGCATTATTAACAACAGAAGCTTCTGAAGTCATGGTGGCAGAACCACCGACAATACCAACACCATCTTCTGTAACAGACGAAGCCGAGACAATTAAGCCAGAGGCTACAACATCGGATGTAGGTTTATATTCAACCGTAGGTGTAGAGGTCATTAGAGCATTACCTGCAACAATACTTACACCTATATGTTCAACTTCACCAATAGATACGGTGGCGCCTGTAGCGACTATATCACCAGTACCAGAGGCCTGTCTAGTAACGTTCGCCGTTATAGTAGCGATACCTGCCGACTCTGTAACAGTATTGGCCGAGAAGTAATTACCATCATGATCTACAAGTTGATTATTATCAGCATCAGTCAAGAAGTAGTTATTAACAAATACTTCCTTGGTAACATCGGCATCAACAGTAGATGTACCGGTAATAACACCACCAGCATTGTATGTTACCGTTATGTCTGTATCTAATGCACCAGTACCAGTAATATCGGAGATGACTGGTCTTGAACTAGTAGGGGTAACACCCATCGAACCTGTACCAGTTAAAGCTAAGGTGCCATAATTATCGGTGTGGCCTGCAAATACCGTAAGACCAGTCGCGACTACATCGGATTCAGCATTGGCTGAGGTTATACCAACAATATTAAGTAATGCCGAACCAACAACATCTAATACTGTATTATTAACCACAGTAGGTGTAGAGGTCATTAGAGCATTGCCTGCAACCACACTAATTGAATTATGTTCAATCATGGAGATTGAAACAAGTGCACCCTCTACAACTATGGTGGAAGCAGCATTGGCGGTAATTGCGCTTGAACTTGATAATATACCAGAGCCGGTGATTATACCAGACCCTGCATTATTATTGGTGGCGATTACAGCGATTGCACCCGATCCGACTATATCGGAAGTAGTATTAATTTCGTTGGTAGCATCCACTGCTACAAGACCAGACCCTATTATATTCAGTACACCATAATGATCGGTGTGACCGGCCGATACAATTAAGCCCGAAGCCATAATATCTGATTCAGAATTAGAAATTACCGAAGCGATTGAAGCGATTGAACTTGAGCCAGATATATCCAATGTAGCGTTATTAACCACAGTAGGTGTAGAGGTCATTAGAGCATTGCCTGAAACTATACCAGCACCGGCCTGTATAGTTTCACCAAATACAACACTTAGACCAGACGCGACTACATCGGCAGAACCACCGGCAATTCTATCACTGGATGCAGTAATTGTTGAAACACCATCATGAATAATGGCCGGTATAATGACTATACTATCACCATTCTCGTCAATTAGACTATCACCATTTTCAAGGACAAGATCTGTAACATCAATTGTCGCTACATTGATTGGAGATGTTTCTATAGAACCTGATACATTAATATCAGAAGAAGCTATAAAGTCAACGGCAGCATCAGAGGTCATGGTGGCAGAACCACCCACTATACCAACACCATCTATGCTTACAGATGAAGCAGAAATTGTAAGACCCGATGCTACTATATCAGATGTAGCATTGGAAATTATATATGAGCTCGAATCAACCGAACTTGACCCTATAATATCGGATGAAGCATTTAATTCGTTAGTACTATCCGAAACCATTGAAGCTGAACCAGATATACTTAATGCACCATAATTTTCAGTATGACCTGCAAATACACTTAAACCTGAAGCCGTAACATCAAACGAAGCTAGGAAGTTAACCGAAGCTTCTGAAGTCATGGAAGCGTCACCGGCAATTACACCAACACCCACAAGTTCAAGTCCACCAACCGAGATTGATAGACCTGAAGCAATGATATCGGCAGTACCAGCCGCCACCCTAGTAACATTTGCTTCAATTGAGGCAATGCCTGCAGACTCTGTAATTACACCCGCGGCAATAATGTTTCCATCATGATCGGTGATATTATTACCATCTTGATCGATTAGGAATGAGTTATTAACAAATACTTCCTTGGTAACATCGGCATCAACAGTAGCAGAACCTACAATATCGGAAGTAGGGTTGGAAACTGTAACAGGACCAGAAGAGATTAAGGCCGATACATTAATATCAGAAGTAGGTGATATTGTGCTAGTAGGTTCAACCACGGTTGAACTATTACCTACAATACTTATATTAACATAATGATCGGTGTGACCAGCAAATACCGTAAGACCAGAAGCTTCAACATCAGCTTCAGAATTAGATGCTATAGTTGAAGTTATGTCAACGGTGGATGAAGCTACAATATCGGAAGTAGTATTATTAATAACACTAGCTTCAGTAATCATTGAAGATGAACCTACAATATCGGAAGTAGTGTTCAACACCACAGAAGCATTAGAAGTTACTGATGCAGAGCCAGCGATTATACCAGCACCATCAGAGGTTGTCGAAGCCGCTGAAATTATAACACCGGAAGCGGTAATATCAGATTCTGTATTGGCGGTGATCATTGAATCAGATTCAACCGTGGCGGAAACTGTAATATCAGATTCTGTATTGGCGGTGATCATTGAATCAGATTCAGCAGATGATGTACCAACAATAACTAGAGTACCATAATGATCGGTGTGACCAGCCGATACTGTAAGACCAGAAGCTTCAACATCAATGTCTGTGGACGCAGTCATGATTGATGTAGAATCCATAACAGCATTAACAACGATGTCACTCTCTACATTATTAACCACTGAAGCTATTGATGTTATGGAAGCGGACCCACCGACTACACCTGCACCGGCCATAACACTTTCACCAAATACAATGTTAGCACCTGAGGCTATGATGTCGGCAGAACCACCAGCTGTGTAAGATACCTCAACATCAATGGAAGAAATACCCTCACTAATCACCGCAGGAACAATGACTATACTATCACCATTCTCATCAATTAGGCTATCGCCATTCTCGAGAACAAGATCGGTAACATCAATTGTCGCTACATTGATTGGCGCAGTTTCTATAGAACCTGATACACTAATATCAGAAGAAGCTACAAATTCGACCCCGGCATCAGAAGTCATGGTAGCGTCACCACCAATTATACTAACACCGATATGTTCGACTTCACCAACAGAGATTGTGGCGCCTATGGCAGTAACATCAATAGATGAGTTACTAATTAATATAGGATCGGAAGTCATTAATGCAGAACCACCATTAAACGCTATACCTTCAGAGGTTGTCGAAGCCGCTGTGGTGGTAACACCATTAGTGATTATGTCGGCTTCACCAGCCGAGGTTGCAAACGATAGAGATGATGCAGTAGCATTAACAATAATGTCGGAAACAGCATTGTTAATAGTACTACCTACACTATCCATCGTAGATGTACCAGAGATACTTAGAGTACCGTAATTTTCAGTATGACCGGCGAATACTGTAAGACCAGACGCGACCACATCACCAGTACCAGCGAATTCAATGATTGCATCAAACTCTATTGTTGCTGTACCAACAATATCACCATCACCAAATATCTCAACTGATGTGTATGATTCAGCAGATGATGCACCAGAGATACTTAATATACCGTAATGATCGGTGTGACCGGCCGATACAGTTAAACCAGACGCGACCATATCGGAAGACGCATTGTTAGTAACCACCGGTGCAGAGGTCATTGTAGCATTAACTACACAATCACCAGTGCCGGCCGCGATGTAATCATTATCAGCTTCAATTAATGCAGAACCAGCAGATTCAGTAACAGCGTTGAACGCCATTGTATTGCCATCTACATCTGTAATGTAAACACCATTTCTATCTGTTAAGTGATCATTAGTCATTTCTAATAAGAAACCACCAAGAGCCGTAACTGTACATGAACCGGTAATATCGGAAGATGCACCAGGTAGTACAGAAGAACCAGAATCAACAACAGACGCAGAACCAACCATATCACCAGTACCACCCGCGTGTCTGACAGAGTTGGCATCGAATGTTATAGCATTACCGGAAACTAATCTTAATGTAACATAATGATCGGTGTGACCAGCCGATACTGTAAGACCAGAAGCTTCAACATCGGCAGAATCAGGCATTGCAACCCAAGCAGTGGATGTTGCAGAAACAGTACCAACAATATCCACAACAGCATTATTGGTTGATATAGATTCAGAAGTAATTATACTTGAGCCTATAATATTACCGGTACCCGCGAAGTCTACATTAGATTCAGATTCAATTAGAGAGGTGACATTAATATCACCAGAACCTACATTATCCACAGTAGGAGATGAAGTCATTAGAGCATTACCACCAATGATACCTACACCTATATGTTCAATTTCTGAATGTGATACCGTCGCGCCGGTGGCGACTATATCGGATTCTGCGGAGGATATAATCATACCCACGGATGTAATAGAACCTTGTACGTCTATATCGGAGGTCGCATTGTTGGTTATTATAGGTTCAACTTCAATATCTGCAGAACCACCAATTATACCAACACCTATATGTTCAGCCTCACCATGAGTTACAGTCGCGCCGGTGGCGGTAATATCAGCAGTACCAGAATTAGTAACAACACCATCGGAAGTAATTGTAGCAGTACCTGCGTGAACGGCTACACCACTTTGTATTACTTCAGATGTAGTGATAGTCGCGCCTGTGGTGGTAATGTTAACCGTAGTGTGGGCATTATTCACTGCCGTAGACGATACTATGACTGTGCCTGTCGCGTCTATAGAAGCATTAGAGGTATTCGTTGCTATGGATTCAATACCAAGATTTGCACCAATACTTAATATACCGTAATGATCGGTGTGACCAGCCGATACTGTAAGACCAGAAGCTTCAACATCCGCAGCGCCTGTATTATCAACAGAAGGAGCTACATCCATTAGAGCGGAACCAATCATATCGGATACAGAACTTAATGTAACGATAGATCTAGAAGTAATTAATCCAGCACCAGAGATATTAGATATCGGTAAATGCTCAGTATTTGATTCAGAATTAAATGCGCCTGCACCAGACAATGTAATGGTGCCGTCATGTTCAACATCAGAGGTGGAATCAATTGAGCTTGAACCAGAGATATTTGAAGTGATCGATACCTCATTGGTAGCGGTTGATGTAATTACACCATTGACTATAATGTTAGATGAAGACGAAGAATTATTAATTGAACTAGAAGTTACAGTAGCCTCAGATGCGGTGAATGCAACACCATCGGCAAATAATGAGGCACCTGTAACGGTAGCACCTTCAACAACAACATCAAACGAACCTGCGTTGGCCGCAACACTCTCAGAAGAAGAAGTTGCAGTACCAATAATATCCGATGTAGTATTAGCGATTGTAATAACATCGGAAGTAATAGAAGAAGTTCCGGCAATTGAGCCAGAATTAAATGCCTCCAAAGAAGCAATTGAAATAATGGATGCCGAAGCATCAACATCAGATGAAGCAGGTGCGGCGATCACTGCGTCAGAGGTCATGGAAGCAGAACCTGCAACTATACCAGCACCATCAACAGTAACACCGGCGGCGGATATAACCGCGCCAGAGGCTACAACATCGAGTGAATTAAATGCCTCTACACTTGATTCAGAAGTAATTAAACCTGTACCAGATATATTCAATGCATTGAATGATTCAACCATAGGCTCTGTAGAGATTGAACTTGAACCGACTACATCGGAAGAACCTATACCCTCTACCGTAGGTTCAACATCAATAGTAGCACCGGCAACATTAAATGCTATACCATGCGCGTAAACAGATATTGCAGATACCGCGCCACCCTCTACAACAATATCAGAAGAAGCAGATGCAGATGATATTCCAATAATATTCAATACCGCATTACCAACAATATCTATAATAGAATTATTCTCCACCACCGATCGAGTGATGATAGAGGATGAACCAGTAATATCCATTGTAGAAGCGGAGGTCATACTAGATTCAGAAGTAACTGAAGTTGTTCCGGCAATGATATTAGATACAGACGCCGTTTCAACCATACCCGAAGCATCAAGTGAAGCGGTGCCTGTGATTGTACCTAAACCAAACTCTTCTGTGTGACCGGCAAATACTGTAAGACCAGACGCGACTATATCAGAAGAAGAATTACTAATTAATATAGGCTCTGAAGTCATGGTGGCAGAACCACCTATAATACCAACACCATCTTCTGTTACAGAAGAAGCAATTACGGCAAGCCCTGAAGCTACTATATCGGAAGAAGTATAATTATCAACCGTGGAAATAACATTGACGGTGGCAGAACCACCTACAACGGATAATCCATATTGGTCAGTGTAACCGGCCGATACAATTAAGCCTGAAGCTACTACATCGGAAGAAGAATTACTAATTAATATAGGCTCTGAAGTCATTAGAGCAGAACCTGCAACTATACCAGCACCATCTTCTGTTGTTGCGGATGCGGTTATCATCACACCGGAAGCGGTAACATCGAGTGAATTAAATGCCTCTACACTTGATTCAGAGGTAATTAAACCTGTACCAGAGATGTCGGCGTAAGCAGGTGTCGATATAAGTGCATCGAATATAAGATTTACATCACCGGTAAATGCAATACTATTAAATGCCTCTATACTTGCCATTGCTTCAAGTGAAGCGGTGCCTGTGATTGTACCTAAACCAAACTCTTCTGTGTGACCGGCAAATATACTTAAACCAGAGGCAACAACATCCATTGAAGCGGAGGAAGCAAGGGTAGATTCAGAAGTGGCGGTGGCGGTACCCGATATATCGGAAGCCGAATCTACCACCACACCAGCATTGACATCCATTGAAGCAGAACCTACCATGAATGAAGCGGTGGATGATATTATAGATTCATCCGTGAATATAGCACCAATCGCGACTACATCGAATGATGAGTAATTATTTATATTAGATTCTGAATCAAGTGTTGCTGTTACAACAACGTCGGAGTAACCAAGTTTAAATGTTGATCCAAGCGCGTTCATTGAAGCGTCACCGGCCATAACACCTGCACCTTCACCAGTTATAGCGGTGGCGGATACAATAGCAGCATCCGCTGTTATCGATACATTAACATTAGATATATTTGAAGCGGAGGCACTTAATTCACCACCAGCCACAACTGTGTTACTACCAGCAAGTACTTGGATGCCTGGAATAACACTGAACGATGCTGTTGCATACATATTAGCCGCAGATGATATAGCACCATCGGGTAATAAGTATTCCGTCACTACTTCATAATTACTATCGCTATTGGCATCCATAGGATCTACGGAATATTGTACGGCAAATACTGAAGCACCAACCGTCGCAGCAACTACTGCGGCCGCTACTTTCTTTCTTAGGGTGGGTCTTGCGTAAGGGGAGTCTTGGTGTGCCACACCAGAGGTGCCACTATATACCGCTACCCATTCATCATTAGAATCTGCGCTGGGCGGGGATACCTCTACTATATGAGTAGATACTTGAGTTGGCATTAAATAACGGTCGCCTCTGCAATCATAGCAGCCGCTCCAGAGAATTTAGCCTCAACGTCATTTGATGTAAACCAAGCGTCCGTATCATCAGGATCATCTTCACCAAATACAAAGTATTGAATTTTAGCTTTCTTAATAACCGATTTATCAGTAACTGGTGGGTAGAACCACGCCTTCGCCGTTAATTGTAGATCCCATACGATTGAACGCAAGTCACCACCATCAAAATTAGCCTCCCATAGATCATCCATACCCACACTGTCGAGTATTACGGGTATATCGCGTATCATATCAATTTCTGGTAATTCTTTAAATGTTAAATTAAATTCTGGGGTAAAGAATGGGACAACTTGCTCTAATATTTGTAGAGCGTCCTCTGTATTCTTTGTATATATCGACACAGAGAAGTTTAAATCATATGGGACTGGATTATAAACGTGCTTGCGTGTGTCGGCATTGAATGGTTGACCGGTAGTAATCCTTCCATGAGAATTAATCTTACGACTTGGGTCATATGATATGCCATCCATTGTAAAGCCAATTCTTGGAATAAATGTCTGTACACCAGAAGCGGTTTGTTGGTCTCTTAATTTCGTCAGGAATCTTTGTTTACTAGCATATGATACAGGTACTTTAATATCATCTATTATAACATCATTCTTATCGAATCGACGAAGGTGAATATTATTAAAAAGTGTACCGATACCTACAGTAACATTCTTCATATGAGAATGATAAAAACTAGTGCCCAACATTACGAAACCTCCCCGAATGGATTAGTCTCGCCGAAGTCTAATACATCATCACCTTGGAACTCAAACGCGTCGGATTCTGTATTCCAACCGCTCGCCTCCCAATTGATTTCATTATCAGCTACGGTGGAGCCTGCCCCGGTAGGCCATACCGGTTCAGTGATATTACTCATACCTAAACCAGTCTTAGCAACTGCGGTATAATATAAGCCAGTCCATATACCGGAAGATGTAGGGTGTATAGTATCACCAATATCATAAGATGTATTCTTAACCCAATCCGAAGTACCAACCGGTGGCTCTGAACCCGCCAACCAATTACCGTATGTTGTCTTAATCTTATTGGCAGCATCTGCAAGCCCATCAAGTTTAGCAATACCTGTATTGAACTCTTCTTGAGAGTATTGGAATAATTCGGCTTGAATCTTAAATTGTGCAATAGTGCCTAAAGGATAGAATGTATTCTCATGCTCAACAAAAGTAATTTCAAACACCCCTTCATTGAATGGGAAGTAGATTAAATCACCTTCAAGGGGCTTATCAACACCTGTAAGAGATGTAAATTCTCTAGGATTAATAATCAACTCCATTCTGTCTTTAATTTCAAGACCGAACTTGGCGAACATATCGCCCTCACCTTCAAAGTTATCGAATGATGATAAGTACATCTCCACATCATGTACTACTTCAAATTTAGAAATAGTATCTTCACCAAAGATGATGTCTTCATTTTGAAGTATGCGAGGAATATACTTCACATCAATTCCCCACATCTTAATAAATTCTGTGGTTAGATTATGAAGTAGGTCTTGTTCGTTAGTCGCGGACTGCCAGTTAACGTGTGGATTAGTGGCCATTACCCTACAGTGAAGTCTAACGGCAATTCATAAGTTGCCGAAAACTCTTCAAGTAATTGATTAATCTCTTCCGTAGCTTCTGAATATAATTCTGGACCTCGTGTACTAACACCGCCAGGTAATGAAGCTCCTTCATATTTAGATAAATTTGAGCCCCATTGTTGTTTAATGAGCGCGGTGGTATACTTTTTCAACCAAGCGTCATCAAATAAGTCAATAGCGTAGCCTGTACCTTCATCGGGTACTACCATTCTATATCCCTTTATAATAAATGTATTACCATCAACAAAAGTTGTGCCATGCACAAACATTTGATTTGTCGCTCTATTATGTGTGAAATGCCTAGCGGGTGTAAAGTATCGATTCATTAGTTCGATATATTGCAGGGTCAATTCATAACTAGTAAAAGTCTCTGAAGATGGTGTACCGCTCAACAGGTCTTCCATAGTGGCTTTACCAAACTGCCATTCGGCGTCCATGAATGATTCACCATTGGCTCCGCCAGTGTTTGGTTCCAGCAAAGCGGTGATTGCTACTATATTATCAGGTATTGTAAAATACCCGTTAGTAACATCTGTCGCAGATGTAGTAATTTTTATGTATGTTTCTTCAACACCATCATAATGGCGCTCAACGAACATTTGTATGGCATCTTCTATTCGGTCAGTGGCTTGAGTCGTATCTACCTCAATATTGATTACTGGTGAACCCAGTTTGCGTAGTGCATATGCTTTTAAGTCTGCTACCGATTGAAGTTTAGCCATTAGAATCCTATATGAAAAATAAAGGGACCGAAGTCCCTCTATTCATCAATTAACAAATATTAGTCAATTGTTACTGTTACAGAACCAGAAGTAAACGTGATAACGTCGCCGTTAGTCAATGTTTTATTGTAGTTCATAGGCGTATGGTAAAGTAAGTTACCAGAAGTAGACGCATCATAAATACCAACGTGTGTGTATGTAGTTGCAGAAGCACCATCAAATGCAGAAAAAGAAACTGAAGCACTATTTGAAGTAGTGTTCGCGCCAGCTGGATCACTAAATGTGATTGCTTGACGTGTGTATGCAGGGAATGAAGCAGTTGCAGCTTCAGTACCTGTACCAGCGTCTGTAGGGTCAGTTTCGAATAATGCAACGTATGGTGTTACACCTGTTAAAGTTACACCACGTAGAGTAGTGTTTAAGATTGCGTCTTCCAAGTAATTTGAAAATTCACTCATTTTATTTCTCCTTAATTAAGTAGTTTGTTGTTGTGTAAAATGCATTTTTTACAATAATATTTATACAATATTATTTTTTCCAATTAATCCATGCATCAATACCTTTATCATGCAATGATTGTTTTCTGCGAACACCGGAAGATTTTTTCTTATGTTTTTTCGCTTCCATCACCCATTTCTGTACATCATCACTATTAGTCTTCATATACTTATTTATATCAATTCTTTGTTTACTTTCCAATATAAATATGTTATAATAATATTAACTATACAAATTGAGTAAGAACCATCACCTAAAGTCAAAAGTTAGAGTGACCGGCAACTGTTTTAATACACTTAAATACGATCCGGAGATTGATGTGGGTATAGACACTAAATATCTAAATAAACCGAACAGGGCGATATGATGAGAGCCCAATGAACGGCCCTGAATTAACAGGATCTATGTTGAAGGAGGATACGGCAAACCTCACCTGTTCTGGTAAAGTAATTAAAATCTAATAAGTATTAAATAATTAAAATCTAATAAGTATTAAATAATTAAATCTAATAAGTATAGGAAATTTGCCTGCAAGGCAAACGGCCGAAGGCCGAATTTGATTACCTTTCTTGAAGTTACTCAGTAAGAAATTCGCCAGTATTAATCCAATAAATCTAATTGTTCTTGTTCTGTTTTAATCCCACCATTGACTATATCTTTATGGAATTGGATAACTTCAGATTCGACCCCGGCACCAAATATCATAGAAATCCTATCACCATCTTTAAAAAAGTATGATGCTGGGAATGAATTGGGTTCAAAATATAGCTTATCCGTTTCTTTTATTTTGATTGCCGCGAAAGTAAATTCCGGGACTTGTTCTTTAACTTTTTCAAGTATTGGCATCATGTGTTGACATGTAGGACAGACTTCATTGAACCAAATTATATTAACAAATCTATCGCTATTAATTATTTCTTTCGCTCTATCTACTGTAACTTCTTCAAATTGTGTATTCATCATCTATTGATTCACCTCTAATTATATTATAAAATACTCATAATGCCTTGTAGGCAAAAGATACTATAAGGATTATATTACACGCCTAGATATTGTTTTGCTCTAAGCGTTCAATTCGTTGTTCCATTCATTAGTCCTTAGTCAATGATACAAAGGCAGGGTCAACTTCATCTTTAGGATTAGCAGTCCAGTGCATCAGCATATTGATATGTCTTGTAGATTCATCAGTTTCAGTGCCATAAGTTTCAACTATGGTTTAGTCGGATATACTGGACTATCAACATCAACACTTGCTGGTAAATCTCTTAATGCTTGGCGATAAGTAATCATATCAGCACTCATCGTTACATCAGATAAACCAGTCCAATCAGTATCTCTTAATAAAGTATCCCGCTCTGCTCTTATAGTAACCATCTTTTCATCAGTGGTTTTATCAACCGCTTCACGCACTACCCAAAAACCGTCTTCTTCATAAGGTGTTTCTACTGCCACAATCTTTTGCTGTGAGTGGTTAATAGGAGCCACCTCCTTAACTGGTAGTACCCCTAAATCACGATAATAATCAGTTGTTGCTATTGTTGGTTTTGGGTACTTAATACCACCAATAGAAAAACCACTTGTTATTAAATTACCATCTTTATAAAATTCCATCTTTATTCTCCTATGTATAACCTTCACCTACAAATGTAGTTGAACCGTTTGTTGTGTCTGAGTGTACTAATAATAATGTGTTTTCATCACATTCAAAAGCTGTTGTGCTTGGCGTAAAGTTTGACGTATATCTTGCAGTATTAGATACGCGAACTTCATCAATATAACCAGTCCAAGCATAAGATGTACCAGAAACCTGACCACCAATAGCAAGAACCCCTTGAGAATTACAATCGGTAGAGCTTGTTCTTGTTGAAAATGAAGAGCCATTAAAATAACCTGTAAAAGTGCTTCCATTTCTCACTATGCTATAGTGATTCCAAGTATTGTTTGAGCCAGATGAGCCAGTTAAAGGACCTATACCATTTGGGAGGGCAAAATGTAAATTGGAAGTATAGTAAGTATTTAGTGACATACCTCCAGAAGTCGCCCCACCTAAATGGAAAGGGTAATGGTCACTACCCGAAGTAGAATAAACCCACATTTCAACAGTGAAATCATCTGTGCCAAAACTCCAGTCACTATGTGCTGCAACAGTCAGCTTATCATTACCGTCAAATTTCATACTACTTGAGCCAATTTTACTCTGACTTGTCGAATGTTGTGCGTCACCAACAACTGTTATTGTATGTTTTTCATTACACCCAGCAGCACTCGGAGTTAAACTTAACGCACCACTAACTAACATCTAGCACCTGAGCAACATTATTCATATTAGTACCATCACTAACAAAAGTGAATACATCT
>Ga0233443_1001180_pt1 | contig 23789 bp, 19 predicted proteins | sample SI_123_September_2_FD_182784 | JGI IMG/M metagenome (GOLD analysis project Ga0233443, IMG submission 182784) | Seawater microbial communities from Saanich Inlet, British Columbia, Canada - SI_123_September2016_200_MG | ecosystem: Environmental > Aquatic > Marine > Inlet | place: Canada: British... | reverse complement strand
TAAATTTTACCTGAGCCATATCGCCATATCTGGCTGGCTTAAAAACAATATTGGACGCTTCTGCGTAAGCGTCCAATATTCTAAAACCTATGTTGTGCCTCGTATTGTGGTATTCAGGTCCTATGTTACCGAGGCCAAATACGATGTATTTCAACTTTACTTAATTTTCTATTCAGCGGCAGCAGCACCTTCAGCTTCAGCTCCTTCTTCACCTTCAAGAGCAGCAAGAGCAGCTTCTGCCTCAGCCTCTTCCTCAGCAAGACCACGAGCAGCTCTGGTAAGCTTAACAGAAGCAACTACACTATGTCTTGGATCTAATAATTCAAGATTATCGTAGGCTAATTCACTGATTTTAACCGATTTTCCTAAAGTCAGGCCGGTAATCTCAATGTCAAGTGAATCTGGTAAGTCATAAGCAAATGCTCTTACCTTAAGTCTTCTGATGTGCAGATTCAGTTTACCACCTTGTTTTACACCTTCAGCAAATCCGAGTAAGTTAACAGGAACTCTGATTTCAACTTTCTCACCTTCATAAATATTAATAAAGTCGATATGCAGAATTTTATCTGTTACCGGGTGAAATTGAATATCCTTCATGATTGCAGGATATGTCTTATCTCCTATCAAAAGGTTCAGGAGATGTACATTTGGAGTATAAACCAATTTTCTCACTTCATTTTCATGAACTGCAAAATGAATATTTCCATCTCTTCCATATACTACACATGGAATATGATTTTCTCTTCTTAACTTTTTGGAATTGGTTTTTCCGACAGTTTCTCTTACTGTACCTTTAATGTCAATGGTTTTCATTTTAACAAAATTATGTGCTACTTGAAGCTGAACTTATTGACTTTTAGTGATTCAGCCCCCCATCACACGTTAAACATCTGATTTTCGGGCTGCAAATATATACATTATATTATAAAATTGTCGCTAATTGACTGATGTGTATATACTTTTTTAATCACATCGGCGAAAATTGATGCAATACTCAGTACCGTGAACTTATCTGTTTTTTGTCGTAATGGAATAGAATTGCTGGTGATGAATTCAATAATCGATGAGTTTTCTATCCTTTCGTAGGCAGGGCCCGAAAGAACTGCATGTGTTGCCACAACACGAACACTCTTTGCTCCTCTTTCCATCATAATCTCAGCCGCCTTTGTTATGGTTCCGGCAGTATCGACCATATCGTCAACAATTACAACGTTTTTACCCTGGACATCTCCAATTACGGTGATGTTATCCACAGCATTTTCTACTTTTCTCACCTTATGACTTACCACCAGATTGGTCTCGAGAAAACTGGAATAAGTATTGGCACGTTTTGCGCCACCCATATCAGGAGCAGCAATAACCAGATTTTCCAGTTTCAGGCTCTTAAGGTAGGGTACAAATATGGCTGAGGCATAAAGGTGGTCCACCGGCAAATCGAAAAATCCCTGAATCTGATCAGCGTGCAGATCAAGTGTCATTACCCGATCAACACCGGCTGCTGTCAGTAAATTAGCTACCAGCTTTGCTCCAATCGAACAACGTGGTTTGTCCTTCCGATCCTGGCGTGCAAAACCAAAATAGGGGATCACTGCGATGATTTTGTAGGCTGATGCTCGTTTTGCAGCATCAATTAACAAAAGTAACTCAAACAGGTTCTCCATTGGTGGAAATGTCGACTGAATAATGAAAACATGTGCTCCACGAACAGTTTCATCAAATGCAACTTCGAATTCGCCGTCGCTAAACATTCTGAAGTCGATTCTACCCAATTCTGAACCGAAACTCTCTGCTATTTTAGCACCAATGTAAGCGGATTCGCGGCCTGCAAAGATTTTAATTGGATTGTGTGATCTTGACATAATTACTTTTGACAATTGGTAACTCGTACAAAAATAAACTCAATATTTAATTTCGGAAAAAAAAATTCTTCAGAATGATAAGCGTTCCGGATAATAAGTAGAGCAAAAGCGAAATAAACCAACATTACCAACTGTTTGTCAGACAGTTAAAATAGTTAGATTAAATTCATTCTATATAAGAAAAATCAATTATTGATAGTGAAGTGCAACAATCGGATCGAGTCGGCTTGCCTTCCTTGCCGGAATAAAACCGGAAGCAATTCCAACCAGAAAACAAATGACAACACCACCCAGAATCCATACCCATGGAATAAAAAAGCTGCTTCCTATGGCAAATGAAACAATATTGCCAATTAGAATTCCGAAAATTATTCCAAGGATTCCTCCCAATTGTCCAATGATGATAGCCTCGTACAGGAATTGTTGCCTGATATCTATATTTCTCGCACCGATGGCTTTTCGTATTCCGATTTCTCTTGTTCTTTCAGAAACCGACACCAACATAATATTCATCAATCCGATTGCTGCTCCAAGCAGCGTAATGATTCCGATAATAGTTGTTGCCAGCATCACTTTTTTCAGGTTTTCGATGAGCATATTAGCCAATCCGTCGCTTTTCTCAATCTTAAAATCAGAATCATCGCTAGCTCTAAGGTTCCGGATAACACGAAACATCCCTTCAGCCTCACTGGCTGATATATCTAAGAGTTTTGGATCATCCGGTTGAACGTGAATCATGTGATTGGCTCTGGGAGATGGAAAGTATTGTCTCACATTGGTAATGGGGAGCAGAAGTATTTTATCGCCGGGGCCCGTTAAGGAATTACCCTTCTCTTCCAAAACACCGACAATTTTATATTTACCATTTCCTACTGCAATCATTTTATTTAATGGATCTACTCCCGGTGCAAATAGGGTTCGCCTCAATTCGCTTCCAATTATTGCAATATTTCTGGTGAGCTGCAGGTCCTGCACTGAAAAGTTTCTTCCTGTTTCAATCTCATAACCACCAGTGATTATTGAACCTTCGTCAATTCCTAATACGGGAATATTAGGATTTGTCTTCACCGACTCATATTTAACCACACCCTGCCATGTTGCCCAGGTAGTAACAGAAACAATTGACGGAAAATGAAACTCCTCTTTGAAGCGCTGAGCTTCGCGGTAGGAAATGTTTACAAAATTCTTCCTTCTTTCTCTGTTGGTTTTGGTGAAATTCCATTTTTGATCGATTACAAAAGTATTGGCTCCCATCTGCGCAAAATTGCTGCTTATGGAGTACTTAATAGAATCGATTGCGGTGAGAATCCCTACCAGCGCAGTGATTCCAATGGTAATGATTAAGATTGTCAGAATGGTTCTCAAGAGATTTGCCCGAATGGAGGAGAAGGCAATCTTGATATTCTCGATGGTTACCTGGTTAATGATCATGAGGTTTTTTTACAAATTTAGGCAATATTCATATACGGAAGAATCAATAAAAAATTACTTCTGAAAGGCATTCATATCGATTTCATAAGCTCCCAGGTCAAATTCATCTGTAAATCCAAATCTGGTTCCAAACTCATCCACCTCAAAATCAAGGATATTCAGTTTGGTAAGATCAACTAATATTTTCTCTGCATTTCTGCGAGGGATATATGCAATTCGTGTAAACTGCGATACCGAGATACTTCCGTGCCTATCGATGTACTGCAGTAATTGCTTCTCCTTTTCGGTATACTCCAGAAAAACGGCTTTTGAATCTTCCTGTTGCCAAATTCTTCTGACAATATTGGAAGCAATAAAATTCTCATCCTTCACTCTGATGTAAGCTTCCCATTTGCCATCATCCCCTCTGGCCAAAACCGGCTTAATGGAAGCCTGCTCCCTGATAATTACCTCCAGTACGGATTTACCATTTACCGGCCAGCTCTTACTTGTAAATGCTACCTCTGGTTTGCAATAGAGCTGAGCGGCTGCCTCAATCATGTGAAACTCTTCATCTGTCCTTACTCCTTTAATTTTTCCATTATCCTTCACGCCAATTAACAATTTACCTCCATCGGTATTGGCAAATGACGAAAGGGTTTTTGCAATCTTCTTCGAGTCCGAAATTTCGAACTTAAAATCCAACTGCTGATGTTCTCCCTGATCTATTAAATCGAAAATATACCTGCTCACGGTCATTAATTATTAAAGCAAAGATACGAAATCAACCTTTTTAAAAATAGAAAAGCCCCTAATCGGGGCTCTTCAATATAATTTTCTGTTATACTCTTTAGAAGCAACAGTTACCATCTTTATCGAAACGTTCGCTCTTTGCAAAAAAGAAATCAGCTTCAATAGTTGCATTTTCATCACTATCTGAACCATGAACTGCATTTTTTTGAATTGATTCAGCAAACATTTTTCTTATGGTTCCTTCTTCGGCCATTTCCGGATTGGTATTACCAATTAACTTACGATATTCCTCAATAGCATTATCTTTCTCCAATATGGCAACAACCACCGGAGCTGAAATCATAAATTCCACAAGCTCATCATAGAATGGGCGGTCTTTATGAACCTCGTAAAATTTCTCTGCCTGACGGTGAGATAATTTGATTAGTTTCATGGCAGCAATTCTAAAGCTGGCATTGTTAATCATATTCAAAATAGGGCCAATGTGTTCGTTGGTTACAGCACCAGGTTTAATAATTGTAAACGTGAAATTTCCAGTCATAACTTTGATTAGTTTATTATTATTTATGAATTATAAATTTTACTATTTTTAACTTTTTCAACCATTCGAAAAACGTGAATCAGACTAAACAAACAAGTGTCAAGAATGTTTATAATGATTTGAAAAAAATCGGATTCAAAAGTACGGAAATTTTAAAGTACATAAAAGGATGTGTAGATTATTAATAAGATCAGGCTTTTAACAAAGTCTCAGCCCAAATTTATTCAACCTTTAATCCCAGTCAGAAACGATGAATAAAGATTTTACAGTTCAATACAAAGAGGCATGGGAACTAATTTCCACCTCAGCTCACATTGTAATCATTCCCCATCATAATCCGGATGGAGATGCCATTGGATCTGCGCTGGCTGTCTACAACCTCCTTATAAATGCGGGTAAGAATGTTGAAGTTGTTTCACCAAATCATTACCCTGACTTCCTTAAATGGTTACCCGGCAATGGGCAGGTGATCATCTACGAAGAAAACAGGGAAGCTGTAGCTGCTTCTTTACAACAAGCCGATTTACTGATATTTACAGATTTCAACTGCATGGACAGGATCGATCCGTTATCGAAGATTGTGGAACCATTGAGTTGTAAGAAAATTCTAATCGACCATCATCCTGAACCTGAACAGTTTGCCGATGTTATCATTTCAGATACTAGTGTCTGCTCAACTGCTGAACTGGTTCTTCATTTCATTGAAGGGAGCGGTCTTAAAGCTTTTCTCAACAAAGAAGTTGCTTCCTGCCTGTTGACAGGAATAATGACAGATACCGGTTCGTTCAGTTTCAATTCTTCAAATCCGGAAACATTCATGGCCGTAGCTGAGCTTTTGAAATATGGCGTGGACAAGGACAGCATCTTTTCAAGCATTTATAATAATTACAGCGAAGATCGTATGAATCTGCTTGGATTTTGTCTTCACAATAAGATGACAATTCTACCGGAATTCAGGACTGGTTTCATCGCCATAACACAGGAGGAACTGGATCGCTTCAACTTCGAACCAGGCGATACAGAGGGATTTGTAAATTATCCTCTTTCGGTCAGGGGAGTTGCCTTTGCTGCACTATTCATTGAGCGGGACGACTATATAAAAATCTCATTTCGATCAAAGGGTAGCTTTCCGGCCAATCAATTTTCGGGGAAACACTTTAATGGTGGCGGACACCTTAATGCAGCAGGAGGCAATAGTGAATTAACGATGAAAGAAACATTAATAAAGTTTCAGCAGCTCCTCCCTCGTTATAAGGAAGGTTTAATCAAAAGCAATTAGAACAAGTGAATTGATTTGAACTATTTCAAATTACCCGATGAAATGTTCTACTTTTACAAGCACTAAAACAGCAATATGTTAAAAGGAATATCCTGCAAATATATAATACGACTTACCATTTTGTGCTTCATTGGGCTTCAGCTTTATGCCTGCGATGCACAGCGTAAACCTGTAAAATCCGACAGGGAAATGAAGCAGCTTAAAGAACCACTGGTTAATGTCAATAAGTATTTAGTTGAGCAGGACCATCAACGAATAGCTAAGTTTGTCGAGCGAAGAGGTTGGGAATTCAACAATACCGAAACCGGACTTTGGTATCAGGTATATGAAAAAGGAAGTGAATACCGAGTGATGGAAGGAGATCAGGTTGAATTTCAGTACACCACAACGCTCCTTGACGGCACAATTTGCTATTCGAGCGACTCTTTGGGAACACGCAGCCTGATAGTAGGAAGAGGACATGATGAAACCGGCCTTGAGGAAGCTTTTGCTTTACTGCATTATGGAGATAAGGCACGAATCATCCTCCCACCTCATTTGGCCTTTGGCCTTATTGGTGATGAGAACAAAATACCGCCCCGCTCAATTGTTATGTTCGAAGTTGAAATAATATTTAATCCGGATTATCTGCACTGAGCACACCGGACTCAACGTATCTTTTTTGGACCGAAGCTCAGACGGAGCAATCTGTTTCTTGTGGGAACACGAAAAACCCCTTCATTAACCGCTCTCACCTCTTCGATGGAATAAAAAGCATTGGGATTAAATTCATTGATTATGCCTACAAATCGGTTGATTTCCTTTCGCTTCACAATTGAGATAAGCACTTTTACCAGACCGTCTTTACCTTCTGCATTCATCACGGTCAGGCCATAGTGATTTTCACGCAGATGGGCTATCAATTCTGAGGTGTCTATTTTCGGAACAATTCTAATGAGCACCTTGCCCAGTGAGATCTTCTCTTCCAGCAACATTCCAACGTAGTTACCTGCTGCAAAGCCGGCTCCATAAGCGAAAATGCAAGCAAGATTATCCAAATGCTGCATGATTTGTCCAACGGCCAGCAACCAGATAATCGATTCGAAAAAACCTACAACAGGTGCTGCGTATTTCATTCCCTTGGACACAAAAATAAGCCTGAGTGTTCCAATACTCTGATCGGCAATACGTGCCAAAAAGATTAAGGCAGGAAGGATCAGCCATGTAAACCACAGCGATTCAGTTGATATAATACTGGCAAATTCCATAAGGCATAATTTAGTCGGCAAAACTATTGAAAGTGAATGAATTATTTGGAGGTAAAAAGATGTTTAAGAGAATCAATTACAGACAGCTTTTCTGCGGTAATTAAACCAATCAGATAGAGATTCAAATCCTTTCCAGGTAAATTTTTAATTGTAGAGAGCTTTGCGCATCATTATGTATATTTGCTTTCTAAGTAATTGCATTGAGAAAAACATTTGAATTAAAACTATTTAAACCTGTAAGATGGTGCGATACTAGCGTACTCTGGGCCATGCTATTCTATTTGTGTGCTCAGTTTAGCTGTGGCATAGGCTTGGCTCAGAATGCGGAGCTATCCTTGTTTCCCGATGAATTGGAAAGCCCGACTGCGCTATTACGAAAAGGAATTGATAATCTGGAAATACAGCAGTACACTCTGGCACATAAGTATCTGAAAGAAGCAATCAACAGATCAAAGGATCAGGATTCAATCCGGATATTGATTCTTTCTCTGAATAATATGGGTAATCTGTTCTATTTTCTCAGTAATAATGATTCAGCTCTGCACTATTATTACATGGCTCTGGAAGCAGCAGAAACGGATCATCAATATGAACATCAGAATACCATTATCAATAATATTGGAATTCTCTACGCGAGGACAGAACAGTATGAGGAGTCCAGAGAATTCTTCGAAAAAGCGCTGACAGTAAGCATGCTGGTTAATGACACCTTTAAAACTGCCATTAATCTGAGTAATCTAGGACAAGTGAACCTGGAGTTAGAAGATAAAGAGAATGCCGCTAAGAATCTATTGCTGTCGCAGCAATATTTCCTGAAACTCAAGGATACCAAAGGCCTGTTTTCCTGTTACAGCAGTTTGGGTAATTTATACTTGCTTGATGAAGATTATGCCCTGGCTGAAGAATACTTCTTACAGGCACTCGATCTGGCCCATATGGACATTCATCATCTCGACCGGCCAAGTGCTTATGTCAACATTGGCAGGGTTAGGGTTGCCCGGAAGAAACATGCGGAAGCGCTGTTATTTCTTGACACTGCCTGGCAGTTATCGGCTCAGCACAAACAGTATGAAATGGCTGCGCTGGCACTGGAGTGGTTAACAACAACCAATAAGGAGCTCAACAACTTTGAAGAGGCACTTCTCTACGCAGAAAAAGCCAGCAATCTGAAGGACTCGGTCATAAAAAAGGAAAAGACAGACTTATTGGAAGAGAGTCGTATGCGTTATGAATTCAAAGTCAAATCCCGCGAATATGAGATCCTTCAAAAAGAATCGGAAACGAGAAAGTTCCTCTGGAGATTGATCCTGATTGCTCTGTCTATTATCCTGATTCTTATTTTTATCATCCTGAGAATAAAGTTGAAAACTGCTATTCAAAGGCGTGAACAGCTGGCCAAAGAAAACAAACTGGCGCAGGAAAGGCTAGGCCAGGCCCACACTAAAAACAAGGAACTAAAAGATCAAATTGAAACCATCAATTATGAGCTGATGTCAAAGTCACTCCTGATAGAGAATAAGAACCAGGTATTGGGTTCCATTGGCAATTTGGTTGAAGAAGCAAAGGCTTCAACAGAACTTAAAAGCACACAGCATCTGAAGGAATTGAAGCAGCATCTTAACCGCGATAACATCATGGATAAGAATCTGGAGGATTTCAGACTTTACTTTGAGCGTGTACATACCGACTTTTTCAAGAATCTTCACACAACACATCCATTGCTTTCTTCAAGTGATCTGCGTCTTGCGGCTTTTCTTCTGCTACAATTCAACTCAAAAGAGATTGCTGAAGTTTTAAACATCACGCCAGGTTCGGTTAGAAAACGGAAGCAGCGCTTACGTGAAAAAATGGATTTGCCAAAGGAAAATGACTTACTGAATTACCTCTTTTCATTTACCCGATAGAAGCTGGCAGATAAACATAGTAGGATTTTTTCAGGGAAGCTATCGTCCATAAATAATCTTAATTTACACTCGAAAAAACATCGGTTGCATTAAGAATGTCACACTTAATCCTCGTCGATGTCACGTTTTGTCACGCTCAATAGACAATGATACTTAGACAGGAGCCATAATTTTGCAGAAAATTAATATTTGAAAAAATGATTAAAACGAAACTCCTTTTAGTATCAGTACTGCTTGCACTGACAGTCTCTGTTTTAGGTCAAACCATGACCATTACGAACCCCGTGCTTAATCCTCCTTACCAGGTAGCAACAGGAACTGCTGTTACCTTTACATGGGACGCTTTTGGTTCTCCGCCAAACGCAATTTTCACACACAATCTTATGCCTGTTGTGAATCAGGGATTACCACCTGATCCTTCATGGGCACAGCATACTAATTTCACGGCTAATGGCAACGGTACCTATTCAATTACCCTAAACATTAACAACGATAGTTGGGTATTTGGTGGATTAAACACTTTTATCGGATGGCAATATTCCAATGTTTTGTTTATCCAAACCATTTCATCTATTGAGATTACTGCCAACAAAACCTTAATCTGTGTAGATAACGATTCCGTTATGTTTACTGCACCTGCAGGAACAGGATATACTTACCAATGGTATGGAAATGGTATTGCAGTTAGCGGTGCTACCGACAGCATCTATTACGCATACTCAGCGGGAACTTATCATTGCGAGGTTACAGTTGGAACAACGGTAAATACAACCAATGCAATTACTATTACCAACTATGAAGCAAGTTTTAGCGGTGCTGTCAATGGGGCACTAATGACCCTTTGGGCCAATCAGAATTTTGCTTCTTATCAGTGGTATGAAAGAACAGCCACAGGAAATTTTACGGCCATTAGCGGTGCTGTAGGTAACCAACATACGGTTACAATTACATCTAACTTAATGTACTACACTTACGAAGGTATTACCACCGGTGGCTGTGCCATAGAAGCTCCTGACCGTCCGATAGTTGATTCCTTGTTCACTACCCCGGTAGCCACCTTATATGCAACGCCGAACAGTCAGGGTTATATTTGCGAAGGAACACCGGTTGCCATTGCTGTTAACGGTAATCCCGGAACTTATAACTGGTTCCTCGACAATGTTCAAAACTCTACGAGCGATAGCATAAATATTTGGGGCGCGGGTCAGAATGGAACCTGGTATGCTGAAGCTGAATGCCTGTTCTGGCCGGAAATAACCATAGCATCCAACAATGTTGTAGTTAATATTCTGAACCTTATTACCCCTAACATTACCGGGGCAAACTACTACGATAAGTTTTGTGCAGGTGATATAATTCCTATGATTCTGACCGATGAAGGATATAGTTATACCTGGTACGTTCATGACACATTGGGCGTATACGGGCCCGGAAATATTGTTAGTGTTCCATCTTCAGTATATCAGCATAATTTTACAGTTTCAACATATGTAACCATCATTGCAGAGTACAATGGTTGTTCAACTGAAAAGTTAATAACCCTTAGTGGCTGGGAAACACAAAATCTATATTTATCAATTGATAATTACGATCAGGAATACCTTTGCACTGACAGCACTGTAAATTTATACGTCCCAGCCTGGACAGCCTCCGATTATCAGGATTTCCAATGGTTTGAAAATATAGCGGGAACCTGGATTATGATGGCGGGCGATACGAGCTCAATCCTGAACGTTACACAAGCAGGAGAGTACAAGGTAACAGCAATTCCGGTATCCTGTGCAACAGCTCTTATTCATTCAAATCCAAAAACTATATACAGCTACCTGGAACGGGAGCCGTACATCTATCCCAACCAGAGCGACATGTGCGAAGGTGATACGGTAATACTGAATATGAGCGGTGCTTCCAACTGGTTTGCACTACAATGGTTGGAAGCAGACATTCAGATTGGTTCAAATGGATACGAGCGTGAATTCATTGGAATGTTGAACAATTCTGGTATGCAAACACAGGAAGTTTTCGTATACGGTGGCTATAGAGTTAGCGCCAAGCATAATTCCTGTCCCAACGGACTGAAAGTAAAGAGTAACATAGTATTTATGAAACCTACGCTTAATCCCGAAATTATATTAACTTCTTCAATGCTGGAAGCAGATAAACACATTATTGAGTGGGATTCTACGCGGCACTTCGTTGGTTGTCAGAACGAACCTGTTTCTATGACGCTCAACCATACTCAATACGCTTCTATATCATGGAGATTTCTCCTCTACGCCGGGGATGACGATTATGAACCAGGCACCCAGTTCTCAACTCTCGATACAGTAAGCACAAGCATGGATGCGAAATGGATCACTGCTGTTGTGGAGGATACCACCGGATGTAAAGGGCAAAGTACTCCGATTCTACTGGACACTTATGTATTTCTTAGTCCGACCATTACCTCATACAACAATAGTGAATTGTGCGGTATTGGAGATTCCACTCTCATTCATCTCTCCTTCACCGGTAATTGGGCTTATTTTGAATGGTATCATAATGGAACTTTAATTCCCAATTCAAATAACGACAGTCTTTGGGTAAATGAGGAAGGTATGTATACAATTACCGCTTATCCAAGCTTATGTCCGACTTTCGGTTATTCAAGTGGCGTTGGCCCAGTAGTCTCCTACCTCTATGCAGAGATTATTGAAAATGACTCGCTAATTTACGCCATGCCGGAATACGGTTACTATTCCTATCAGTGGTTCTTTAATGGCGATTCCATTGACGCGCCAATGCCGAACACTCCCTGGCTAATAATGAAGGATTCGCTTATGGAAGGGACCTACACTGTTGCCGTTAGTAACGATAGCTGCTTTGTACTATCCGATCCTTTTATCTGGACAGGGAATGGTATAACCGAAGCTGAGCACAACTATATAGAAGTGTACCCAAATCCGAGTACCGGAATTATTACAGTAAGTACATCACGAGCTCAGGAGATCAGATCCATGTCGCTTTTCGATCTTCATGGACGGGAGATTGAACAGCTCGAAATAGTAGGCAAGCAGACCATCGACATTAGCAATCAGGCCTCCGGATTATATTTCATCCAGATTATTTCCAGAGAAGGCCTCAAACATTATAGGAAAATATCAAAACAGTAAGTTTTTTTCTCATAGCAAGTATAGCCGAATCACCTTGTGTGATTCGGCTTTTTATTTGAAGTTATTGTGCTCTTATATAAAATATTTAAATTTATCGCAGCTAAATTATTTATGAACTTATCAGACTAATAATTTCGTATACAACTAATCACCAGGACAAATGAGCAGATCTCTAATTCTCTTCCTTATTCTCCATCTTTCAACTGTCGGTTTATGGTCTCAGAATGAATATTACGTAAAAGATGGAAATAAACAGGTTGGTGTTACGCTCGTAAAAGCCAGCGATCTTTCCAATGCAAAATATTGCAAAGTACTGATAGGAGAAAATGTCCATCGGTATTCGCCGGAGGAAGTCAGCTCCTATGGATTTAAGGATGGCCAAAAGTATGTTGCCAGGGAAATTGAACTGAATGGTAAACCGCAGATGGTTTTTCTGGAGTTGCTTGATTCAGGGGAAGCTCAGGTGTTCTTTTTTAAAGGGGATGACCGGAAAACTTTCTTTCATGAAGTAGATGGAAAGCTGGTTGAGATCCCACGAAAAAACGGTTCACACAATTATAAGGTGCAACTAAAGGAAATGGCCAGGTACTGCCCGAAAGTTGAGAGGATTGCAGGCCTTGTGCATTACAATAAAGCATCAATGATGGTATACAGCCATCACCTGAATGCCTGTACAGACAAACCATTTCCTTTTATCCGATTCGGGGGATTTTTAGCTTACAATTTGTCGAAACTAAAGCCATCAACAAAAACCTACCCTCAGTTAAATCTGATCAGCTACTATATAGAGGATCAAATAGCTTATGGTATGTTCATAGATATTCCATTCAAAGCCAGTTATCTTTCCTTTCACACCGAAATGATTTATTCAAAATACCAGTTCCATTACTCTGGTGCTACGGTAGCGAAGACACTGGATCTGGAGGTGAATAGGACGGCCTTACTATTGCCTCTTCTTTTCAGATATTCTTCCTCCAGGAAAACAATTCGCCCATTCGTGAATGCTGGTGGTGTTATAAGTTATGCAAGGAATAATTATCATACCCTCGATCAAAAAACCACTGATGGCAATACACTTGTCACCGGAGGTTTTATTGACAGAACTCAGGTCGGTTTTGCGGCAGGCATTGGTACTGAATTCAATTTGAGCGTCCGGAATTCAATTTATATTGAGCTAAGGTATGTTCAACTCAGAGGCACATCTTTTACCCATTCGCTGAATAGTTCGGAGTATAATCTTATTGCCGGTTTCAACTTTTAAAATGATTTCATTCTATCAGAAATTCGACCAATCAGCAGCTTGAGACTGTTTTGATCTACCAGGTGAAGGGATTCGATTCAGTTCCGGGTTAAGCCGGGAGCAATATGCTGAATGATTATATCTGCTGAATTCGTTGGTTCATGGGCTTTTCGTAAGCATAACTAAAATAGATTAGTTTTTTTTACACCATATTTATGCCTTAAAATGCATTTTGTTAATTTTGGTGCCTTAATGTGATGCAATGGCAAAAAAACCTAAGGTAAAAGTTAAAGGAAAAAAGGTCAATACTGACAATTCAAATAAATCAGGGAATAAAACCATCTACGGAATATTCATCATTCTTGCTTTCATTCTTTATGGTCAGACTCTGAGTTATGACTATGCATTGGATGACTCGATTGTTATCAAGAAGAATGAATTCACCAAACAGGGAGTAAGTGGAATTCCAGATATTCTGAGCAACGATACCTTTGTTGGCTTCTTTGGTAAGAAGAAAAACCTGGTAGCCGGAGGTAGATACAGGCCACTGTCGCTGGTAACATTTGCCATTGAGGTTGAGATGTTTGGATTACGCCCGGGGATCAGTCATTTTATAAACATTCTGCTCTACGCCTTAACAGGAATCCTTCTATTTAAGATTTTGAGTGTATTGCTCATAAAGTACAAACCCAAGAAGTGGTACTTCTCTATTCCATTTCTGACCACCATACTGTTTTTAGCACATCCTATTCATACCGAAGTAGTTGCTAACATTAAAGGACGTGACGAAATTATGACACTTATGGGTTCGCTATTAGCGCTTTGGTACACCTTAAAATACCTCGATCAAAAGAAGATGAAGTATTTGCTTTATAGTTTTATTGCTTTCTTTCTTGCCTTTCTTTCCAAAGAGAATACAGTAACCTTTCTGGCGGTAATACCACTGGCAGTATTCTTTTTCACCAAACATAGTATAAAGGATAATTTAATTAGCCTTACACCATTGCTGGCTGCAACTCTTATTTTTCTGGGAATCAGACAGCAAATACTTGGTAGCTTTTCAACACCTGTGGCTGCGGAACTAATGAACAATCCATTTCTGGATGCATCTTCCAGTGAAAAATTTGCGACAATTTTCTATACATTACTTTTATACCTAAAGCTGTTGATATTTCCACATCCTCTAAGCTACGACTATTATCCAAAGCAAATTCCAATTCTTGCATGGTCTGATATCAGAGCATGGGGCTCGCTGCTTATTTATATGATTTTGTTCGTTCCGGCAGCCTTCTATTTCCTGAAAAGTTTTGTTGCCAGAATCACCGGAGGCACACCAAGACTTGTTTCTGATAATCGAAACCTGATAATTTTTTCCATCTTACTTTTTGTGTCAACACTAAGTGTTGTTTCGAATCTTGTTTTTCCTGTGGGAACCTTTATGAACGAACGATTCATTTATATTTCATCCATATCCTATGTGCTCATATTGGCCTGGTTCCTTTCCGACAGGCTGCCGGTATTGATACCGAATCTAAAGAAGTATCAGTCAGCGATGACTGCTATCCTCCTTATCCTTATGTTGGCCTACTCTGTAAAATCCATCGCCAGAAACAGTGCATGGAAAGATGATCCAACTCTTTTTACGACCGATGTGGATACATCAACTGAAAGTGCAAAAGGTAATGCAGCTGCTGCATCCATTTACAGGACAATGGCCCAGGAAGCCAATCTTCAGACGGATAAGAATGAATACTATGAGAAGACCATCAAGTATTTTACACAGGCCCTGAAAGTTTATCCAAGTTATTTTGATGTTTGTCTGGATTTGGGTGTGGTACATTATCGTTACAACAAAAATCTGGATGAAACCCTGAAAAACTTTAAGAATGCATTTCTGATTAACTATAAGAATCCGAAAGTATTTCAATTCATTAATGCCATTTTTAATGATGTAAAACAACCTGCAAGACAACTGGCATTTTATCTGGAACTGGAAGAGTTGCAGCCGGGACTACACGATGTATCTTATGCGATTGGTACCATTTATGGCAAAGAGATGAGAAATCTACCCAAGGCCATTGAATATCTGGAAAAAGCAATTGCTATTAACCCGAACAGTGGTGACGCTCTTAAAGATCTCGGTGTTGCTTATGGAATGAACAGTAACTTTGAGAAGTCGATAGAAATGTCGAAGCGGGCGCTGAAATTCAAGCCGAAGGATGCTCAGATTTATATTAACATTAGTATCAATTACAGGAATCTTGGTAATGAGGACTTATCAAAGGAATTCCGTGCAAAGGCGGCTCAGCTGGATCCAAAGTATAAAAGTACGCAGCAATAATAAAATAGCATAGTATGATTAAAGATAAGAAGATAGTGGTGGTGATGCCGGCTTATAACGCCGAGAGCACACTTGAGATGACATACAATGAGATTCCCTTCGACATTGTGGATGAAGTTATTTTAGTTGATGACCTAAGCAGAGACAATACTTTCGAAAAGGCTAAAGCTCTTGGGATTAAACATGTAATCAGGCATGAAGTAAACAAGGGATATGGAGGTAACCAAAAAACCTGCTACAATAAAGCCCTGGAACTGGATGCCGATATTGTAATCATGTTGCATCCTGATTATCAGTATACTCCTAAGTTAATTCATTCAATGAGTTATTTGATCGCCAACGATGTATACCACGTTGTACTGGGATCGAGAATTTTGGGCAGGGGTGCTAAGAAAGGTGGCATGCCAATCTATAAATATTACGCGAATCGTTTTCTCACTTTATCTCAAAACACCCTGATGCATCAGAAACTTTCTGAGTATCATACCGGATATCGTGCCTTCTCCAAGGATGTTTTAAAGGCTGTAAACTACAATATAAACTCGGATGACTTTGTATTTGACAATCAAATGCTGGCTCAGATCTGTTATGCCGGTTTTGAAATTGCGGAAGTAACCTGTCCAACCAAATACTTTGAAGATGCCTCTTCCATCAACTTCAGAAGAAGTTCTGTTTATGGTATTGGTGTTTTATGGACATCCTTGACCTATTTCCTGCAAAAAGTTGGTTTGGGCAAATTCCGGATTTTCAGGAAACATCAATAAATCAACTTTCATAAATTTGCTTCTATGATTACAAAAACAATTGCACTGGTAGCTCATGATAGCATGAAGCAGGACATGGTGGAATGGGTGCATTGGAATCGTAAACGAATATCGAATCATAAATTGATTTGTACCGGAACAACCGGCAAGCTAATTCAGGACCTTCTTATTCAGGAAAAGGATAACCTTCCGGGTAATGATTTTGAGGTGATTCGGCTAAAGTCAGGCCCTTTGGGTGGTGATCAGCAGCTGGGTGCTATGATAGCTGAGGGAAAGATCGATACCTTAATTTTCTTCTGGGATCCGATGCAACCGCAGCCTCACGATGTGGATGTTAAAGCTTTACTGCGCATTGCAGTGCTATATAATATTCCAACTGCCTCGAATCGTTCATCTGCCGATCATCTGATTTCTTCACCGCTGTTTTCATCCACGTATCAACCTGAAGTAAAGGACTACAAAAGTTACATAGAGCGAAAGGTTTAAACTCAGACCAGAGCTAACTTGTTATGAAGTACTTAGTTACCAGCTACGTAATCAGCAGCTTCTTTTGCAAATTCCACCCATTTATCTTTAGATTCAAACGGAACCTGCACCCATTCTTTCATAGGCCTGCTTTTTCCCGATGGATCAAAAAGATGAACACCCTCCAGTGACATTGCCATTTTGTGCACCTCTCCTGAAAGTTTAAAAACCATTGAATGCTCAAAGAAGCATACAAAAGCTTTCTTGCCAATTTTATAGCATGGCTTGCCAAACATCTGGCTCTTTTGTCCTCCATTGATTGCTTCACCAACACGATTAAAATAAGCTTCCTCTTCAGACATCATTGTTGAGTTTATTGATTTGACGAATTGCTATTTCATGCCATAGCAAAGGCGATAATGATCTTTTTCCGCCTCCTTATTGCCCATCTCTGTGGATTTTTTCAAATCCTTACAGGCATCTTTCTTCTTGCCTAACTCATAAAAGCTGGCTCCTCTTAGGTAGAATGTTTCACTATCCGGCTGATACTTGAGTGACTTAGAAAAATCTTTCACAGCCAGTTCGAAATCTCTTCGGTCGAAATAGTAGACTCCCCTTTTAAAATAGGCTTCAAAGCAATCATCCTTCAGATTTAAGGCTGAAGTAAAATCGCGTTGGGCGGCAACATCTTTCTTAAGTTTTGAATAGGCCTCAGCTCTCTCGTAGAAAGCGGTAAAACTTTCCCTTTCCCGAGCTATGGTTTTTGTAAAATCCTTAATGGCCAGGTCGTATTTTTGCATTGCCTTATAGGCGATGCCTCTGTTTAGATATAAGTTCGCCTCTTTTCGATGAAACTCATTGATCAGTTTGGTATAATCTGCGATAGCTTCTTCATAGAACTCGGTTTCAAGATTTACTTTTGCCCTGAATTCATACAGTCGTTCCTGGCCTATTCCATATTTCTTAGCCATGTCGAGATCTTCTTTCGATAAGCTATACTGTTGGTTGTAAAAATAAGCAATACCCCGGTTATAATAGGCTTCCGCGTTTCCGGTCTGCTTATTCAGGCAATTGCTCAGGTCCTTAATGGCCAATTCAAACTGCTCCTGCTGCAGATAAATCAATCCCCTGTAATATAAATTAGAAGCATTGCGCGAGTCCATCTCCAGAGCTTTGCTAAAATCCGCTTTGGCTTCATCAAGCTGATCATCCTTAAAATAGGCAATGGCCCTTAACTCGTAATTCTTAACCCGCTGAGGTTTGAGTTCAATAAGCAGATTGTAATCCTTAATTGCCTCCTCATAGTTCTCGCGTGAAATATAGAACTTAGCCCGCGTCTCGTAAGCCGGGATATAGGATGCATTGATGCTAATGGATTTTTCAAAATCTTTCAAGGCGGCATCGGTTTCTTTTTGATTCAGGTAGGCAACGCCTCTCATGTGATAAGCTTCGTAGTAGTCCGGATAGTTCTCTATTACATAATTAAAATTACGGATGGCCTCTACCACTTTATCACTTGTGAGATTGTTCACTCCCTTATCGTAATAGAAATTTACCGTCTGGGCTGTAATTACGAAAGAGAAAAGAAGAATAATGGCTGTGATAAGTCCTTTGTTCATAATAATGTTTCTGTAAAAACCAGATCTGTCAACCTTTGCCCCACTATGATTTTCCGTTAATCCGCTCTATGGCAAAACCAGTTTAATATTGTCAAATTTATCAAAGTTTTTTAATTCACCTGAAAGTACGCCTGTAAGCTGTCGATTTTAGAACAACAAATCATTACCTGAAATGGCCAGATGCATCATAGGTCTGCTGCCGGGCCTTGTTTTGCTCTTTCCAGCTTTTAGCAAGTTCCGAAAGATAAGGATGAGCGTGTTCCAAAAACATCTGATAGGAATCACAAAAATGGTTATTCCGCTTATCCCTTGGATCACGAACCCGATCTTTTGTGCATCCACCGTAGCAAAACGGCTTCCATTTACAGGAGGAACAATTTGACGGCAGGTCCATTTTCATTTGTCCAAAATTCACCATTGCTGATGAATTCAACATATCAATGAGCCTGTCCTTGTGTATATTTCCAAGTTTCATTGCAGGCTCTACAAAAAAGTCACAAGGATAAACATCTCCGTTGTGCTCAACCACCAGGTAGGTTCCACATTCCTCTTTTAAAGGACACTCCGGCGCTTCAAAACCAACATAACGGAAGAATATACTTTCAATATGCCGGATTGAAACAGGTGAGTTACCACTTACAAAATCGTGATACCAGAGGTCGAATATTTTACTGAGGAAAGCACCATAGGCCTTTGCAGAAACACTAAACTCCGCAGCAACACCCGGATCAGCCTTGTCGGTTTCAACTATTGGAATAAACTGGAGAAACTGAACACCAATCTTTTTATTAAAGTGATAGATTTCTTCAGCATATTGGGAAGAGTAATCTGTAATGCAGGAAAGTATATTCGTATCTACACCTCTTTCCAGAAGCATTTTTGCTGATCTATGCACTTTTTCGAAACTACCTTTTCTGCTCCGCCTTTTTCTGTAAGTATCATGAATATGTTCCGGTCCGTCCAGGCTCAGGCCAACCAGAAAGTTGTACTCATTCAGAAAATCTGCCCATTCGGTGTTTAACAAAAGTCCATTTGTCTGCAGATTGTTAGAGACCTGCTTTTTTCTCCCATACTTAGCTTCCAGTTCAACTACACGCTTGAAGAAATCGAGGCCCATCAAGGTTGGTTCACCACCCTGCCAGGTAATATTTATGCCACTACCACATTGCCCCATCGTCTGATCTATAAGCACCTCGAGGGTTTTCTCGTTCATCCGATTGCTTCCTGCATACATTTCACTCTTATCGAGGTAGAAACAGTAGGCGCAATTTAAATTGCAGTCCGGTCCCGAAGGTTTGACAATGATACTGTTGAGTATCTTCTTTAGCATGCAATAAAGATAATCCTTACTTCAGAAGAAGCAAAACAGGCTCAAGTTAAGAGTTGAGAGATGCGTGTACAGTGGATTTTAAGTTCTTGCAGCGTAATCTGCTTTCCCAAGATTATATAGCATTTTGCCATGATTCCATAATGCAGAAATAAAGGTGGGCTGAAGATTATACGGAAGGCCGAATTCCTGAGCCGTTTCTTTCACAAGTTTCGATAGTTTTCTGTAATGTACATGTGAAATACCCGGAAACAAATGATGTTCAATCTGATAGTTTAATCCTCCAATAATCCAGCTGAACAATCGGCTTCTTGGTGAGAAGTTGGTCGTTGTCAATAACTGGTGAATTCCCCAGTTGTTCTCAATTTGTCCTTCGTCATTAGGCAAGGGAAATCTGGTATCCGGCATAATGTGAGCCGGCTGAAATACGATTCCAAAAATAAAACCAGAGATAAAATGCATGCTTAAAAAGAACAATAATGTTTTCCACCAAACGATATCTGATAAAATGAGAGGAAGGAAAAATATAAGTGCAGCATACATTATTTTCGAAATGATCAATCTGCTGAACAAGTTGGCAAAGCTACCTTTCTCTGATTTGGTCAAACCCATTTCTTTAAATCGGAATATTTGCTGATAATCAGTCAGGAAGTATCTTGAGATGGTCATAAGGCCATAAAAGAACCAGGCATATATGAATTGTAATCTGTGAATACCACTTCTTTTCTGATGCGGGGAAAAGCGCAGGATTTTTATTGCTTTCATATCCTGATCAGCATCATGGATGTTGGTATATGCATGGTGCAAATGATTGTGCTGAATTTTCCATGTGAGAGAGCTGCCACCGACAAAGAAGATTACATGTCCGATAAAATCATTGATTTTATTGTTCTTGAAGAAAGTGCCATGGTTGGCATCATGCATAATTGACATGCCAATTCCGGCCATTCCAACACCCATGGTAAGCCACATGGCAAACAATAACCAGCCATTTGTCCAACCCGAGAACAAAATCAGAAAGTAGGGAACAAAGAAGAGCGGAAGCATAAATGCCGACTTGAATACCAATTTACCATTGCCATATCTCGACTTCCCTGTTTCCTTAAAATAGGCATTCACCTTCTTTCTAAGTTCGTTAATAAATTCGGGATCTTTCTTGTTCAGAAACTTAACGCCTGCATTACTCATAAATTCTTTTCTCCAATTTCAACATCAAACACTATTCATACGTCAATGTTCACCTTTTAAGTATGACGTACTTATTTATTTTGAATACAAATAAGACTGCAAATCTAAGAGAAAAAACAACATAGTCTATTTGCTTTCATGGGGGCTTATTAACAAAGAGAATAGCATACCATGTTTAGCTTGTTGAAAAGCTGCCAGCACAACGCTATTCACCGTTCTGGCAAATGATTTGCATTATGGCTATCTTTATCACTGAAAATCACTTACCATGAAATCAATCCTTTTCTCAATCATTACTCTCCTTATAAGTTATGCGTCATTTTCACAAATTCATTTAAAGTGTTTCCAGGAACAGGAGTATCCGGAAAATACTTTTACAATCGATAAGAATAAAAGCATCATCTCGGCCTACAACGAATTCTTCGGAACATGGACTGATCAGAAATACACCTTTAGCTATAATGATATCGAGGTAATTCGATCATATGGCAATCTTGTATTTGCCGACAATTCAAAAGACATTGTTTACACCTTTAGCTGGAAAACCGACAGCTGGGCAATGCAAAAAAGAAGTAGCACATACGAGCCAATCAAAATTGAGAGCAGTTATGGGAACTTCATTTTTGTGGATGAAGCTAAAGATAAGGTCTATGCTTTCAGTCAGGAAACCGGCAACTGGGCAGGACAGGAAAACAGCACATCTTACAACGATACCTATATTCATTCATCCTACGGAACTTTCTGCTTTGTTGACAACAACAAGAACAGAGTCTTTGCATTCAGTCCTGCTACCGGGAAATGGGCCACACAGCAACGAAGCACCACTTATCAGGATATTGAAGTGGAGGACAGCTATGGTAATTTCATCTTTGCTGATAATACCAAAGATGTAGTTTATGCATTCAGCAGAATTACCGGAACCTGGGCCGGTCAGGAAAGGAGTACCACTTATGATGATATATCATATCATAGCTCATGCGGCAACTTTGCCTTTGTTGACAACTCAAAAGATGTGGTTTACAGTTACAATCATAGCAGTGGAACATGGGCACAACAAAAGGTAAGCACCAATTACAATCCCATCTCAATAATTATTTCCAATGGATGTTTTGCAGTGGTCGACAACTCATCGGATGTAGTTTACGCTATTGGTAAAAAAGGGATCTGGGCTGCGCAGGACCTCGCAACCACCTATAGTGAGATTGAAGTAAACGCAGGCAATGGAAGCTTTGCTTTTAAGGATGAAATGCAAAAGATTCACTATGTTTTCAGTTTTCGTACCGGTAATTGGACAGGTAAAAGTTTTCGCTAAGCAATTCCGGCTCCACAAGGCAGTTTCAACGACTGCTCCTGTTTATTATTATTGATTCACACGATACTTAAAATCTGCTGTCATCGTGAAGTCAACCTGATAATCGCTGTAGATTTTTACGAACTGATTATTCGGTTTGGAATTAAATGCGGCATTAACTTTCATGAAACTGGCGTTGGCCAGATTGTCAAGTACCTCCTGGTTCACAGGAATCTTCAAAATGGATCGTTTACTCAGCAATACCTTTCCTGTGGATGGATCAACTTCACCTGCCTCAATCACATTTGAACTTAATTCGAGAGTAAACAGATGGGTATAGGATTCATTGAGCAAGCTAAGGTTTACAGTTGCTTCCAGAGGCATTCTGTTATCTGCAATTAAATTGATAGTCCCGCCGCTTACACTCACAAACTCATCACTATTTACATTGAGCTCTGCAGTATCGCTCAGGTTCAGGTTTTCAGCCACTAAGGAGAGTGGAACTTCCAGGTTCAGGTTCGCTTTTAATCTGCTGCTATTGTACAGGAAATCGGTACCCCCACCAATTGGTGGTGGTGTCAATCCCGGATTGAAATAGACTTCAAAATCGTAATTAAACTGATTTGGAATGATTTCAAGCAATTCAGGTGCATTTGAATTAAGGTGAGTAATTTCAAGTACCGCATATTCAGGCGTAACATCTGTATTCAAATCGAGAGGGTCCACCGGTTTTTCGACATTAAAAGGATTGGTAATTCCTGAAATGTTTAAAGCCTTCGTCTCATTGCTGTAGGTATTAAGCGATACAATCTCATTGATGCGAATTCCACCTTTTAGTCCCAGCTGATTGGATACTTCGAATGAAAGATTTGTCTCGTTTAGCTGAAATGCTGCGTCACCCAACTGTTCGAAAAACTCAAATTCTGTCTCACCCTGAACCGGAAAAGTATCCCTTCCCATATACCCAACGGCATATTCAGAAACCAGGCCGTGCAGCTGGCTCTCAAAAATAAAGCTGTCCTGAAGCGAAAGTGAAATCACATTCCCTGTTGAATCAATACCGGCCAGTGCTCTCACAAAAATAGTATTGATGGTATCCTCATCAATAATTCCGTTATCATTAAGGTCCATATTATAGAAGCGCTCGGCCGGGCCAGCTCCGTTAAGATTTAATGAAAATCCGGTTATATCGTGTGTAACATCAAGCGTTGAAGCTACACCATTAACCGCACCCTCGATTGTTCCGCTCACACTAAAGGTATCACCTTCGAAATTCAAACCCGGCAATGTATAGGTAAAGTGGACAGGATCTTCAACAGTATTAAATGCTTTGATGGTAAGGCTACCCTCCCGAACGATCACATCACTAAGGGAGATTTCATTAATTTCAAAAATAATATCGTCACCTT
>Ga0233443_1001176_pt1 | contig 23817 bp, 28 predicted proteins | sample SI_123_September_2_FD_182784 | JGI IMG/M metagenome (GOLD analysis project Ga0233443, IMG submission 182784) | Seawater microbial communities from Saanich Inlet, British Columbia, Canada - SI_123_September2016_200_MG | ecosystem: Environmental > Aquatic > Marine > Inlet | place: Canada: British... | reverse complement strand
AATTTATAGATGTTCATTACGTCAATCTATTCCAAATCTTCTGTAGCATTGGGTACATGTCACTGTACCTTACCTTACCCGTGCGCATTTGTAGCATTAACCAACGTAGATTACGTATCTTATCAAATGATGTCATTTCATCATATCTACGTAACTGACGTCTTGCACGTTGATGGTCTGATGTCCAACCTTTAATTGTCCTCATCATCAACAAGAATAACTGATGGTAATCATCTTCATCAACTCTACCACCTGACATATCTCTTAATATACGTTTAATACGTAACTCTGGTATGGTGATATCGTAGCGTGTTATTATTTTATCTGAATATTTCTCTTGATGTAGTAGTAACACAATCGCATTGTACATGTCAGGTTGAGTTGTTCTAAATCCTTTGAATCCTGGTTGACTCATCATACGCCTAGCATATGCCATTGCACTCGCTCTATCCTCGTGCCAAATAAAATTAAGTGCAAAAAACATATTGACTAGCAACAATCCTAACTCATCTGCTTTTGTACCGTCAACAAGATTTAAGTTCTTAAAAACTCTTGCTTCTTTTAATTCACCAAAAAATTCAAATTTACTCATATTCTTTAAACCAATTCTGTGTTTCACTTCTATGAAGAAACTCTAGTGTTCTTGACCCTGTTTGCCCAACACGCATTGGCAAATTTTGTCCTCTCATATTTTCCAATCTCGGTGCACTTTCATATGCGGGTTCGTCGCTTAATCTCACCTGATGGTCAGATTCGTCGACGTCTTTGAACCACTCCCCATTGAATTTAACCCAAACGGTGTCGTCATTCGCAAGAATATATCTAGTAGGCACAATCTGACCAGGTATCAACATATCAGATGGGAGGTAATCACCGTAATCAACTGACTGTTTTTCTTCTGATGGTTTTAATAAACTTAACGTCATTAACTTAGTCATGTATTTCAATGCAATGCCTGTATTTGATTGGTTGGTGCTTACTAAGTCCACTAGTTGCTGTATTGCTTTATCCGATAAACTACTAGGAGTTGTTTCCATCTCTGAATAAATTATTTGTTGTAGCAAATGCTGTAGTGTTGTTTGATTATCGGGATGTTTTAACTGTGATACTTTATTATTCCACTTGACAAGCCATTCCTTCGCTTTGCTTCTTATTCTTGAATCTTGAAACCCACGTGCAACAGCATCGGGGATGTCCATTGCACTAAGTCTTGAACTTAGTGTATCTAAATACAAATCCTCGAGAACAACTTCATTTACTTTCATTTATCTTCGACAGGCTACGTTGAAATTTTCTACCATCCCTAGTCCTAATTGAATTTAGGAATTTGCGGGTTAAGTTATCTGCTTCTTCTTCACTATATGCTTCGGCAACAAGGTCTAATAATCTACCTGCACTCTCAATTAAGTTATCGGCACGGCTACGAATTATATGTGATTTATCTCTTTCGATGTGTAGGTTTTCTAGTTCTTCTAAAATACTACGAGTTCGTTTTTGCATAATGCAATCCGTTAATGTTTAATGTATTTATTTATTTTTGAATGCATTCAACATGGCGTCTAATTGCGATTGTTGATTCTTCGGGGTAATTATTTCCGAATTTACATCAGTTGTAGCATTGCTTGGAAGTATTGGGTTACCTGGTTTAATTTTTTTCAATAGGGTTTTTGATAACGCTGAAGTTCCATCAGGTTCCACCCCATTATCAACAATTTTCAATGTGTTAATATCGAAATCTAATTCAACCCTTTGCCCCACCCCAGAACTAGAACGAGTTTTCATCAACTGTAACTGATATTTACCATTCTCTCGCATAGCATGTGTAGTATATATACCAAATACGTTATCTGCTGTGTTAATCTTCGAAATTCCGCCAGAGATATGCCCATGCGTGAAGTCTTCTTCGTCGACCGCGCTACGATTTAATTGAGAGGCGGTCACCATGATGATTTGTAACTCTTTTGCTAAATTACGTAATTCTTCGGATACGTACTTATCCTTTACGAATAAGTTTTCTGGACTAACCTTTGTTCCAACTGGCATTAACAAATCCAAGTAATCAATACATATACAATCAATTTTGACGTGTTCTTGTACTTCAAGTTCTTTTATGTACGACCTAATATCGTTTACGTTACTTTGGGCTGGTAAATATTTAATTTGCAATTTCCCAGAATTCTTTTCCATCATCTTGAGCGACAACTCAACGTCATCTAACTCTTTAAAAATTCTGCTTGATGCAGTATTAGTCATCATCGAATCCATTCGCATACTTGTTAACCCTTCATTCAACTCCAACGTGATGAATACCCCATTCTTTCCATTTTGTATCCAATTAACCATTAAATTTTGCATGAATAATGACTTTCCACTACCAGACCCCCCTGCAAATATCTGCAATTCCCCTCGATTAAACCCTCCATATAATTTTTTATCTAAAGTTTTCCACCCAGTACTAATTTGCCCATTTCCATCTTTAATCGCAAGCAATCTTCCCTTGGGGTCTTCGAAATAATTAGTTCCCATGTCCTTTGTTAAACTAATTTGTACTGCATCTTTGATGAGTTTTTCAACAGGGTCAAAATCTCCCTTTTCCAATAAGTCTGCACTTTTTAAAATTGCACGTTCTAGTTCTTGGCTACGAGTAAACCCTTCAAATTCATCGAAAAACCAATCATAATGCCCCTCCTTAAACTCTTCCGGTAAATGGTGAATATCAACTCGCGTTACTGCATTAACCTGCTCAAATGTTGGTAGGGTGGCATGTTCGGCAGAATGCTCCTCTATCATAGTAGCGGCTTCTTGGAGTGAGGGGTCAAAATTCTCAACATTATAGATGTTTTGAACACGTACGAAACTTGACGGGTTTTCCAACATCATTTCTATGAATAACTTTTGTACCTCCTTGTTATATTCTTTCAAACTTCTTCCTCAATTTTAATTTTATTGCCAATTTAGATTTTACTCCATTATTTCTATGGGTGATTATATCCAAAATTGTCGCTATCTTTCCATTCACAAGAACTGCATCATTTACGTCTTTGATATCATTGCCCCATAATGGAGTACTCACACTAAATCCATATTTTACTGCATCATCCACCAATTTCTTTCCTGCTTTATCGTGGTCTGGTACAACAATAACTTCTTTCTCTTGTGCCAATCTCATCAATTGTTTCGCTTGTTTATCGCTGATTTTATTATGCAATACTGCCATTCCATTTATACTTATGGCATCCAAAACACCCTCAACAACAATAACGTATTTCCAATTACTTTTCTGCAAGTCTAAGCCAAATATATATCCTGGTTGCTGTTCATTGAGATATTTTGGCAAATTATTATCCAAAAATCTAGAAGTGTATCCGACTATTACTCCACCATGTGTGTATGGGATAATAATTCTATTCTTATTTCTAAATTTGCCGTTAGGGGTAATCATGAAATTATACTGATTGTACTTTAACCCCCTACCTGCTAAGTAGTCAACGAACCTACAATCGGTACTCCTGATATTTCGAGAACCGTTGGGCAATTGAACCTTATTGAACGTTATATTAGCGCTGATGATTTTGGATTCCTCATTCCTTTCGGAAGCAAGGTCACCCAACCCCCTATGTCTGAGACTTTCTAAACTTAACCAATCAATTTCAACCGTGCTTACCCCTAACCATCCGAGTAACTTCCTTGTATTCACACTAACTGGCTTGCCCAACTGAAACCTTGTTTTAAAATTGCAATTAAAACAATGATATGACCAATCATCAGTATTACTCAGAATCACGCCACCGCGCCCACGCTTGTCTTGGCTCTCGCCATTATGAGTGCAACAAACTGCATTAAAAGAAATCCATCCACTGTTTGTCTGTTTTCTTTTATGGGGGAGAAATGATAATATATCCAACATGATGTATATTATATGGTACGAAGATATATTGTGATATGTGATTTTTACCGAATAACATAAAACGGCAAAAAGGCTCTTGCGTACCCACGAGAGCCAACGTGGTATGAAAGGCTAAAACAAAAACAAAAACTAAAACCCCTTTGTACTAACACAATATCTTTGCACTTAGCGTTGTGCTACAGCGTGCTTCGCTAATGTTGACAACTTAGTTGCCGTGCTACTCTATTCGGAGTGCGTGGAGTAATTACGCCATCTCTTTATATGAATATCTAACTATTTTAGTAAAGAGATATATAACAAGAATAAAGTATCATTCCCATCATGCCCTATTGTGCATCTATGGAGGGCAACCAAGATAGTGAGCGGAAACTCACTAACAATGCAATTTCAAAATAATATACAGTTATTATATAAATTTGTCAACGATTTTTACTATTTTTTTTGAAATTTTTTCATGGCCGATTTCATTTGGGTGTCCATTCTTCTTATAATCATTGCCGACAACTGCCCTAATGTCAAAATCATAAAATGTTTTTATATCCATTGTTCTGTTCGCCAACGCATTAAATTGCACTATTGGAATATTGTGCCTCGCTCCAATACCATCAAACATACGCACCGTGGTTTCATAATTTAACTGATATAGTTCATGGCACGCCGACATGCTTAAATAATATTTATGCAACGCGAACCAACCTTTATCCACATTTGTACCTGCGCCATCGAGCCATTGCGCATGAACGTGAGTGTTCCACTCTGGGTCATCTCTGCCTTTGGCGTGGGTTGGGTCGTACCAACTAACCCTACTTTCATCTGTCAATCCAACAACTAAAATAGAATTTTTTATATAGTCAATGCTATGATTATTAATCCACCACATTAAATTCCATTGCATAGATTGCAAACTAGAGCCCGGAAATGATAAATTTTCTTGTTTTAAATTATAATGTTCCGCTAGTAGTCCCGTATAACAGTATTTTAAACGGTACTCATCATTTTGTGTGTAATGGCTTGGAATTCCTTGTTCTTTTAATTTTGGGGATAATAGTTCATCACCATACGCCCAACTACAACCAAACGAAACAATATTCTTTATACTGATTTTAGTACCCGTCTTTGTGTACTAGGTACTTGGCACGTATGTATGCTTTAACTAAACCAGAACGTACAATGTCATCTACGCCGAACTCATTTGTTTGAAACCAATTAGGCATTGATTTTAATACTTCTACGAATTTACAAACGTCCTTATCCTTGTCTTTAACAAAGTCTGTCTGCATAAAGTCGCCACAAAACAATGCCTTCGATTTCTTACCAAGTCTAGTTAGTACAGAATCTGCTTCATGTGATGTACAGTTTTGGAACTCATCCATAATAATAATACAGTTGTCTAGTGTTATGCCACGTACGTACGACGTAATCATAAAGCGTACAATACCGTGTTTAACTAGAATCTCGTACGCATCGTCTCTTCCAAATAACTCAGAACATACTTTTTTGTACGGTAGTTCATACACTTGCTGTTTCTCGTTAATGTCTCCTGGCAAGAAGCCAATATCTCTCGTTGGAACAGCACTACGTACAATAACAATTTGATTTAAATCTGTGCCACCGTTGATTAACTCTTCAAATGCTTTATACATACTAAGGAACGTTTTACCTGTTCCTGGGTAACCCATTAACAACTGACACTTTCCAGTGTCGTAGTTCTTAAAGAAGTCCCCTTGTGCTTTTGTAATTGGTTCAACCTCTGCTAGTTTCAAATGCAATTTCGAAACAATACTTGCTCCTGTATTTGGCTTTTTATTCTTGCCCATTTATATTCCTATTGATGATATATTATGTAATTATGTTAATGCAGGTAGTATATCCATTACACCTTGTGTTCCTGCTTGTTCATCTACGTAAGCAAACTCTGTCAACGAGTTAAACACACGCTCTATACTGTAATTAGCACGTTGCGTTTCTACAGCAGTTAAATCGTTGCTTGTTAGTGTTATTGTTGCCTTGCCTTTTGCAGGTGTAACAATGGTTAATGCCTTACTCATTAGCACAGCATTCTCACTAATTAGTTTAAATGTTAGAGTAGTGTTTTCTAAATTAATAGGTTTTTGGTCTTGATTAAGGAATTGAAACTCAAGAACTGTGTCCACTCCCTTAACTGCTTTTAGTATTTTTGAGTACACGTAATTAGTCCTCGGTAAATGAACGGTTGAAGTAAGTGTAGAGTCAATGAATGTTCCTATATGGCTCTGATTGTATAAATAAACTTTAGTTGAATACATTTAATTATTTATGGAAAATGAGTTATTTCTTAAAATCTCGGGAAAATACCCATTCTTGTCAATAGTGCAGTATGCAGGTACAGAGCACATTGGTATTATTATGAATCAAGATAAAATTCTCACAACTATGTACAATTTTAATGACATAGAAACAACGGAATTAAAACAGTTATTTTTAGAACTTGGTGAGACTTGGTGGTGGGAATCAAATAGAAGTATCCCGATTAATCTCTATTTAAAGGATGAATGGATGCCATTCTCAAATTGCAAGGTTATATTCAATAATAAGAACCTTACGTTACTAAGTGGACCATGTACCAGCCTTAATGATATCTCACAGAAACGAACTAAACGGAAATCTATTACTCTAATGCGGGATGTTGACTAAGAATATTCATGTGTAGTACCACTAATATAGCATAACTTACTGCGTGTGCCTTTTTGAAATAATAATCATCTCCATCAGGCTTAACCCATATCTCTGTTGATATTTCTTTCCAACTCTTACCAATTAGATGTTTCTTTGCTGGTCTAATTAATGCCAAAAACATTGCCATTCTAGGAATACTATCAGGTTTCATGAGTAATAAATTATTGTGATGATTAGAAAGATGTATTACCTGAGAACTAAATCGTTTATTCATCAAACTATCCCATTGAGGTTCCTCAGATAACAATTTGGTATAATGTGCGGTATCTTTAATATGTTTGTAAACCCCTACATTTAGAAAATCTATCTTAAAATAATCACGCTTCCCCGCCTCTGTATAATTAATACTGGCACATTTATGCACTGGGTCAAATGGAATATCAGTAACATACACCCCACTATTATGGGTCAAAGTCTCAATATTCGATTCTTGCCTAGCAGGAATATGTCTAATTAACCTTAATATTTGATTCCTATCACAAAAATCAATATCTATATCCGCATCCATTACCATTTTACCACCCCGCTTCATTTAACATCTTTTTTATATACTCAGCATCCGTCGGATAATCCTTAAACTTCTTATTCCATGTCTTAGCATTTATAATTTTCCATATAGAAGTAATCTGATTTGGATACAACGTACTTAGGAATTCAACACCACTGCTACAATTATATAATACCCACGGACTTATTCGACCTTTTATTATATAATCATAAATTACATTTACGTTGCCACTTCTCAACATATCGTTGCTGTTAGTATCGTTTTCCTCCGCCCAAGTTATACTTTGTTTTAATGCTCTCATTAATGCATCAATTGGATTTTCAGTTTTCAGTAAAGTACCCAAATGCACGGAATACAAGGAATCAGATGTCCAATAATCAAGTTTTGTATTATTCTTAATTAAAAATTCAATAAATTTATCAACGGCGATTGCTTTGATATCTACACAGTATCTGCCAAATTTAACAAATGCTTTATAATATGGACTTTTAATAAAATCCATCTGTGTTCTTACCTTTGTGCTAGATTGAGTGTAATTATAAAACTTTAAGTACGCATTAAATCCTAACCTATCACCCTTATCATCCTTATCCCTCCATCGACGTTTAGGCTCACATAAATGAACTACCAATGAATTGTGTCGTACAAAGGTTTTATTACAATATTTGCATGTGTTATTTGTCACCACACTCTTTGGTATATTTTTTCAAATCCTTTTTCGTAATCATCGTACCAAGAACATCAATATCTTCTTCTTTGTACAATGGATATATCTCCATTAATCGTTTCTTAATATCATTTTTTACTTTGCTTGATGATTGTTTCTTAGTTCCCAACCATTCGTGGCGATACTCACCAAAGTTGGGGCTTCCAGCCACCAACGTCAACCATTGTAATTTTGGATGTTTGTTGATATCAAATAAGTGCTTGTTAGCATAATTATTCATACTAACAAGGTAATAATGTTGTGCAAGGTTATTCCCACTAACATTAGCACCCCACTTTAACCCAAGAAATGCACTAAATCCCTTGCGTTCGTCATCGGATAAATTATCATAGAAAGTGTATTCCTTTCTATCGACTGCTCCTAGCATTTTGAATATATCCAATTTTGAAGTTTTTGCCATTTACCAAGCCTGACTATAATCAACTATTTGGCAGTTTCTTGATACATCTTTAATGAAGTAAACTACACGTGGCTCTTCACCCTCGTCTATAGGAACCGCTAAGTACTGACCATTCTTGAGTTTTGGATTGTACCATTGTACTTCGTTATATACATCTACAACTTCTACAGGTAAGAAGTTAGCCATATACCCACTTAGACTATTGAACTCAAACGCCTTAAAATCCCTATCATTGATGCTGGTTAGTGCGATTGCTTCTAAATCTCCTGTCTCTTCCTCACCTATTAACAAATGCCAATTCATTGGCATTTTTATAAATTTATTCCCGATTTTTAAAACAATCGCAGGTGATGTAAAACTTTCCAAGAATATTAAAGGAACAAAAAAATAATCGGCGTCTTTGGGATTGCTATTATCAAATATAGCAAATTGCAAGTCATTTATTTTTTCAGGTAATTCGTTTAATTCGTATGCGGTGTTATCAAGTGTATGTATTTTCATGGCGTTGTATGTTATTTATATACAACATATTATATCACCACGATTATAAAATTACATACCCAAATATACCATTACTCCTATTTCGGAGAGGGGAATAATTATACTATTTCCACTCTAATTTCTCTAATGAAAATGGGTATTCTGCATCTTTATAGAATTTCTTTCGCTTAGTTAAGTGGCGTTTAGCGAACTTACACGTACTCGTGATGTCCCAAATTTGAACAAAGTCCTTGTCCTTCGCCCTTCGCACCCCACGCCCAATTGATTGTATCACACGTACGAATGATTTTCCCGGTTCAAGTAACATAAGATTGAAAATTCTAGGTATGTTAATGCCTACTGCGGCAACACCATATGTTGCTACAATAATTTTATTAGTTGCGTCAGCAACCTCATCATAATGTTCCTTTCTATCTTCGGTTTTAGTAGTGCCACTAACGAACACAGCATTATCTCCCAATCGCTTTACTAACTCTTTACCAGACTCAACTCGGTCAACGAGAACTAACGTGTTGCCATTAATATTTGCTTTTTCAATGAGTTCCACCAACGCATCCAAGCGACTTGAGTCAGTCAACAAATACTTTAACTCACTTTGATAATTTGCATGTTCGGCATGGTCAAGTAATTGAACTATCTTCACTTGGCATTGCGCGAGCACTCCCTTATCCTGTAATTCTTTAGCAGATACTTTATTAATAACATTTCCCAATCCAACATATAATGATTGGTACTCGAATTTTTCTTTAGGAACTGTTCCTGTTAATCCCCATCTCAACGGGATATGTGCCATTGGTCCTGTTAGAATGGTTTTTAGTGCGTTGGCCTTTGCACTATGACAATTGGCTACAACTGCATCATTGGCAATATAGTTATGGTCGTGTTGTACATGTAGATTATATACCTTTTTTGGTATATCTATCGCTTTGCGGTTAATTAACTTCATATAATACCTTAATTTTTTGTTGTGTTTTATTATCAAAGCCTGATAATATTGTTGGTGTACCTTTTTGCAATAAGTAATTTTTATCAACTAACAATAGTGCAAAATTATTAGTGGTGCACCATTCCTTCAATGCACAGATTTTAGTTATATGTATTTATGTTTATGAGTTCTAAATCATACGTTAATTGGTCTGCTCTAACCCACCCACCATTGGTTAAAAACTTATGATTTGCCGTAACTCTAATAACCTGCTCATTATCAAATGTTAATTCTAACATTTCTTCACCTTGACTATTCGATAGATTTTCATGCACATTAACCACGATATCCTCTTTGTAAAATAACCCATTTTCGTCTAAATTTATTATTACGTCTCCTGGTTTAATATCTTCAATTGGGGTGTTCCCCCTTGGGGTTTTAATTAATGTTTTACCATCAAGACACTCGTCCACCATAACACACACGACATCTTCTAAAAATTCACCTATGGTAACCTTTGCCTTTCCACTTTTAGTATCCTTCATCATGATGTTAAGACTTTGCCACGTACATATAGTATGCTGTTTTCCGTAATCACGCTGTTTACCATAAAACACACCAACATCTAATCCCATGTTAACGTAGTCTTCTTCAGTTTGAATGACTAAACTTTTGTTAGGTACTATAAGAATACTTCTACCGTACTCCTGTACACGCTCACTCAATGCAGCGGTTACCAATGTTTTTCCTGCGCCAGTTGCCACCTCCTGTAAACACTGTGGGTTCTTTAAGAAGTTATTAACAACATCAATTTGATAATCACGTAGGACAATTGGTTCGCCTGCAATTGGATGTTTCTCAGGCCACATGATGTGACTATAAGTATCTTTATCAACTTCTACCAACTCAAAATTATGTTGATATTGCCGTTTATCATCAACATCAACTTCCCATCCATCATTAATCAGTAATGGCAATATATCGGGTAGTAGATTGATATAGGTGCTTCCACCAAGATTAAAGAATGAAACCTTTCCATTCCATCTTCCCAATCTATACGATGGCATAAACTTTGCACCAGGAATCTCATACTCAAATTCGTGCACGAGTTTTTTTCTCATATCAAGGTCAAGACCTTTAATTGCACAGTTGACTTCGTCTCTTACTACTATTGTTGCTGTTTTCATATCATTTCTCTACTAAATAAGGTGGGCACCGAATAAACAAAAAGGAATACTAAATCATTCGATGCCCGAGTGTGATGTGATGGGTAATATAGGATAAAACCCATCACATCTGTTAGTAGTGTTTATTTAGGGAGGCTATTAGGGAGTAATAACACAATAAACACATACTGAACCTATTAAAAACTTTTCTTCATACACGTATTCTTTGCTAAAAGTTCCCAGCGTGTTTCACTAATGGTTCTTAAATCGGCGATTTTTAATGCCATACGGAGACTCATTTCACGTAAGTTATCCTTGTGGGTTTCCATAAAATTAATTATTTCAATACCCGATTTAGTATCAATGTTACTATAATTACTAAACAATGCCCCAGTTTCTGCAATTTGCTTTACCCGAAGTAATTTGTCGCGCATAGTATTCATTGATAAGTCTAGGTAATGACATCTACTTTGTAATGCTTCTAAGTGGTCTTTTAATTTTTTACTACGCACATCATTGAACTTCACGTTAGTAATAAAGATAACTGACCCTTTGAAATCAAATGCATTTGGTATTCCTTCTCTGCGTAATGTGTGGTTATCCGAACTCCAAAAAACCCTACGCTTGTGTCCACTATCCAATGCCGCTTTAAGTAGATTAAGGCTTAAGTCATCCTGTAGTACCACATCGCAGTCATCGAATACAATCACATGTCCATCACCAGAATGCTTATAAAGCGTGGTATATAATCCAAGTGGGGTCATCGCACCCTTAACTACTTCGTACTTTGAATCAACTCCCGATATCGTATCGAACATACTCGCCTTTTCAAGTTGCTTTTCTACACCATAGGATTTTCCCACCCCAGGTGGACCTGATACAATCATTGCCTTGATATCAGATGTTATAGATGCTCTAGTCATTTCTTCTAATATATCAAAACGTTCGGAGATACGTGCGATAACCTGCTTATCTGTTTCTCTTTTTACTCTTTTTACTCTTTTTGATGATGTGTTGAATATTTTTGGATTGGGTACCCGATTAATAGTCTTTTTAGATACCGATTTTTTTTTCGATTTTAGATGTTCTAAATTCTGATTAGTGACACTAATTCTAATTGTTTTTTGACCATTTCCAATTGTTTTGGTTGGTTTAACCAAAATAAATGACCCATTAACCTTAGTGTTATTTGCGATTCCTCTAACTAATTCAAACGTTTTATTTTTGATTAATTGTTTGCGATATGTACCACTACGTACTACTACCTTTTGCATAATTACTCCCTACAAGTGTTATTAAAATGTAGGGGTATTATACCATAATTCGAGCAAGATACGTTAAATATATTTCATTCTTACATAAAAAATACTACCGAGGTAGCATTTCTTTTTATTTTATACTAACCTATCGGCAATGGGGAAGCGTTTACTACCCAATCACATTCCATTGATTGTCCATCCGCAATATGGACATGCCATGCTCCACTCAGAGTAGTGGTATCGCCCTTATCATATGCAACCCCATCAATTATAATGTTTCGCTTTGAAGTGTTTGCCCCATTATCAAACCATTCATACGTATTTATTACATCAGCATTGGTAACTTCTTCATGTAAATCACCATTAGCATCGGTGAATTCAACCCTTTCAAAATCCGAGTGGTTTGCATTTAACGAAACAATAGTTAAATCGCCACCACTCACGCTAACCGTTCCTGGAACGTCACCCTCTAATGTTCTATCAATATCAAATGTGAATAATGAACCTAGTGTGCCATCGTTAGATACAGCCCCATTGAACACTTCTGTGCCATTAAACACAAATGTAACATTGACTGTTGGTGAACTTGAATACCCCATAAATTTAACTGTTCTATTTGCCATTTCTTCTTCCTATAGTAATAAATTATATTACTATTTATACTTTATGCAGAATATAAAGTATCGTTGCGGTACTTAACCCAAACATCAGCGTAGTCAACCAACATGTACTCATTGAAATACGGACCACCCAATGTGTAATGAATCAACTTTGGCAACATTGACGTTGGTTGTTGTTCGCCTACGAGAAAATTCCACTCTAATGGAATGCTCCCTATTTCATCATCATTGTTCAGCCACTTGAATTGATGTAGGAACATACCACTCTCATTACTTACTACTTTCGGCGTAAGTTTCCAACATTTTGCATTATTGAACATCATAACACTAGACCAATTCTTTTTCTCGTACTTTGATTGTTTTTGATTCAGGAACTTCGTACTAGTACTCGGTGTGTAATCATGTTTTGTGCACATTACTGCGTATCTGTCATCGCGTAAATTCCATAATTCAGTAATATCAGAAGTAACTAACATATCACAATCTAGAAATATTGACCATCCATTATAATCACTAAGATGTGGTGTTAGGAATCTAGTCATTGAAAATTCGGTTGATTCGTATCCTTGCTTTGATTTATTGTATAAATCCTTAATATGTTGCTTAGCGATAGGAATAAACGATACAGGGCTTGTGCTATGCTTTAGGATACTATGCGTTAGTACATGCCATGCTACTGTTTCGTGTGGGTCGTACCCTATGAATACTTTAATCATTCTATGCGTTCTATATCATCTTCCATACATTGTTCCCCATATTGTATTTCAATAATACGCAATGGTGATGATGTTTTATTACTCAATTTATGCCAAGTACCAATCGGTATTTCAATTTTCCCATATAAATCAAACTCAGCCTTCATATGATGTTCAAAATCATTCATTTCCACCGTAGCAATACCCTCAGACACAAACCAAAATTCACTACGATGTTGATGTTTTTGTAGACTTAAGGTTTTTCCAGGCTCTACAGTAAGTTCCTTAACTTTATGTGTACTTGTTTCGTGTATAACTCTATAGTAACCCCAAACTCGTTCGGTTTTGGGTGCCGTCCATTCATGTAATATCCACGACGATGAATTCTTCTTTTCATCGCCACCTATACTAAAATGAAATTTAATATCCATCCAAGCAGGACATGTACCCATTTCAGGTATATTATCCTCAACTCTATCACCACCATTTAAGAAGTTAATAGTAGCACCGTGATATAAACGTGCAGTCATTTTTATTGCATCACATGCACTATCATCACTATCATCAAATACAATTACGTCCTGTACCCCTTTGATGTTACGTAGTATCTCTACTCGCTCATGCAATGGCATAAATGCACGTCCTTTCTTACGTGCCAACCATTCATCACTATTAACCGCAACTACTAATCTGCCGTACTTCTGTGCTTCTTTTATGTATGCTAGATGTCCACTGTGAAGTGGGTCGAATCCGCCTGTAATTAACGCTACTTGCATATTATTGTCCGTACCAAATATTACTATAATCTAACCACGGAAGAACCAAATCTTCACGCTTCATATATCCATATTTATTAATACTTTCAACACCTGTTTTTGGTATTAGTCCTTTGTCTGCTAAGTCGTACCATGATGTTGTTTTTGGATTCATTGGTTCGATATCACTTTTATAAACAATTGCATTAACCCACTTATCATTAAATTGCTGTTGAAAGAATCCCGAACTGCAATCAAACCCACTAACTGCTAACATATGAATTAAACCGTCGATGGTGTAATTATGGTAATGATAGTTGGGCTGTGAACATACCAATTTATTGTATTCCATGTTAGCCGTGCTTGGTATCTGCAAAACCAACATACCACTTTCAGTTAACGTATTATTCCAAATACTTAATGTTAGTAAAGGGTTTAATGCATATTGAAAACTATCATGTGAATATAATACATCAAACTGTTTGTCCAAATGTGTTTCAAAATCATGCTTTATATATGATATGTTTTCGTGTTCCAATAACAATTTATCATTGATATCAATACCAGTACACTTGATATTTAATGGAATAGTAGTGTCATCCTCATCCACTTCACGTGTTGCCCACCATTCTAAATCTAACCCTTCTTTACCACATCCCATATCACAAACACTATCAATGCTTTCCATAAAATCAGGATATGCATATAGTAATTCAAGTGTTTCTAAACTATGTTCATGACTTTCTTGCTCTGAACTAAATCCCATTAATTAACTCCAATACAAGTTCATGTTTTCTTAATCTATGCATAGATACGAGATTATTTAATAATTGTGTATTTTTACTTATGCGATTCCACAAATTACCCCTCAAAACATTCATATCATGAATAGAATACTCATTACACAATCGCTCAAGTTCACCAACAATCATTTCCATACGTACATTTTCATCGTACATATCGTCGTACCCATGGTCAATAATGTCATCAAATACATCAAACCCCAAATCACGAACTGCTTGAACTGTTTTTGGAACAGAGAACCACATGGGCAGTTGCCTATATGCAAATGCTTTAAATGTTTTTTCAGTAAGAAATACTTCTCGCCAACTATCATCATCTGATTGTGAACTAGTTTCAGTGACAACATTTATTAAACATTGGAAAAAACTTACATCAGAATGATAATGCTGTTTCATATCATTATCGATTACACCATCAACTAATATCGGAACGGTATATGGATGTATCGCTTCTTTGAAGTCGGGTAACTCATTCAACCATTTGTTTGGTTGAGTTGCACAACTAATGATGTACTGCGAATCAGTGAATGTGTCGAGTAATTTCTTAGTGAATTTCAACCTACCAACTGATGCTCTTCGTTGCAATGAAATAAATTGTTTATTAAGTTTAACATCGTCCCACGAAATACCCAATGCATCCACATGTGATAAAAAATTACAATGCGCGACCATATGCTCAGGAAAACTTCGGTGCATGTACCGAAGTTTAGAGTTGATTGGAATGTTAAACAATACCCGAATCTCTAAGTTTGGATAGTCAGTACCGATTGCTGACAGCATTAGTTCAATATCATTAGTTCCAATACCCTCATTAACACAATCAAAAATACACAAATCATCAATTTGTACACCTTCACTAAGTATTTGGGAGTTGAATAGATGTAGAAAGTTTCCTTTCCTGATTATGTCAAAATCATTATCCCATACATTGTATATTGGGGTACCGTTGATATACCAAAACAGTGGTCTTGGTGATGGCATTTATACGACTACATCCTCCATACCTGCTGTGCGAAGTTTGACAATATGTCCTAATTGCCATTGTTTAGTATCTAATCCCTTCATGATACCCAACCAACGGTTTCTCAACAACGCGACCTCATTAATTAGTAATTCAAAATCAATCACTTCACTTTCCCCATCCGCGTACTTCTCCGCATCACGGCTACTTAATGAACGTTGGTATGCTTCTAAATATTTTTTGAAGTATTTTCGCCTGATGCGTCTTAACTCAATATTGAGAAATTCTAGTACTGCTTCGATTTCTTGTAATTGATAAAATCGATGCTCGGTAACACCAGGTAATTCCTTAATATTAGTTTCTACATGCCCACTAAGTCTCACTTCTTGCTTAGCATCATCTAATTGTTTATTGTAATATTCAATGAATGATGGAATATTCAATAAATTTTTCGTTACCTTAGAATACCACATACTATATACCAATCCATTTTAAAAAACTAGATGGGAATATTCCGAGTGATAATTTTGGGTTTCTTTTGGTAAACTCCAACAGAAATTCTTTTATCTGAATACGTTGGGCGTTGGTCGGTGTTGGGTGTATCGACGATACTATCATACGTTGTATGTCTGTGGGCAATTCCTTCGCATCATCTACTATACGATTCTTACTTTCTTGGTCAAGAACATATATAGCCATCATACTTGGGGTATATACCAAAGTAGTTCTAATGTCATAATTACCAAATAATTTATAAAAATCGGAAAAACCAAATATAGAAAGGTTTGATAATGTTGTATTAAAATCAAAATGGACATTATGTTCCTTTAAATAATTTATTTTCCCATCAAAGTCAGCCCACTTGAGCCCACTTCTGTTAAATTCTAAATTATCGTGTATATTTTCTGCACTAATTCGTATAGTAACATTACCATTAATTTTTTTAATTTTATCAACATACCGCTTAAAACGATGCATACTAACCCCCAATCCAGTATATATAATAATTTTAGAACTTAATGACATTTTTATATTGTCTAATATTTCAAATAATCCATTATTAACAAATGGCTCCCCTCCGGAAATTATTAACTTATCAAGTGAGTGAGATATCTTGATAACTTCGGTCATTACGTATTGGTAATTTTCATTACTTTTAATTTCGTTTTGTTTCACCTTCGAAATATTTAGTTCACGTGATGTGATGGAATTGCGGTTAATCAAATCTATGGAAGCGTTACTATATGTATACTCCCCATTTTTTTTAATATCATTAAACCACGTTGAACTAAATTCCTTGCAACAATACGTGCACATTAAATTACAATCCTTACTTATCGTCAAATCAATCTTTTCTGGAGTAGTGAAAATATCAGTATGTGTTTTAACTTCCCCTCCCTGCCATATTCTAGGACTTTCGGCACCCTTATCCTCTGCCACCCAACAATTTTGCTCGCAACTAACATTCCTACCATTGTTCAGCATCATAGTACGTTCGGCAACATTTATATCATCATTAAATAATGAATTATTGGATTCACAATCTATATTGTGTGGAGTTGCTGCATGGCAATTATAAACAGTGTCTGAACTTAAATCTATCTTCAAAAACCTAAATTTATAATTGCAATAGTAATTTCGGGGTTTATCTGACATTACTAATATACATCAACTTCATCATCAAAATCCACATCGACCTCTACATCTATATAATCTAGTAATGCCTTTTTGATATCATCATTCGTTGTTATGTCGGCAATTTTTTCACCATCAATTCCATTCTCAATCAATAATGCCACAAAATCATCTGCAGCATCTTTGATGTCAACGATATGTTCTTGTAGTACTTCCCATATTTCTAATTGTAATTCAAGACTCACTTTCTAACTCCTCTGATAAATCTTTTTCAACTTCCATTGCTTCGATGTTTTCAGTTGTTGGTTTAGCATCGATATCATCATAGATTGCCTCATCTTCCGCACTGATGTCTGCCATCAATGTGTCTAATGCACCATCCGTATTCTTTTCCCATGCTTTTCGGAACATAAGAATTTCTTCACCTTCTTCTGCACCTTTAGGTAGATACTTTAAACGGTTACCTTGCTTGGTAAGTAAACCTTGTTTCTCTGCTAAGTCTGTCAATCCACTGTACGGGTTCATTCCTGTTTCGTATGGAATTTTAACTTGTACTGCTTCGAATGGCTTAGCATAACGTGTTTTCATTACCTTACACGCCGCTCTAATACCTTTAACATCGGTCACTTTGTTGCCATCTGCATCTTCTTTTAGTTTAAGTTTACGCATAGCAACTACAATAGATGAAGCGTAAATAAAGCCTTGTCCGCCACTAATCTTATCATCTGGGTCAAACATATCCTGCGATGCGTATGTGTGGTTTGTAGCAATGATTCCTACGTTATAAGCACCAATCATATTAACTGTATTGCGCACAAGTGATGTTAATGCCTTTGGTTTACGTCCTAAGTCACCTTTCATGTCACCTGCTTCAAACTGTTTAACATCAGTTGGTGTTAATAACATCCCAAGTGAATCAATTACAAATAGTACCTTTGGTCTATCTTCTTCTGCCATTGCTTTGTAATCAATCATAAACGTACTAATTGTTTTAGCAACATCGTCAATCATACATAAACTAAGTTTTAATAACTTAGCAGGGTCTGTATCTACACCAAGTGCCTGTAACCATGCTTCGTCCAAAGCATTCTCGGAATCAATCAGTACAACAAAGATATCTTGTTCCTGTGCGTTTTTAATGATATTTCCCGAAGCAAAGTACGACTTACCAGCACCAGATTCCCCAGCAAATACAGTAACTTTGCCTAACGGAATTCCTTTATTAAAGTCCCCTGATACTAAGTAGTTCAATGCATAATTTCCGGTTGAAATCCAATCAGTTGGGTCATTGAATCCAATTGACAACCCATCAATTGATTTTGTTATACTCTTTCTAAATTTACTTACGTCAAATGGTTTTCCCATAATAAATCCTTTTTAAATTAAAAAAGGCAGTATATAAAAATACTGCCTTCATTGGTTGTTGATTGATTATGCGTTTTGTCTTGCTCTAATCTGTGCCAAAATATCTTCTGGTTTGGTGCTACTCACATCCGCCCCAGATACATCTGCAGTTTTAACTTCTGATGTTGGTTCTTGGAATGGCGAATCACCCATTGTAGATACATCTGCAATCGGAGTTACAATCGGTGCATTACCAGAAGGTTTATCAACGCCCCATGGACGGTAATAGTTACCCCATTTCTCTACGTCGTACTGCTGACCATCAACACTTGCTTCGAACATTTCGTGAATAATTTTCAATTCAACTTCGTTTGGTTTTGGTGGTAGCCACGAACTTAAATCATTTAGACCAAATGTCTCAATTGCTTGTACTTCTTCTGCAGATAATACTGTTTCTTTACGTGACCAAGTGCTTGTACTGTAATCTGCATATCCGCCCTTACTTGTCTTAGTAACACGGAAATCTAAACCATTAGTGTAATCTGTTGGTAAATCTTCCATTTCAGGGTCCATTAAACTAGCCTTAATGATAGTAAAGATTTGCGGACTAATCATAAACTTACGAATTGGATTTTCCGGCACATTATCTTCTCCAATTGGGTCTTGATGTACTAATCCTTGGAATACGTACGTACGTTTCTTCCAATATTTACGACCCATATCTTCCATTGACTTATCCTTAAACCACGGACGTACTTCCGCTAATATTGGACATACTTCATTGTCACCGTACATTTCCATACACGGAACTTGCACAATTACATCTTTTGCGTCACGGTCCTTGATGCCAGGGAACGGCAATTTAATCATTGCTCGCTCTACCCAAAAGAATGGATTTTCTTCGTTTGCGTCTGGTAAGAAACGTAAGATTGCCTGTGAACCTTCGTTAATTTTCCAATGAGGGTATGTTAACCCACCTGATTGATTGTTGTTTGCTGGTTTGTGTTCTTGTGCCTCTAAACGGGCACGGATATCTGCTAATGAAGCCATATTCTTTCTCCTGTGTAATTACCTTTTCGTGTTAACCTAAATCAACATTCCCTTCATGGTTATGTTGGATATACCTATGTATATGTTCGGTTCTATTTATGATTTATGTTTACTTTCGTATTTTTAAATCAGTTGTTATTATATATAGTATTTTATTACACAGACCGCACAAATAACCAAAATAATGATTTCGGCTAAATTAAAATAATATAATATGTCGTTTACTAGATGCTTAAACTTGTGTGTGAACCTTCAATGTCAGTAATAATATTCTTCATATCAGAACCCATCTCATTAATTTCTAACCCGTAATCCTTCATCCAATTGACAATAGCAAATCTTGCATCTGCTTCTGGGTCATCTCTTGCTAAATCAGCGAGATTATCAAATAATTCATCGTCACCAATAATGTCATAAAGAACTTCGGTTGCATTCGTAGCATCGACTCCAACTAGGAGTTCTTTACTTAGTATTTCTTTCAATCTATCCAATGCTTCAGGAGAATCTGGTAGCGCCCACGTTCCTTCTGTAATATTATTTGCCCAACTTTCAAACATTGTCAATTCTCGCATGGTACTATTCTCCACTTTTAATGATTCGTTTGTTTCTGTTTTAGATTCGTTTGTTTCTGTTTTACGTGCACGGTATTCTGAAATTAGATTAGCAAGTACAGGCAATACGTCATTGACCCTATCATCTGATGCTCCTTCTGGCACTAGTAGATTTCGTACTTTCTCAATTATCTGCTCATCTTCGTTAATAGTAGATGGTGACCAAGATTCTATATACTTCTTGTAACCACGTACACCACTCATTAATTTAATGTTCTTTTTTAGTCTCTTATTATGATGTTGGCATGTTTCTATTATCTTACTAGATGCTGTGCCCTCATTGATTGATTTAACACGCAGGAAACTTCCCAAAGTGTTTATGTTATTGATTGTCTCTGTAATGTGCACACCAAATACATCATATGGGGTATTACCTTCCGAAACATGTCTTGCCATTGCTCTTGCGCCAGCAATACTCTTAAATGGTAACTTAAACCGCTCACCATCTCCATTTTCGATGAATATTGAATTAATATTACGAAAGCGTTGGTCTCCCTCAGCAATTTTTTTACTATGTCGGATGATTAATTTGGTTTTGTTATTTTGTGGATTATAACTAGACTTACTAGTACCATTCCAACCTTCGTACAAACCTTCCTTGATAGTTGCCAATCCCTGCATCGTATGTTTTAACTTATTAATGTTCTTAAGTGAGAAACTCATCATATTGCGTTTAGCAAACATACGTAATTGGTACAATAAGTCGTACCACGTGTTTTTGGCATCCCGTTCCAATCCACGACCAATGTTATCACCAAAGAAAATTTCAAAAGCACCATCGTCGCTCAATAATATAACCACGGTACCATAATTTACAGTATTGCTGATAAAATCAAAACTGAAAATATCGGCATCTGTTATATCAGCAATGAATTTACCATTGGAATCAAGTGTTTTGATATCAAAATCCTTGCTTAATAATAAATCGAATAATTTTTGTGATGTGTTTTTTTGCATAGTACAATAAGGTAATGTTTTATGTATTTATTAAAAAATACAATATGACTGTACTTTGTATAACTAACTATATATATATATATTATGAATAAAATTATGAATAAAGTAACCGCTGACATAGCAAAATTAGTACCTTCAGAAATACCACAAAACTTTTGTGTGGCACCATTCATCAACACACGCCAAAATGAGGAAGGGTCAACTGCTCCGTGTCCATTCGGTGCTGGTGCGTGGAATTATGGTGGTATGTCGAAAGTAGATAGATGGAATGCACCAGAATTAAACAATTTGCGGTTGAAGTTCATTAATGGTGAATTTCCTGATGAATGCCATAGATGCAAGAATGAAGAGAAAGGTAACAAGCAAAGTCTGAGACAACTAATGCCTACCTATTTCCCTAACATCGACAATATATACGACCAATACATTAAGAATGGCAAATGGACAAACGGACCACTCACCATTACAACAAAAACAAGTAACATTTGTAATATTGCATGTAGAAGTTGTTCAGGGTGGGATAGTAGTTTATTCGCGAGCGAAGGCATTCACTATGCGGACAAATACAGTAGTACAAGGGAGGATGAGTACGCTAAAACAAACGGCATTAGACGTTTCATTCCAAGACGTGATAAAGCACACATGGAGTATGAAGGTTTTAATAAAATAAGTGAAAATGTGGTGAAGTTGGAATTCTTTGGCGGAGAACCGTTTTTAAATAGAACACACATTGATTTATTGGAATACTTGGTAAGTACAGGACAAAGTAAAAAATGCACTTTGTTCTACAGCACAAATTGCATGCAGTATCCATTGGATAGATTACACAAAGCGTGGAGTGGATTCAAAAGAATTGAACTTGGGTTAAGCATGGACGGAACAGGTGATAAGTTTGAATACTTGCGATGGCCTGGTAAATGGGATAAAGTACGCAACAATATAGAACGTATCATGGAATTACCAAAATTGTACCCAGATACTGAGTGGTTCTTTCAAGGAGCAACTTGCTTTGATTTATTCACGATGTTTAACGTTGCTGATACATACAAATGGTTAAAAGATACGATAGGACATGTATATGTCAATACAATAGAATCACCTGCTGTGTTGAACGTGACTAATGCACCGTTATACCTAAAAAAACAAGTAAAACAATTTCATGGTTCCAACCACTCCGACATAGTTGACTACATGTTCATTAATGATGGGGATACAGCAGTATTTAAACAATTTTGTATATGGGCAAAAAGACAGGACATTTACAGAAAGCAAGATTTCGCTTCTACGTTTCCTAGACTGTACGAAGTTATTAAAGAAGACTACGAATACTACACAAAAGACCTATCAGAAGATAATTTCTACTCTACTGATATGTTACTAGAAACCATTTAAAAAAGTATAAATGGCATAGGTTCTATAACACTGTCATTGTAGTCTTTTATATTATTACTTAACTCAGGATGATAATTTTGCAGTGTTTGTAGCATTCTAATTATTAGCACTGTTGACATTACTAAGTCGTCTGTACTTCCTGGCTTACCTGCGTAACTAGTGCCATGTGCTACAAAATTCTTAAACTCAGATACAAGTGACTTACTATTAATAGTAAGTTTTCCTGTTTCAATTAGTGTTTTCATCTTAGCACACGCAGTTAACTTACTTTTGTTTGTTGTTGTGAATCCTTTTCTAAAACGTCTCCCAACTCCTGCTTTCTTTGCTTCGCTTAACATCATACCTGGAAACTGTTCTTCGCCAAACTCTGCTAGGCTAATTAATGCGGCTTCGCCGATTGTATTGTTCTCCAACGTGTAGTAAATGCTTTGTGGGTCATCTATTTCATCGTTGATGTACGTAATGATTTCGTGCATTATGCGTATTTGCTGTGGAATAGTAGACTTATTATGTCTCCACTCTGCTACTTGTGTAATGCTACCTGCTTCGAATACCTGAATGGCGGCAGGGTCTCCGCCTGTGCCTAAACTAGGGTCAAGTGCAATACAGTACATTTTACCAGGTTCTGGTTTTTTGTACCAGCGTACTTGGCCGTGTTTAAATAGCGGTTCTACACCTTCTAAATCAAATAACTTAGTAGCGTTAATTAATGTCTCATCATTGATGATAAATTCACATAAATGTTCTCGACGGAATCGTTCGTCTCCGATGCGACCGCGTTCTTCGTCTGCCCACTTCTCATCACGCTCAGGATGTTCTTTCCATATTGCTTTAAACGCTTTAAATCCATTAACACCTAACTCAGTTTCATTGCCGTACTCATCTT
>Ga0233443_1001168_pt1 | contig 23978 bp, 21 predicted proteins | sample SI_123_September_2_FD_182784 | JGI IMG/M metagenome (GOLD analysis project Ga0233443, IMG submission 182784) | Seawater microbial communities from Saanich Inlet, British Columbia, Canada - SI_123_September2016_200_MG | ecosystem: Environmental > Aquatic > Marine > Inlet | place: Canada: British... | reverse complement strand
CGTCGGTTCCCGACATGGCGCCGGAAAAAGAAGTTAGCAGAGATTCATCAGCATCTGATTCCGGCAGGAATTTTGTAAGTCCCAGTTCATAGACATGCAGAAAATCCGGATGGACATAGACATCGAGACGAAATTTGCTTTCGTCAAATATGACCGCCGCAACTTTGGGGTTTAGTCGACCACAATCTGCCAGCAATGCCCGGCGGACTTCCTTGGATACCTTCTGGGTTATTTCCGGACAAACGAGATCTGTATTCGATGACAGTTCACCTGTGAGGCTGCGAACAATGGCATCGGTTTCCTTGACCTTCGGAATGTTTGATACGATTTCAAGAGGATTGGCAATTGTTATGGAGTCGTCTGTGTATGTTGCCAGCGTCGAAGCGATCGTACGCCCCGCATAAAAAACATCAACCAATGTCGTTTGTGGTTCAGTCAGGGTTTCAAAGCCCTTCGGCGCAGCACTAATTTTTATCGCTGATGCTGCCTCAACTGACACAGATGCAGGAGAGAGCAAGGACAGGCACATGGCATACACCAGGCCCCTCCGAAAAACTGACGTAATTCGGGTTTTTACATCCCGTACACGGCACGAGGATATGAGGTCGCCACATGTCAATTTTCTGTTTCAAATCAATAAGCTGCACGGAAAACTTTAGACCGCAAAACTTAAAAAATGATTAGTCCGAAAACCAACTCCTGAGTCAACAAAGAATTGGAAGGAAATGGTTATTGAGGAGACACCATCAAGCTAAGTGTTCCAGAATATGCCCCTGCTGGCACTTTGGCCATATCGGCCCCTTGCATTCGAACTTCGACAATTTGTTTGCCATTTTTACAATAGGGAGACTTTTTCTTGATCTTATTGCCTTTGAAATTGTAGCTGGCACTACCTGCAGTCAATTGGATCCGGTCTGCGTTCTTTTTTTCCTTGTAATAGACCTGAAAGGGAATTTCTGCGGCGCCATTCGTGACACTGAAGGCCCCTCCGACACCAGACCCCGTGGCGACGATCGAAAAATCCTTGTCAGTAGCAGCGACACAATGTTTTGATTCGTCACTTAATTCTGACGCCCCTGTCCAGGTCCCCAGATCCATGTCGTCCAGATCTGTAATAATCACGAAGGCCGGGCCAGATGGTCCGTCATCATCGTCATCATCATCGTCGTCGTCAGCAAATGCAGGCATCGCAAAAAGGCTGATCGCCAGTACAAAAACAAGCATCAACAGCCATGAAGACAGGCTTTGTTTCTCGTGATCTGGTTTATCGAAAGTTCTTGCCAACATTATCCTAATACTCGTTTTACAAAATTCCTGTCGCAGAATATCAAGTCATAGTGTCACAAACAAAAAAAGAGCGGACGTTAGCCATGATGCCAGCGACCGCCCCTTAATATTTATTGCAGGTTATTCAGGCGCAATAACCAGTGTCAATACACCTGAGTAAGAACCACTGTCAGCGGCTGTCAGTGAAGATTCTGAAATCTCAACACCAACTGTCGCTGTCAGACTGGCACCAGCGTTACAATCTGTCGTATTCGCACCAGACACCTGGCCGTTAAGCGCTGTACCTGATGTCATGGTTGTCAGTGTAGAAGATGCTGGCGCATCATCCCATTTAACAGTGTAATCCAGCGTACCGGATGCGCCGTTTGACAATTGGAAGGCTGATCCACCGCCACCGTCGCCAGTTGCTGTAACGTTATAACCACCGGTCGTGGTCCAGATGCAGACACTGTCAGTTGTTTCGAGTGCGCCGGTACCTGTCCATGTACCCAGAGCCAGATCATCAACCGCTGTTACGCGAACCAATGAGCCTACAAAGGCAGTCACTGTTGATGTGCCTGTTGAACTTGCGCCCACGCTGCCATTTGATGCAGCAAATGCGGGTCCAATTGCGGTGCCTGCCAACATGGCAGTAGACAATGCAACTGTTGCTGCTTTTCTAAAAACACCCATCGTGTTCGCTCCTACTTTATATTTCTTTTGTTTCGTCTCAGTTTAACTTCGCTTTTCGTTATTTATTCTCATATTTCAGAGGCTTGGAACGACAATGCGAAGTTTCTAATTAATTCGGTATAATGGTTAATGCATTTTGAATGCCAGGAATCAAACGGCGGGGGAAAAAAGAAAAATCCAAGTTTTCTGCGGTTTATAGGATTTTTCCTATTTTTCAGAATAATACAGTTGTCTCAATTTAGTTCAAGTTTTATTTAAAATGCGCCAAAACGAGCCAAACTGGATCAAAAATAGCCAGATAGATGACGTGTCTTTATATGGAACACTTTCGTTTCAATTCAGGCCAACAGGCAGTGTACGCCTCTACCGGACACCGGCAGAACGGTTGTTTAAACAGCCGTCAATCTTTGATTATTGAGGGGAAACCATCAAGGTAACGACGCCAAAATAGACGTTCCCCGTGCCACCGGTTTTGTCACCGCCCTGGGGGAAATCAATGCTCAAATTGCCAATATCAGCCAACTGAATATTCTGGTTGGGGGCTATTCCACCATTTTCCGCATCGTCAGCGGAAGTGAGGCTAAAACCAACTTTTTCACCGCTGGCATCCTGGAGGACAAATTCACCATCTGCCCCCATTCCTGTCGCGGAGACCGTTGTGGCACCTTTGAGGTAGGATGGTCCATTGAACGACATATCAACCTGGCCACCTTCGACCGCGATCTGTGATCCACCGCCGTCAGCCCCACCAGCCCCACCGGATCCGATGTTAATACTTGCGCGTTCGGGAATCACAACACTGATGGTCGAGGTTGCGGATGATTCGACCGACATGTCGCCTTGGGTCGCTGCGGAAGCTGTGCCCGCTGTCGCCGCTGAAATCGCCGCAGAAACCAGGGCGATCGAGATACCACGCCGGACAAGCTTTTGCAGACCAAGGGCCTGATTAAGGGCATCTTCGTCAATGTGGCCCAGCTCAACCAGTGTGTCACCAATGCGGCCACCACTGTTACTTTGTACTTTCAGGGCGTAGGAAAGCTGGGCTTCGTTAACGACACCCATGCGGACCAGAAGGTTACCAACCGAAGAAGCTTCTTCCTTCTGCTTCTGGATAGCGCCCGTAATCGCCTTTTCAGAAGCAATACCGGGCTCCATCAGGGCTTCACCAAGTCTGCGACCGGTTTTCTTCTGATGCTCAATCGCCTTGTTGATAGCATCCGTGGTCGCAACGCCCATATCTACCAGATGCTCACCCAGCCATTTGCGGCGCAGGGGAGACCTGAGGTCACTTTGAACAGAGAGTGCAGTGTCGAGTTTTTCCTGGTCGATCAGCCCAAGGCGAACCAAAATAGCGCCGAGCCGCTCTCCCGTATCCTTCTGGATAGCCAATGCACGTGCCACAATGTCACTGGTTGTCGCACGAAGCTCCACCAGCAAGTCACCAATTGGCTTATTTTGAAACATTTTCATGGAAAAATACTCAATTCAACTAACATTTCATGAATTACTGCAATTTTGGCACCAGTATTGATTCAAATTCTCCTGTTTAGACATTCAGTAGCTTGAAAATGGCATCCAGGATGAAATATTTTCATAATTACGGCTTGCTGACCATCCTTGCACCAAAGGCTGAAGCCACAAAGCCACCGATACACAGAATCAACATGGTGAGGATCAAGGGATAGGGTGTTTCTGTCAACAGGACACTGACGATCCAGGTGGCCAGTGCTCCCCCTGCACCGAGTTGCAGAGAGCCGGACAGTCCGGCGGCGGCCCCCACCCGATGTTTATCTGCGCCGATCGCAATGGCAACACCACTCGCGATACACATTCCGTTGCCAAGTCCTACAAACCAGATCAGGCCAAAGAAAGTAAAAGAAGTCACCCCCACAGAATTGTAAACCAGGGTTAAGGCGACAACTCCAAACAATGCAACACAGGTACCGATCAGATTGATACGGTGGGCACCGAACCTTGAAGCATATCGCGCTGTAATAATATTCCCGCTTATATAAAAAATGGTCATGACCAGAAACCATACGCCGAGCTCTGCGGGTGTGCCCCATTTCATGATCTTGGAGAAGACAATTCCTGATCCACCCAGAAATGCCATATATGCCGAAGTACTGCACGTCACCTGAATGGTATAGGTATTGAATAATCTGTTCTTCAACAAAACACGAAAAGCATCAAACATCTGCGCGAAATTTGCTTCATGGCGTTTTTCAACAGGCAAGGTTTCGTGAGCGCCATTAAACGCAATAGCAAGAACAACAACACCGACCACAGACACAAAAACCATGCTCAGTTGCCAGCCATAAATGTCCTGAAAATAACCCCCCAACAGCGGGGCCAGTCCTGGTACGATCACAACAGCACTGGTCAAGGTTGCGATCATCGCAGCGGCTTTATCCATGCTGAACATGTCACGGACCATCGCCCTGCCCATCACGATGCCGGCGCAGCCGCCGACAGATTGCACCACACGCCCGACGATAAAGGCTTCGATGCTCGGCACAACCAGACACAGGATTGAACCGAGAACAAAGATGATGGAACCAATCAGGACAATGACACGTCGACCGTAGCGATCAGACAAAGGGCCAAAAATCAACTGGGCTATCGCCGTGCCAACCAGGTAAAGCGAGAGGTTCAACTGTGCGATGGCTTCCGTCGTACCGAAATCCGCCGCAATGAAACTGAGCGACGGGAGGGTAATATTCATGGCCATCTGACCGACCATCGTGATCGAGATCAGGACAAAAAGAGTAGGCCGCTTGATTACCACCATTCAGGAACCCGGGAGTTTGATTAGAAATAGAGACATGGCACCATCACAATGCAAACACCAAAACCGCAAAGTGAGTGTGCGTATTCTGGCGAGTAGCGGTTAAATCCGGAAACAGTTCGTCTGGTCAGACGAAGTCAGAAAATGTTTCCGAAAGATGCGGAAACCGGACGTCGAATCTACCACATGGGGAGCACCAGATACAGACGTTGGCCTTATTCTGTTGAGCCAGTTCTGAATTCGGGGAGTATTTTACAGCGTGTCAGGGGCCGGGGCGCAACGTCAGCTAGGAACCTGGCCCGCTGGTATTGTCAACGACGCCACCGCAAAAGATGTTTTTCAGCCCGGCCAATCAGCCAGGCAACCGTCAACCCCATACAGGATAACATGGCAACACCTGCAATCAGCTGATCCGTGGCCATCAAACTACCCGCCATTAATATGTATGCCCCGACACCAAATTCGGCACCGATCATTTCAGCTGCCACAAGCAGGATAATCGCGACAGCAGCTGAAATCCGAAAGCCCGAGAGGATCGCGGGCAGCGCACCCGGCAGAATGATTTTGCGAACAATCGAAAACCAGCTGAGACCAAATGATTGTCCCATGCGCACGAGGCTGCGATCAAGATTATCGATACCGCCATAAGTCGCGATCACGGTCGGAAAGAATGTGCCAAACAAAATGGTTGCAACCTTGGCCCCTTCGCCGATACCGAACCAGATTATGAACAGAGGCAGCAGGGCAATCTTGGGTACCGGAAAAATCGCCGAGACCAGAGGCACAAGGCCAGCGCGCGCGAAGGAAAATAATCCGATGGCCACGCCCACAATAACCCCCAGCAAGGCACCACTGGACCAGCCGATGATCAAGCGCTGCAGCGATGCACTGAGATGCTTCCAGAGCATGCCCGAACGCACCAGTTCTTCAAACGCAACATAGGCTTCGGATGGTGCAGGCAAAACAAGGGCACTGATCACGCCCGTGCGTGAACCCAACTCCCACAAGGCGATGATCGTGATGAACACGATGGCGCCGACAAGACCAAGTGGCCTGGGCGCAAATCCGCCACCGCGAAAACGGACCGGTCTGGATGCACCTGGCATTTTATCCATCGATCAGTTCCAGTTCGGCGGCCCGCACTTCTTCCCGCATGATATTCCAGAGATGTTGCTGATATTCAATGAGCAGTTCCGGATGGTCTTTTCGTTTATCCAGCGCAAGATCAATGTCAACAACTTCAGTGATCATACCTGGTCTGCGAGACATAACGACAACCTTGTGTCCCAGATGCACGGCCTCGGAAAGGTTATGCGTAACGTATACAGATGTAAATTTTTCGCGCAGCCAGAGATCTATCAAATCGTCCATCAACAGATCATGGGTTTGACTATCCAGCGCCGACAAGGGTTCGTCCATCAACAACACAGCTGGACGTACGGCCAGGGCGCGGGCGATGGCAACACGTTGCTTCATGCCGCCAGATAGCTGATGGGGAAAAGCATCGCGAAAGTCACTGAGTTTCGTTCGGCTCAGAACGTTTTCAATAATCTCGTCGACTTCCGCCGGCTCATGCTTGTGGTCCTCCAGCACCAGACTGATGTTTCCGGCCACACTGCGCCATGGCAGCAAAGCAAAATCCTGGAATATATAAGTCAATGGATTGAGGGAATCTTTTGGCGTTTCACCAACCTGCAAGACCACACCAGATGTCGGTTGTTCCAGTCCCCCAATCATACGCAGCAGCGTCGACTTGCCACAGCCCGAAGGACCGATGACAGCGACGATCTGCCCTGCGGGAACATCAAGATTGATATCCCGCAGAATTTCAAGGTCACCATAGTAGTGCCCCAGAGACTGGATGTTCAAATCCATGGATCAGATTTCCGGACGAACCGGGCCTTCGCCGAAAGTTCAGCGCAGACCCGGCTCAGGTTCTCTAGTAGGTTTCAACAAAACTGGAATCTACCAGTTGATCAATCGTGATCGACTTTGAAACCAGTCCCTCTGACTGGAACCACGCCAGTTGTTTTTTGACATCCGTAAGGTCAAGGCTGGCATTTTTACTGATGCGCATGGCGCCATTTTTGATCGACGGTGCGGCCTTGGCATAAGGTCGGCTGGCGTACACATATTTATGGATCTGCTTCACCATGGCATCCGTCGCAGCCATATCCGCTTTCTGGTTCAACATCACCCGGTTGAAGTCCGCGATGCCTTTTGAATAGGCCCCCATGAAACGTTTCACGAGATCCTTTTTCCCAGATGCATTTTTGCTGGATGTAAAAATTGTGGTGACCTGATAGGGCGCGTAGTCGTTAATCCAACCGATGATTTTCGCCTTGCCTGCCTTGCTGAGTGGCTTGGCGATGTGAGGAACGATAATCATGCTATCGACCTGACCGGACTTCAGCGCACCGATAATCGCACCAACTTTTTGAAGAGGTTTCATCTTGATGTCACTGGTGGCAAAGCCTTCCTTTTTGGCGACTTGCGACGCCATGTAATGGAAAGAAGAGCCTGTTTGCGTTATTCCCAGGGAACGTCCCTTCAATTTGTCTGGCGACGTCAATCCATCCGCAAAGGCTTTGGTCGACGCCAGGATCGCCGAGCCATCAATGCCTTTCTCTTCGTGCAGGGCACCCCCAATAACCTTGATGGCGCCTTTACCCGCAAGATTGATCAAACCGCCGGTAATCGACGTAACACCAAAGTCGATGTCACCGGATGCGATGGCAACGGCCATAGGTGTCGCTGCCTGAAAATAGACAAACTCGACATCCAGACCAGCATCCTTGAAATAGCCATTTTCAAAGGCGACAAAACCGCCTGAATGAGATGTGAACCGCAGCGCACCCAGTTTTACCTTGTCAGCAGCAAAAGTACTTTCCATTGCTGCGCCACCAACAATGACCCCAACCAGTGCCGCCAACGCGCCGCGACGCGTAACTTTACTCAACATATTCCAAGTCGACATTTTGTTTCCCCAATTTTCAGTCATTTTTTGTTCAAGCCCTGATGTTGCCACAGGCAAGGCGGCATAAGCGAGGGCAATCAGTAAATTTGTTCAAGCTTCAACCAGCGGGCGAAAACAACAGCTTGATATAGGACCGAAACAGGATGATCTGCGCCGCCAGGATTTTGGGATCCTTCATGGCTTTCGACATGATAATCCCGCCTTCGACAATGGTAGATACCATATCGGCAAGAGCATCCAGGTCGACGTCATCTTTGGGTGGATATTTGGCCGCTATCAAATCCAGATGGTTGCGAAACCTGATCCGCCAGGCGGTCGCAGCTTCCGCATTCATACGAACAATTTCGGCATCGAATAATCTTTCCTGATAGCAATATATAGCCACCAGACATCCAGGATGGCCCTGCGGTAAATCCGCCATCATTTCAGCAAACAGCTTCAAGCCAATCAGGAATGCATGCAGGGGATCGTCATGTAATTCGTGGGCGCGATTGAACAAGTCATCGAGCAGAACTTCTTCGCGGTCGATGTAGCGCACCAGCAACGCTCGCGCCAGCTCGGTTTTGTCACGGAAGTGATAGAAGAAACCGCTTTTGGTAATACCGGCGGCTGAAATCAATTCCTCGATGGAGGTCGCACCAAAGCCCTTCTCCAGAATCGCCGATTCTGCGAGGTCCATCAACAACGCCTGCGTCTGGCTGCCCTTACCCATTATATCCCCGTATCGTTACTGTACCGTGAGTGCAGTTTACGGGGCAGACCCTGTTGCGACAAGACTCAAAATGTAACGAAAACCGAGCTAACTTTCTGTTTTAAAACAGTATTTTTGTTTCAGTTGTTTCAATTGTATCCGTACCACGGTTCTACTAGTGCGCGAACTAAAAAATCCCCATTTTCTCACCACCAAACAAGACAGCAACCGGAATACCCACACAGGGTTACACAGGAGAGAAGACATGAATTCAACACGCACTTTGCCACAATTGGCCAACCAGAAATTCCTGACAGACGGCGGTCTGGAAACCTGGTTGATATTCGACGAAGGCATCGACATTCCAAACTTTGCGTCATTTACCCTGATGGAGGATGCAAATGCGGTGTCCACCATGAAGCGCTACTTTAACAACCACCTGGACGTTGCCCGTCGCCACGGAGCCGGATTTATTCTCGAAAGTCCGACATGGCGCGCGAGCAAGGATTGGGCTGATTTGATGGGAATTGATCAACAGCGTCTCAAAGAGATGACAACAAAGGCCATCGAAATGATGCTTGAGTTGCATGACGAAGCCCCGATCGATCAGCCCACTATCGTTGTCAGCGGTAATGTTGGTCCGCGCGGTGATGGGTATAGCCCGGCATTCCATATGACTGCAGACGAAGCCGAGATCTACCACACCCCACAGATCACGACGATGGTCGAAGCCGGTGCTGACATGGTTGGCGCTCTGACGATGACTTATGCGGCGGAAGCCATTGGCATAACCCGCGCTGCCCGCAAAGCTGGTGTGCCCGTCAGTGTTTCCTTCACCACGGAGACGGATGGCAAATTACCGGACGGCATGAGTTTGAAAGAGGCAATTGAAACTGTTGATGCCGAGACCAATTCTGGTCCGGCCTATTACATGATCAATTGCGCCCACCCAAGTCATTTTGACCATGCGCTCGAGCATGGCGAAGTGTGGCTGGAACGGGTGCGGGGGATCCGTGCCAACGCATCAACCATGAGCCATGCTGAATTGGACAATGCCGAAGAACTGGATAGTGGCGACCCTGTCGATCTTGGTGTTCGTTACAAGGACCTGGGCAGCAAAATGCCTGGCCTGACAATCATGGGTGGCTGTTGTGGCACGGATCACAAACACATTGCGGCTATCGCTGTCGCTTGCATGGCGGCCTAGCTCATGTTGTTGGCAGAAAAAACACCATCCGTAAGCATGAAGACATTGCTGCGCGATGCAACGTCACAGGATTGTGCCGAAATCGCAAAGTTGTTTCTGATCTCCTCGGATGGACTGGCTGAATACATCTGGGGAAAGTCAGCTGGACCGGACGAAGATGTTCTTGAAGTTGGCGAGAAACGCTACGCCAGGGAAGGTGTCGACTTTTCGTGGCAGAATTGTCGCATGGTTGAAGTTGATGGCCGTATCGCAGGCATGTTACTGGCTTACGAGATCCCCTTTCAGTCGGATGTGGATGCTTCGTCAGTGCCCGTTGCTGATCCAGTTCTGAGACCTTATTCAGAACTGGAAATCCCCGGCAGCTACTATGTCTCAGGCGTCGCAGTCCATGCCCGGTATCGTGGTCTGGGATTGGGCAAGCGTCTGATGCAGGATGCCCATGAGCGAGCAGCCAACAAAAAGCTTGGGGCGGTCAGTCTGATTTGCTTTGAAGAAAATATCAGGGCGATGCAAATGTATCGTCAACTGGGATATCGCGAACAGGACAGGCGGGCGATCGTACCTCACAGGTGCTTGCACTATACAGAGGGCGACGCGATCCTCCTGGCCCGTTGAACATCGTCAGGGACGTGACCACCGATTATGTGCACGTCCCGACAATGTCTGGTTCTCGGCCTCGAATGATATGATCGAACGTCTTAGATGGCCTCTCGAACCTGCGTCAGGAATTTTTCAACCACGACCCGCAATTTTTCGGACTGCGAAGTAAGTTGAGAGGCCGCACTATTGACCTCTGATGCAGAGTCTCCGGTTTCACGCGCTGATTTAGTGACATCGGAAATGTTGGACGTCACTTCCAATGTCCCCGAAGAAGCCTGTTCAATATTGCGGGAAATTTCATTTGTAGCCGCGGATTGTTCCTCGACTGCAGCAGAAACGGAAGTCGTAGCATCATCTACCTGGTTCACAAGTTGAGTGATTTCGTCGATACCGCCGATTGTCTCCTGCATTGCGGCTTCGATACCACCGACGTAACCGCTGATCTCTTCTGTTACTTTTGACGTCTGCTGTGCCAGGGCCTTTACTTCACTTGCAACGACAGCAAAACCCTTTCCCGCCTCACCAGCTCTCGCGGCCTCGATCGTGGCATTCAAAGCCAACAGGTTTGTCTGATCGGCAATTTCGTTTATTAAGCCAACGGCGACCTTGATCTGGTCCGTGGCCTCATTCAGTTTTGAGACCTGGGTGGAAACTTTTTGTGACTGTTGGTTGGCTTTGTGTGTGGTTTTCGCCACGCTGGATATTCGCTGACTGATTTCGCCAATGGACGACGTCAGTTCTTCTGAGGCGGCGGCTACTGTGCCGACGTTGGACGATGTTTCCTCAGCTGCGGCAGCTACAATAACTGCTTTTTCGCTTGTGTTAGCAGCGATATGCTCCATGGTTCCCGAGGAAGTCGATAACTCGACTGCAGCGCCACAAACAGTCTCGACAACTTGTTTGACAGTTTCTTCAAAATTGCCGGCAACAACGGAAAAGTCCTCGACCTTACTTTCCATCGCCCCCAGGGCGCCATTGACTGTTTTGCTTGCATTCAGAAAAGCCCCTGCCATACCGGTTTCAACAATCTGTCGCCAATATTGGTTTTTTTCGACGTACTCCATGCAGGCCGCAGATTCCCTCACATATGCATCTGTGCGGTCAATCATGTTGTTCATGTCATGCATCAAGGCTGCAAGGGGTGAGGCATCATCAATTTCGATCACTCTGGCTTCGAAGTTGCCGCTGGCGACGGCCCTTGCCACTGTGGAAGCTTTTAGAATCTCTGCCTCCAATTCTGCGGATGTCGAAACAGGAGCAATGCCTTTTACGTTGTCATTTTTCGACCAAAACATCTTTATACTCCCAGAGAAAATATGAACTGATTGAATGTCATTTTACTGTCCGCCAGCAGATCAACGACAGCCTGAAAAGATCGCTCTAATCCCTCCCTGGGGTTAACGCTTGTCTGCTCAACTTGCAGCAGTTGCTGGTACAGCGGTTCAATATGCTGCTGGATTACCGACTTCTCGGGCACACGACGGTTGGAGTGATAGCCAACAATGTTGCCTGTCGCATCCCGGCTTGGCGTGACATGGGCAAATACCCAATAATTGTCACCATTTTTCGAGCGATTGTTGACGTAAGCGAAAATTTCTTCTTCCGCTTGCAGCGTATCCCACAGAAGTTTGAATACGGCACGCGGCATATGAGGGTGTCGGATCAAATTATGTTGCTGCCCAAGACATTCTTTTTCGGTATATCCTGCCATCTTCAGGAAGACCTGATTGACGTAGGTCATTTTTCCCGTCAGGTCCGTCTTGGTAACAATAATTTCGTCAGGCTGAAAAGTGCGTTCAACACCTGTAAGATCAGTTAATAAATGCATTTGCGCGTCCTCACTAAAATAAAACGCGCCCCCATCAATATAGTAAAAATATATCTATCTTTTTCGTAATTGCCTAACAAATACATTCCAAATCATACTTTTTAAGAACCCTTGTCTGGAACGTTTCCAAGCAAGTCAAAATCATACTGACAAAAAAAGGAGCCGGTGAACGGCTCCTTTTCTTATGATTTTTGGCAACTAGTCTTCAGGCATCAGCCACCAGTAAAGGCCTGTATTCCGGTCTGCGCACGACCCAGGATCAGGGCGTGCACATCGTGGGTACCTTCATAGGTATTGACTGTTTCCAGGTTGACCATGTGGCGAATGACGTGGAATTCGTCGGAAATGCCGTTTCCGCCGTGCATGTCGCGCGCCATACGCGCCACATCCAGTGATTTGCCACAGGAGTTACGCTTGATCATGGAGATGTTTTCAACCGGGCAGTTGCCTTCGTCCATCATGCGACCAACACGCAGGCAAGCCTGCAATGCCATCGAGATTTCAGTTTGCATGTTGGCAAGTTTCAGTTGGACCAGCTGGTTGGCTGCCAGCGGGCGACCAAACTGGGTGCGGTCCAGGGTATATTGCCGCGCGGCGTGCCAGCAAAATTCTGCGGCACCCAGAGCACCCCAGGCAATGCCGAAACGCGCCTTGTTCAGGCAACCAAAGGGTCCCGCCAGACCTTCAACATTTGGCAGCAGGTTTTCTTCCGGTACTTCCACGTTATCCATAACGATTTCACCGGTGATGGATGCTCGCAGGCTCATCTTGCCTTCGATCTTCGGTGTAGTGAAACCAGCCATGCCACGTTCGAGGATGAAGCCCCGGATGACACCGTCGAGCTTGCCCCAGACAACAGCAATATCAGCGATTGGAGAATTTGTGATCCACATCTTGTTGCCGGTCAAACGATAGCCGCCATCGACCTTTTCAGCACGGGTCTTCATGGAACCGGGATCGGAGCCATGATCAGGCTCCGTCAGGCCGAAACAACCAACCAGTTCACCTGTTGCCAGCTTGGGCAGGTACTTCTGGCGTTGCCCTTCCGTGCCGTAGGAATAGATCGGATGCATCACCAGCGACGACTGCACACTCATGGCTGAGCGATAACCGCTGTCCACACGTTCAACTTCACGCGCTGCGAGACCGTAACAGACATGATTGACACCGGCACAGCCATATTCTTCAGGAATGGTGGACCCCAGCAGGCCCATTTCACCAAACTTGTTCATGACTTCGCGGTCGAACTTTTCATGCCGATTTGCTTCCAGAATGCCAGGCATCAGCTGTTCGGCGCAAAATTCACGCGTTGAATCCATGATGAGACGCTCGTCTTCATCAAGTTGGTCACTAAGAAGAAACGGGTCTTCCCAATTGAAGGGGGCGGTTTTCGCCATGTGGTCGGGCTCCTGCGGATTATCAAGCAATTGAAAATTAGAGATTTTTAGTCTTTCAGGTATCAAAACACAACGATATTCGGGCGTTCATCAAACTGCCAAGCTACTTACATACCCCAACCTTGCTCTGGTAGAAAGTATTTTAAGTATAAAGTATTTCTCGACGAATTGGCTCTGGTCCTTTAGCCTCTGGCCTTCCCGGGCACATTGATCACGGTCAAATGACATTTATTGCTGCGATCCGAGGCCAGATTAACAATACCCCGTTCGGGCACTGTTTGCATGATAACTCTTGAGGAAATGATAAATGTACACTCTGAAGGGCGCCGAATTCACGCCGCAACACTTTGGCTGGGCAGTAGAAGAAGGTGTAGCCACCATCACCCTGAACAGGCCGGAACGTAAGAACCCGCTGACTTTTGAAAGTTATGCTGAATTACGGGATACGTTTCACAATCTTCGCTATGTGGATGATGTCAAAACAGTCGTCTTCACCGGTGAGGGCGGAAATTTCTGTTCCGGTGGTGATGTGCACGAAATCATCGGACCGCTGACAAAAATGACCATGCCTGAACTTATGCAGTTCACGCGCATGACCGGATCGCTCGTCAGTGAAATGCGTAATTGCCCCCAACCGATCATTACGGCCCAGGAAGGCATTTGCGCCGGTGCCGGTGCCATTATTTCCATGGCCAGCGATCTGCGTTATGCCGGAGCGAGCAGTAAAACAGCATTTCTGTTTACAAAAGTTGGTCTTGCCGGATGCGATATGGGTGCCTGTACGATCCTGCCCCGCATTATCGGTCAAGGTCGCGCGTCTGAGCTTTTATATCTGGGCCGCGCCATGAAGGCTGACGAGGGCCTTGCGTGGGGCTATTTCAACGATGTTGTCGAGGACGGCAAGGCCCTTGCGAAGGCGCAGGAAATTGCCACGCGCCTGACCAAAGACGCACCAACTTTCGCCCACAGCATGACCAAGAAGTGTTTGCATCAAGAATGGAATGTTTCAATCGATCAGGCACTGGAAATTGAAGCAGAAGCCCAGGCCATTTGTATGCAAACCAAAGACTTCACGCGCGCCTTTGATGCCTTTGTCGCAAAACAAACCCCTGTATTCGAGGGTAACTAGAGTGATTTCTTACGTCATTGCCAGGGTTAACCTGGCAATGACGTAAGAGACTATTCCTCAAGCTGCAGCGACAATCTCACCGTTAATAGACAAACCGTCTGAATTTGCGGTGACATGAACGACACCACCTTCTTCAACCGTTCCATCCAGAATGAGATTGGCCAGAGGGTTTTGAACATGCCGCTGGATGGCACGCTTCAAAGGTCGGGCACCATAAACCGGATCATACCCTTTGTCGGCCAGCCAGGTGCGGGCTGCGTCATCAAGCTCAAGAGAAATCTTGCGGTCTTCAAGCAAGGCGTCCAGATCACGGAGCTGAATTTTGACGATGTCATCCATGTGAGATCGGGCGAGGTGATGGAACAGGATTATTTCATCAATCCTGTTGAGGAATTCCGGGCGGAAAGACGCACGAACAACATCCATTACGGGTTCACGAACTTGCTCCGTGTCTTCACCTTCCGCCTGACCCGCGATGATTTCGGCACCAAGATTCGAGGTCAGAACGATCACGCAATTACTGAAGTCAACTGTATGTCCCTGACTGTCAGTCAGGCGACCATCATCCAACACTTGCAACAGGACATTGAAGACATCAGGGTGTGCCTTTTCGACCTCGTCAAACAATATCACCTGGTAAGGGCGACGACGAACCGCTTCCGTCAAGGCACCGCCTTCGTCATATCCAACATAACCGGGAGGCGCACCGATGAGACGCGCCACAGCGTGTTTTTCCATGTATTCTGACATATCGATGCGCAACAAGGCATGTTCGTCATCAAACAAAAATGCAGCCAGTGATTTACACAGTTCGGTTTTGCCAACGCCGGTCGGCCCCAGAAACAGGAATGAACCAATGGGCCTGTTCTTGCCCTGCAGACCTGCGCGTGCACGTCTTACGGCATTTGAAATGGCTTCCACGGCTTCGCCCTGGCCGACGACCCTTTCAGCCAGTGCAGCTTCCATCGTCAGCAATTTTTCGCGCTCTCCTGTCAGCATCTTGTCGATCGGAATACCGGTCCAGCGCGCGACAACGCCGGCGATATCTTCGTCCGTCACCGCTTCTCTGGTGAGATGTTGCTCACCTTTGGCAGCCGCAACTTCCAGACGGGATTCAAGCTCAGGGATAACGCCGTAACTCAATTCGCCGGCACGACCCAGATTTCCTTCCCGCTGCACACGTTCCAATTCCATACGTGCCGTTTCAAGTTCTTCTTTTACTTTTTGCGTACCCGCAAGTTCTTCCCGTTCCGCCTGCCATTTTGCTGTCAGTATGGATGACTGTTGTTCAAGGTCAGCCAGTTCAGCCTCAAGCCGTTGCAGGCGATCTTTCGACGCCTTGTCTTCTTCCTTCTTCAGGGCTTCGCGCTCAATTTTCAGCTGAATGATGCGTCGGTCCAGCTCGTCGAGTTCTTCCGGCTTGGATTCAACTTCCATTCTCTGACGACTGGCGGCTTCGTCAACCAGATCAATTGCCTTGTCAGGCAAAAACCGATCTGTGATGTAGCGGTTAGACATGGCCGCTGCGGCAACAATGGCTGAATCTGTGATCCGCACACCATGGTGAAGTTCGTACTTTTCCTTCAGGCCACGCAAGATTGATACGGTGTCTTCGACCGTTGGTTCAGATACAAAGACGGATTGGAAGCGCCGCGCCAATGCCGCATCTTTTTCAACATGCTTGCGGTATTCATCCAGTGTCGTGGCGCCAACACAATGCAGTTCACCGCGTGCCAAAGCAGGCTTCAAAAGATTGGAGGCATCCATGGAACCTTCTGCTGCACCCGCACCGATAAGGGTATGCAGTTCATCAATGAACAGTACGATTTCCCCTTCAGCTGCCTGAACTTCTGAAAGCACACCCTTCAGTCGTTCTTCGAATTCACCCCGGAACTTGGCACCGGCGACCATGGCACCGAGATCCAGTGCCATCAGGCGTTTGTTTGCCAAAGAGTCCGGCACGTCACCATTCACGATGCGCAAGGCCAGCCCTTCAATGATCGCCGTCTTGCCAACACCAGGCTCGCCGATCAGGACAGGATTGTTCTTTGTCCGCCGGGACAGAACCTGAATGGTACGTCTGATTTCTTCATCCCGGCCAATGACGGGATCAAGTTTCCCCTCCCGCGCAGAGTCGGTCAGATCGACAGCATATTTCTTCAAAGCGTCAAACGTTTCTTCGGCATTTGCCGAGTTGGCAGCCCGGCCTTTGCGGACCAGTTCTATCGCCTGGTTCAGGGATTGGGGTGTGACATTGGCTGACTTCAGGGCATCTGCAGAGGGCGTGCCTGTGGCCATCGCCAGCGCCAACAACATGCGTTCAACCGTAACAAAAGAATCTCCGGATTTTTCTGCCAGTTCCTCGGCTGATTTGAATACACGGGCAAGCTCAGGCGTCAGATGCATTTGCCCCGCACCACTGCCTTCAACCTTCGGAATTTTTGCCAGAGCGGCTTCAACGGCCTCAAGGGCACGTTCAGGCTGGCCTCCTGCCTGTTTGATCAGGTTGGCACAGAGCCCTTCCTTGTCATCCAGAAGGACTTTCAGAATGTGTTCCGGTGTAAATCGCTGATGACCATCAGCCAGGGCCTTGGTCTGTGCAGATTGTACGAATCCGCGTGACCGGTCAGTATAATGTTCGAAGTCCATGCCTTGCTCCGCTGCCTTTAATGCAAAACCAAATATTGTGCTGGGTCATCCGACGAGTTGTGCCGGTCCCTACTGCCTATTTAGTGTTGCAATTTTGCAACGCAAGGTTTTTGTGGCTAATTGTTAACCCTGCGACATTTCGCCTTACAGGCCTTCAGGCGACTTCACTTTCAGGCTCGTCGTCATCAACGGGTTCTGCAACGATGACTGGTTCTGCGATGACAACTGCTTCACCTTCGTCACTTTCGTTTTCGTCAGATGCATCAATGACCTGAACAACCGGGACCTCGACGGTTGCTTCAGCCTGATCGGCATCTTCAACTTTCTCAACCGGCTTACGGCTTCTGGTCCTGGGTTTTGTCGTGGTTGCTGCAGTGCGGGCACGTTCACGCCGGGACGGACGCTGTTCTTCCTGGGTGCGTTGTTCCCTGGGCTGTTCATCCTGAGCCTTGTCACCTGCAGAGTTGTCTTCCTGGGGCTGCATTTCACCAGAAACTGTCACTTCGCCCGGGCCACGACCACGCCGGGCACCGCCCTGCTGATTGGCATTATCCGTCCGGGCATCATCACCACCATTTACCAGGCGATAATAATGTTCGGCATGCTGCAACAGACTTTCAGCACGCACCCGATCGCCGGATGATGAAGCGTCGCGGGCAAGCATCAGATATTTGTCACAGATCTGGCTGGCAGACCCGCGGACCTTTACTTCCGGACCATTGCTTTCAAAGCTGCGGTTTCCGGGATTCTGGGGACGGCGTCCGTTATTCCGGCCACGCGGACGTTTGTTGTTGTGGCTATTGTTGGGCTTGTTCAATTTTCCCTCGAGTGTCTGTTAGCAGGACCAATAATATATAAAACGGTTAAACCGCCTGTGCCGGAGCCTTCTCCCGCATGAATTTCCTGAATCTATCTTTGCGGGACAACCAGCCAAATACGCGGCGAACCAAATCAGGGCCAAGGGTCGAACCTATCCGTCCAATGCCGACATTGTAATGTAAGCGAACGGTTTTCCAGCGCACACGCACTTTCAAACAATGCGCAGGCAGATAGTCAATGCTGGAGTGGAGTCGTCAGGCCAATAACAAGCTGTGGCCACATCTGTTTACGACTTCCAGAAAGAGCCTAACTGCCATTTGCCAGCTTTCCAACCCTTTTTTGCAGGATTTATTCATTTGTTATCAATCGGCAAATAACACAGCGTTTCCTGCCGGCCAAATCTTCCTTGAAATCAATAACTTCCAGTTCTTTTGACGCCAATATATTTCCAACGTCTTCTGCCTGGCCGTGGCCGAATTCCACAACCGCAAGACCACCATCAGCCAATCGCCGCGCTAAAATTACAGCCAGTTGGCGATAGGCTTCGAGGCCGTCCGGACCACCAGCGAGAGCGCGTACCGGGTCGAAGGTAGCGACGGCCCGGTCCAGACCGGATATTTCGCTGTCGACGATATAGGGGGGGTTGGATACGATGATGTCAAAGCGACCATCCAGACCGTCGTCCCAGTTTCCCGGAAGAACTTCCGCCCGGTTTGCCAGGCCCAGATCAATGATGTTTTGTTGCGCTGTTTTAACCGCGCCTTCAGATACATCTACGGCCACACCGGTTGCGTTTCTATATTCGCTGAGCAAGGCCGCCAGCAAACAGCCGGTCCCTGTACCGAGGTCCAGAACACTCAAGGCTTTTTCCATCTCGGGCTGATGCGCCAACACAGCTTCAATGACACTTTCACTGTCGGCGCGAGGATCCAGCGTATCATCGGACAGTGCAAACGAGAGACTCCAGAATTCCCGCCGACCCAATATCCGGGACAGGGGCTCGTGTAGGAGCCGACGGTCAACCAGCTTCATCAACGCTGAATTTTGTTCCGGGGAAATACTTTTTTCTGGCCATGCGAAAATACGCTCGCTCGTTGTTTCCAACACATGCGCCAGCAAGGCACGTGCGTCACGATGGGATTGTTCGAAACCACTGTCTGCCAGTTTTCGCGCGGCAACTGAAACAGCGCTTCCCCAATCAGGTATTTTTTCGGTCATATCATTGAGCCATTCGTTTGTTTGATATGTCCGACAAGGCGTCCTGTCAGTTTCCCATGTTCATTTCGGCCAGTCGATTGGCTTGATCTTCGGAAATCAATGCATTGATAACTTCATGCAGAGCCTCGCCGGTGATCACCTTGTCCAGTTTGTACAGGGTCAGATTTATCCGGTGGTCCGTCATGCGTCCTTGCGGAAAGTTATAGGTTCGTACGCGCTCGGAACGATCACCGGAGCCGACCTGGCCTTTTCGATTTGCTGATCTTTCCGCGTCCGCCCTGGCTCGTTCAGCGTCATAGATACGGGAGCGTAAAACCGTCATGGCCTTGGCCCGGTTTTTGTGTTGGGATTTTTCATCCTGCTGGCTGACAACAATACCAGTGGGCAAGTGTGTGATACGGACCGCAGAATCCGTAGTGTTCACCGACTGACCTCCCGGGCCGCTGGCCCGAAACACATCGACGCGGATGTCCTTGTCTTCAATGGCAACGTCAATTTCTTCGGCTTCTGGCAATACGGCTACTGTTGCGGCTGACGTATGAATGCGGCCACCGGATTCAGTTTCAGGAACGCGTTGAACGCGGTGCACACCGGATTCGAACTTGAGCTTGGCAAACACCCCTCGTCCCGTGATTGATGCCTGGGCTTCTTTCAGACCACCGAGGTCTGTTTGCGACATCTGCATCACCTTGAATTTCCAGCCCTCTAGCTCCGCATAGCGCTGATACATGCGAAATAATTCCTCGGCAAACAAGGCCGCTTCATCACCGCCGGTGCCGGCCCGAACTTCCAGAATAGCGTTCTTTTCATCCGCGGCATCTTTTGGCAGCAACAATACCTGGACATTGCTTTCCAGCTCGGTTTGGCGGGTCTTGAGATCAGAAAATTCGGCCTCAGCCATTTCCCTCATCTCAGCGTCACTGTCAGGGTCCGCGATCATTTCAGCCAGATCGGCCATCTCTGACTGGGCGCTGCGCAAGTTGTTGATACTTTCAACGACAGGCCCCAGCTCCGAGTACTCTTTTGACAATCGGCCAAATTCTTCTCCGCCGAGAGCACCGGCTTCAGCCATCTGCCCTTCCAGCGTTTCAAACCGGATAATGATCTGTTCTAGTTTTTGATCGGGGATCACGAGTTTTTCTCCGGCAAAATATCAGCGGTATGCGGCAAGTGCCGCAACCAGGTCTGCAAGAACAACTTCCTGCTGTTCCCCCGATGTCAAATCCCGGATGGTCGCCACACCCTTGGCAATTTCATCTTCGCCCAGCATCACCGCTGCTTGTGCATCCAGCGCATTCGCACGTTTCATACGCCTGCCGGGATTTCCGGCAAAACCCATATCGACAACAAAACCGGCCTGGCGCAAATCGTGAGCGACTTTCATGGCAATGTTTTCTGACGCGGCACCGATAGGAATCACAGAGACGGGTTTGGGCGCTGACATACCAGCCGTTGTCAGCATGGAAAGACGCTCAATCCCGCCAGCCCAGCCAATACCGGGTGTTGACGGACCGCCCATGGTTTCGATTAAACCATCATATCGCCCACCGGCGATGACGGCGCCTTGCGAGCCAAGTTCGGTCGTCGTGAATTCAAAGGCTGTGTGCGTGTAATAATCGAGACCGCGTACCAGCTTTTCATTCAGGCTGTAACTTACGCCCAGGTTATCAAGTCCTTCACGAACCGATGCAAAAAAATCCTGGCTGGCCGCGTTCATGTATTCGCTCATGCGTGGAGCGTCTTCGACCAAAATCCTGTCGCCCTTGTCTTTGGAATCCAGAATACGCATGGGGTTCTTTTCCAGCCTGACCTTGCTGTCTTTCGAAAGCTTGTCTACATGACCACCGAAATAGTCCACTAGCGCCACACGATAGGCACCTCGGCTTTCCACATCACCGAGTGTATTCAGTTCAAGTGTCGTCAGGTCCAATACACCAAGTGCACGCAGGATGTCAGCGCCCAAAGCAATGACTTCGATATCCGCCTGAGGTCCGGGCACACCGATAATCTCGGCATCGATCTGGTGGAACTGGCGCAGCCGACCTTTCTGGGGTCGTTCATATCGAAACATCGGTCCATGACCAAAAAACTTACACGGTGCATGCTGACGCAAGCCACCGGAAATAAAGGCGCGCGCAATACCTGCTGTGTATTCGGGACGCAATGTCAGCTCTTCACCGCCTCGGTCTTCGAACGTATACATTTCCTTGGTAACAACGTCGGAGGTATCGCCGAGCGTTCTTTTGAAGACGTCTGTGAATTCAAAGATCGGTGTTGATATTTCACCAAAACCATAGCGCTCGGCCATCTCCCGCGCTGTTTCAACAACGTGCCGGGTGCGACGGCTTTCTTCTGGCAAAATGTCGTGGGTGCCGCGAACCGGCTGTAATTTGGACACGCTTAAATCTCCGGAGATACTATATCAGGAAGCGGCCTTGAGGGCGCTATCAGAAACAGAGGCTTCAATTTCCTCTGCCTTTTGTTCGACAAGCTCGACAATATGATCGATCAAACCCGCATCATCGATCTTGTGATCGGTCACACCGGACAGATAAACCATGTGATTACCATTGCCGCCACCTGTTAAACCAATGTCAGTTTCACGTGCTTCGCCCGGTCCGTTCACCACACAGCCAATAATCGAAAGTGTCATCGGCGTCGTGATATGGGAAAGTCGCTCTTCCAGCGTTTCGACAGTATCGATAACCGGAAATGCCTGACGTGCACATGAAGGACAGGACACAACGGCAACACCCCGGTGACGAAGGCCCAGGGATTTCAGGATTTCAAATCCTGCTTTAATCTCCTCGACAGGATCAGCTGACAGCGAAACCCGGATCGTATCGCCGATGCCTGCCCACAATAATGAGCCCAGCCCAATTGATGATTTCACGGTTCCACCGCGCAGGGCACCGGCTTCAGTGACACCAAGATGCAGGGGATAGTCGCAGGCGTCAGCCAGTTGCTGATAGGCCGCAACAGCCAGAAAAACATCAGAAGCTTTCACACTGATTTTGAAATCGAAAAAATCATTATCTTCCAGAATGCGGGCATGGTTCAAAGCGCTTTCGACCATGGCTTCGGGACAGGGCTCGCCATACTTTTCAAGCAGTTCTTTCTCAAGTGACCCGGCGTTGACACCGATCCGCATCGAACAACCATGATCACGCGCAGCCTTGACGACTTCGCGAACCCGTTCCGGTGACCCGATATTGCCTGGATTGATACGCAGACAGGCAGCACCGGCTTCAGCTGATTCAATGGCACGCTGATAATGAAAATGAATGTCGGCAACAATGGGAACAGTTGCCGCCTGAACAATTTCTCTCAGCGCCGCAGTGCTTTCCTGATCCGGGCAAGAGACTCTGACGATATCCGCACCGGCTTCTTCAAGTGCGCGTATCTGGGCGATGGTCGCAGCGGCATCCGATGTCGGTGTGTTGGTCATCGACTGCACTGAAATGGGGCTGTCGCCGCCAACAGGAACAGAGCCAACGTGGACAGTTCGACTTTGACGACGAATGATATCGCGATATGGGCGCAAACTCATGACAGAGCGCTTTCACACAGGGTAGGGCGTTTCCAGATTTCCCGAAAACGCAGCGTTGCCTCAAACCCCTTGGTACGAGCCAACAATCGAATTTTCAGCGGTTCCGATTAAACCGGAATCGCCCCAGGTAATTTCAAAGTTGAACGAACAAATCACAATGCCAGTCCGGATAGGAAGAACGTTCTGACACCAGAGCGTTTCATATAACCCATGGTGGGCATCAGTTACAATGGCCGATGAGATTCCATCAGGTTCGAAACCGCCCCGATTTGCGTCAACATTTTCGGCTCAATAAGGCTGCAATCTCAATCGCAATCAGTCACCATTTCTTACAACCCGGGCGATTCCGACTTAAACGGAATCGCTTCGGCACTAAAATTTGGCGCACACATTATGTTAAAAGCAAGGCTACGTTTCCGTTAAACCCGGAAACGCTCTAGCCGTCAGTTGTCAGCACTCGACTCATTCCGGGGCGATATGCTGAGCAATTGGTCAGGATTAAGAGATACATCCCGGCGAACGGCACCTGGCGGTCCAACCGGCGGAATGACTTTTCCGTCGACAAGTATCTGCAGGGCACCGGCGTTTCCTGTGGTCAGGAAAACCTGTTGGTCAAGCGGTGCAAAATAACTGTCTCCCTGGCGGAGTATGCGACTCAGTACAGGCTGCCCTTCCGGCGTTGTAACCTGTACCCAGACATCCACACGGGCATATACTTCAACCCGGCTTTCACTCGCAGCGCTGCCAAAAGCTTCTTTTTTGCGACCGGCGGCCGCTGATGCTGGCGGAATATTTGTTTTCTCCAAAACCGGCGTTGGTTCAGCAGGTTTATCCGCCAAGGCAGCAACTTCAGTCCTGGTTTCGACGACTGTTTCAGGAGCCGAGACCGGTGTCTCTACAACAGGTGGTGATGCTGGCTGCACAACTTGCACTTCCGGTTGCGCCGGTTGTGTAACTGGCTCCGCCAACACTGTTGTTTGAACTTCTTCCGCAACAACCGACACAGTCGGCGTCGAAACAGGTTCGACAGTTACAGTCGCTATGGTCCCTGAAGCAACATCACTTGTCTCTTCAACTTTCACCTGATCCTGGTGCAACGGCTGTTGGACATCCTGATCTGTTGGCACAGCAGAAGATGTCGCCGGATCGGCGACCACAGTCGGTTC
>Ga0233443_1001163_pt1 | contig 24011 bp, 19 predicted proteins | sample SI_123_September_2_FD_182784 | JGI IMG/M metagenome (GOLD analysis project Ga0233443, IMG submission 182784) | Seawater microbial communities from Saanich Inlet, British Columbia, Canada - SI_123_September2016_200_MG | ecosystem: Environmental > Aquatic > Marine > Inlet | place: Canada: British... | reverse complement strand
GATGTAGTAAAATTCGAGCCATGCCAGTTGTATGTATCACCTTCACATATCTCTGTTGTTTCAGAGTAATAAGTCAATACCCTGGCAATACGGTTTCTTCCGGTGCCATTATAGCTGGTGAATCCACCGCCAATAATTAGTTTCCCATCTTCCTGGATGGCGAAAGTTTGTACATAAGAGTTCGTACCAGTTCCAGGATCAAAAACTTCATCAAGACTTCCATCCATATTCAGACGGGCTATGCTATTTCGTGCTATTCCATCGTAGGAGTCAAAGTAACCTCCTATAAGAATTCGGTCATCGGTTTGAATGGTTATTGTAAATATACTGGTATTGTTTCCTGTTCCGGAACTAAATGTGGTATCAAGATTCCCGTTGGCGAAAAGCCTGGCTAAGTCATTAACTGCCGTTCCATTGTAGCTGTTAAAATAACCTCCGATCAGAACCTTACCGTCACTTTGGATGGCCAGAGTACTCACACCTGTATTTGTTCCGCTTCCGGAAGTAAATGTTGTGTCAAGACTTCCGTCAGCATTAAGTCGGGCCAAATGTTTTGCAGCTGATCCGTTGTAATAGGTAAAATAACCTCCAATCAGGATTTTACCATCGCTTTGAATGGCCATTGAATAAATTTGATTATTCGCACCTGATCCGGGATCAAAGGACATATCCAGACTTCCGTCGGAATGCAGACGTGCTATGCGTTTAATTGACGTACCATTATAGTATGAAAATCCACCTGCTATTAATATTTTACCATCACTTTGTAAAGCTACTTGTGATATGGTATTGTTTACTCCTGATCCGGGATTAAAAGTGGTGTCAAGGCTTCCGTCTGACTTCAAACGTGCAATACGATTTATGGCTGTGCCGTTATAGCTGTTGAAGTAACCCCCAATTACAATTTTACCATCGTTCTGAATCGCCATTGCATAAATATCGTAATCTGCTCCTGATCCCGGATTAAAAGTAGCGTCTAAACTGCCGTCAATATTTAAACGACTAATATGGTTTCTTTCTACTCCGTTGTATTTGGTGAAGTGGCCTGCAACAAGGATTTTATGATCACTCTGGATGGATGCGGTGTAGACCGTTCCAAAAAAACCTGATCCGGGATTAAATGCAATATCAAGATTTCCGTTGGGATTCAGTCTGGTAATACGATTGATGCTCGTCCCATTGTATTTGGTAAAATTTCCTCCAATCAAAATTCCACCATCACTCTGAATACTTGTTGTATATATGATACTATCCGCGCCAATCCCGGAATAAAATGTAGAATCAAGATTTCCATCAGTGTCAAGACGTGCTATGTTGTTTACAACTACACCATTGCAACTGACAAAGTCTCCTCCTATTATTATATTACCATCCGTTAGTATTTGGGAGGAATAAACAACTCCGGAAAATCCAGAACCTGGATTAAATGTAGTATCCAGACTGCCGTAGGTATCCAGACGAGCAATACGGTTGACGGAACTTCCTCCAAAACTTGTAAAATAGCCCCCGATTAAAATTCTACCATCACTTTGAATAGCCATAACCAAAATATTGCCGCTTGCCCCTGTACCCGGATTAAATGTGGTATCCAGGCTTCCATCGGTATTCAGGCGAGCAATCCGGTTTCTGACCGTTCCGTTATAACTGGTAAACAAACCTGCTATTAAAATTTTACCATCACTTTGGATGTCTATTGAAAACACTTCACTATTTGCACCTGATCCGGAATTAAAGGTGGTATCAAAACTTCCGTCGGTATTTATTCTGGCCAAATGGTTTGCAGTTATTCCATTGTAATCGGTAAAATAACCCCCTATTATAATTTTGCCATCACCTTGTAAAGCCATGGTCAGAACATTGCTACTTGCCCCGGTTCCCGGATTAAATGTGGTATCAAGACTCCCGTCAGTATTTATTCTTGCGATGCGTTTTCTGGATGTTCCGTTGAAGATTGTAAATGAGCCTGCTGCAAGTGTCTTTCCGTTACTTTGAAGTACCATGGTTCTGATACTACCATTGAATCCTGTACCGGGATTAAACGATGTGTCCAGACTTCCATCAATCTGCAAACGGGCAATGCGATTTCTTATAGTACCGTTATATTGAGAGAAGTATCCACCGATTAAGATTTTGCCATCGTCCTGGATGGCTGAACTTAGAACGTAGGAATTTGCTCCGTCACCTAAGCTAAAACCCTGATCATCCGGATTAAAGGATGGATCGTTACTTCCGGGTTGAGCATAGCTTACAAAAGTTAACAGAATTATTACAGCACTCAGGATTAGATTATTTACCATTTCCTTGTGTTCAGTTAATTGATATTCAGATACCAAAAATAAGCATATTTGCTAAGAGCATAGATATTATTCTATCACATTTTTTTTCGGCCATCAAGCTAAAACAAAGGTGCAAGATCCTGAACAATTAAATACCTCATTCATCTATCAATATATCTAAAGGATAAAGGGGCTTGCCAGGTATTCCGATCTTGAAATAGAAGCTCGTAGTATTTTCGAATCAGTTGTGAATACTGTGAAAACTTTGAAGGCTAGCGGGTGTGCTTGTCACACCACACTATATCAACTTCTTCGCAACTCTTGCTCTTAAATCCAGACGATTGCCATAAATGTATCCAACTACAACGCCAATCGCAAAACCGCTCAGAAGGCAGAAAATGAACAAGTTCGGAATGATTAAGCCAACAAGCCAACCCAGCGCACTTCCGAATAATATACCAAGGAAGGAATAAAGCGACACAAAATAATAAACAGGATAGATCTGATGGCCTTGTTTAAGATGCTTCATTAAGGCATCGAATCTTTTTTCCAGTTCTCTTCTTTCAGAGGGCCTTCCGTTGACAAAGGAGGCGACCTTACCTGATATATTCTCAATTTCAGGTTTCAAGGCTTCACAAGCTGTGCACTTATCCGATTCCAGATCCACCCGTTCCGCAACTCTTAATAAGCGGTCGATCTGGAAAAACTTGTAATCTTTTTTCCTGATTAATTTTTCCTGTTCCGCAATTACAGATTCGATTTTTTCAAACCACTCTGACTTCTCCATCAATTTATTTTAAGAGTGTAACATTTCCTTTCTTTTCGTAGGTGCTGCCATCCCAGCAAACAGCTTTCAGGTGGTACACAAACACACCAGGCGGAAGTGCTTCTCCACGATAAGTACCATCCCATCCTTTAGTAATGTCTGTGGTTTCGAAAACTACTTCGCCCCATCTGTTATAAACGAAAAGGCTAATGTCACTGGTCATCCGGCTGTATACACGAAGCTGATCGTTCTGATTATCTCCATTGGGTGTAAAGGCACTTGGGATGAACACATGCACCTCGTCGCAAAGTACCTCCTCAACATAAATGTATATTGAATCTTCCAGATAGCATCCAAATTGATCGGCTACCGTTACATAATACAGTGTATCTTCCAGCGGCGATGCCACAACAGTCCAGCTGTTTGTATTGCTCAGAAAATAATTAGGTTCCCAGGCATAGCTTACTGTATGAGGAACAGCAGTTACTATGGATGTACTCAGGCTAAAGAATACTGTATCATATTCCAGTGGAATTACTTCTCCTGCCCATTCGGAGAATTCGGAAACCAACAGCGTTATGGTATCTTGATCTACACAACCATAGTCATTTTCAGAATAAATGTAGAAATCTGTTGGGGAAGTGATAGAGACTGCCGGGTTTGCAGTTCCTTCACCGGAAAGTATAAGTTCAGCTGGTGTCCAGTTGTAGATAATATTTTGTTCCGGATACTGATTGACAAGGTGGAGTTCAGTCGTATCACCACTACACAGAACATAGGTTGGCTCGGCATGCAACATCACATTATGAACAGTAACCTTCACTGAATCGATGTACTCACAAAAGTCGTTGTAAGTTCTGAAGTAATAATACTGTGAGCTGTCGGTATCAACCTCTATGTCTGTGCTTGTAGCATAAGTAGTTGAGAAATCGGCACTCGTTGACCATTGCACAAAGGCATTTCCATTTAGTGGATCGGGCCCAAATACCCGGGTTTCATATTCACACATTTCAACCTCATCAATCAGATCGTACTCTATGCTATGAAAACTGATCCTCTGAAGAATGCTGTCTACGCATCCTCCGGAATACATATAGAGCATTAATAAGGTGTCAATATTTTGTGCAATCTGGGTGTTTGGATTGGATGGATCAACTACCAGATTATTGGGTGTCCAGTTGTATGTTATATCGGGTACGGGATCGATGGGCCCCAGTGCATTATCTGCATTTTTACAGAAATGCAAATCGGGCAATTGTTTCGGAGTTACCATTTCGAATTTAAAAACTGCATTGTTGCAATTATTGCTATTGTTGGTGAGCGAATATGCGTTGGCAGGATAAGTTGGAAAGTGATTACACTTGCCACAGCTTGCACAAACAGCCTGGTACATAAAACCCCGTTTGTCGAATCTTGAAGTACCGCCATCCACATGATCACGTCCGCTTGGATTGCATTGTGAGTAATGCTGTTCACCAAAAAAAGTAGCATAATTCAGGCAATTACCATCATCCGAGATTACCATTACGTAGAAATCGGCACCATCGGATGTAGGCTGAACCGCTGTTTCTGTGATGTCCATATCTTTAATGCCCTGAATCTGAGCCCAAATAATCGGACTTGCACTTATGGCCTCAATGCCCCACCCGGAAATGTACAGATTGTGATTTAATCCAATGGAGAACGCAGTTAGCGAGAGATCCGGTTTCCCGTTATCCACACCAAACTGAGTTGACCAGATTATGTCATCCAGGTTGGTATTCAACTGTGCTATAAATTGGCCTCCGTTGTTATTGGCATAATCTGCATTGACGATCAATTCGTTATTGAGGGCTTTGGTGGTTCCGGCAATATAAACTGAATCCTGATCATTAACTTTCACAAAAAACACCTGATCGTATAATTCAGTTCCAAACATGCAGGTCGCAAGGGGTGTACTGCCTGATGGGTTAATTTTCGCAACAAATCCACTAGCCTGGCCACCCATTGAGTCGTTTGGTAAATCACTCAGAGAGTATTGCAGAGTGTCTGATGTTGTTCCTCCAGCCACATAAATATTACCAGCCAGGTCAATATCAATTGAATAGATAGCATCGTCACCATCCGATCCAAAGTAGGTTGAATAGTCGAGTGAAGTAAGATAGGGATTTAGCTTGCTAATAACTCCTTCCTGTTCACCGTAGCTGATTGTCTGAACAGGAGAACCTGCGGTGGGATAGTTATCCGAGAAAGTTGTGCTGCCCACATATACAAAATCGAACTGATCAACCATGATTTCACCTCTGGCACCATCACCGTAATTATAATAGAGAGAACTGCTACCATACTGACTGTAACCGGGCCTGAAATTGAGGCCATCATTCTCTGTACCTCCCAGAAATGTTGAACCTAATATATACGTACCTGCAGCAGCTAACCTTACCACAAACATATCGGTGCCGGCAGAGAGTGAATTGCTTAGATAATTAACACTTGTTCCTCCTGCGAAGGTAGTATCATAACCAAAAGGATGCATCGGAAAATCACTGGAACCGGTCGTCCCCATAATGAATAAATCGTTGTTGGAAGCTGCAACCATGCTGTGAGGCATTTCACCTCCTTCGCCACCAAGGTAAGTGGCCCATAACTTTTGTGTTCCGCTTGAGTCGAACTTGATAATACCAATGTCCCATAATCCGGATGTGTTGAAGCTGGTGTCTGCAGCATTTGAACTCACAGGATAGGAGGTACCCCAAACGATTCCACCGGAAAATACATTTCCAAACTCATCAAAAGTTGCTGTAAATCCCCAATTGTCACCATATGAACCTGTATAGGTGGAAAAAACCAGATATGGGTCAATAATCAATGGTAAGTCCCGCTCGTATTTTCGGTTTAGTTTAAAGCTTATTTTCTTGCCCTTTAGTTTGTATCGGCATGAAACATCCTTCTTGCCCGCAGGCCCTTCCTGAAATGCTATGGGTGCATGGTCAATTATCTCACCTAAGCTAGTTTCAAAAACCAGTTCACCTTCTCTTAATTTTGCACTTACGCTGCCGGAAACTTCCATTTCAATCAAGTCCGGGCTGACATTTGGCGCTACATGAAATTCATATTTGATCTGATCGCCGGCGGACAGGATCAGCAAGTCAATTCCCTCGTAGATCTCTTCATACTTTATGTGCGAAAAATCATAACAGTTCGATGCCCATTTTTCAGGATCATTGCCCAGTATAAAGTTGGAATAGCTCGTCGACTTATCATCGCCTGTAATCTTAAGATCCGGATTTGTATTGAGGAATTTAAGCTGAAAGTGGGTTTGGAGAAGTGCTTCTGCATGTCCGCTAAAGTCTTCCTTCTCCGACAGCGGATGAGAGGGTGATTCCAGAACAAGAAAGCTTAGTCCGCTTTCCTCAAGAAAGACTGCTCCTGATTTAACATTAGCACGATAGTATACATGATCAGGCCACTGGCCTCTGTTCTCGGTGAATGAAATTTGCGCCACACCGGGAATCATGCCGGATAGCAGCAAACAAATTGTAATATACCATTGAAGGCCTGGTCTCATGAATGTTTAATTTCACCGATAAAGTTAAAAAGATTGAGTGATTATGCCGAGCTAGTTAACAAAAGATTAATTGATCGTCCCTCAATCTAAACTCCGAAATTGAGTACATGATGCTCAATCAGATCAATATCACCTGGATGGAACCATTCAATCTCCTGATCCCGGTTGAACCAGGACAGTTGACGCTTGGCATAGCGACGTGAATTTCTTTTGATTAGCTCAATTGCTCTTTCCAGGCTGTAGCCACCGTCCAGATATCCAAAAATTTCTTTATAGCCTACCGTATTCAGAGCATTTTGTTTTCGAAAGGGAAGTAGCGATTTAACCTCATCGACCAATCCTTCATTAATCATGGTATCCACTCTCAAATCAATGCGTTTGTATAATTCTTCCCGATTCATATTCAAGCCAATCTTAACAATGTTGAATGGCCTCTTCTTTTGAATACTGGTTCTGAATGATGAATAGGGTTTGCCCGATGATAGGGTAACTTCCAGAGCTCTTAATACACGTTTTGGATTTCTTAGATCCACCTGATCGTAACTAAGCGGATCCAATCGTTTCAGATCGAAACGTAAACTTTCAATTCCTTCCTGCTCAAAGCGTTCAGCCAGGTCGTTTCGTATCTTATCATCCACATCGGGTATATCATCTATGCTGTTGCAGAGCGCATCAATATACAAACCTGAACCACCCGCGGCAATAAGATAATTGTTAGTCTGAAATAGCTGCTCAGTTATTTGAAGTGCATCATTTTCGAATAGATACACATTGTAATAATCCTGAATGGATATGTTCCCTATGAGATGATGTTTAACCTTGGAAAGTTCTGCTGCAGTTGGCGTGGCTGTGCCAATTTTAAGTTCCTTGTAAAACTGTCTTGAGTCTGCACTTATTATTTCGGTTTTCAATCTTTCGGCAAGTTCAATTGCCAGAGAAGTTTTGCCAATCCCGGTAGGCCCGACAAGAGTAAGCAGTTTTTTATTGCTATTATCGACTGTTGAGTTTTGGCTAATATTCTCCAAGATTATCTAAATCAATGTCATCAATGTTTTCAAATCCCAAATCGTCCAATTCATCCAGTCCGTCATCCCACTCGTCCTCATAGCCGGTGGCTATTTCTGTTTCATCACCGATCATCAGTTGCACAGGTGCTTCGCCCTCCGAAATAGTACAGCGTGGATAAGTAATACCGGTAACAGCTTCCAGCTTATCGACCATCTCAATGAAGAAACCACGCTCAGAAAAGAAATCAAACAAATAGATCAGTTTTTCTTTTATCGCGGATATATGGTCGAATAATTTGGCTTCGGCCATTTCTTCTTTATCTGCTGCTTCTCCAAGGTCCATCTTAAAGAGTGTAAATTCCTTGCCCCGTTCCCAAAATTCATCACATAGGAAGAAAGATGACATTTGCATCCCATCATAAGCGCAGGCCTGTTGAATGGCTATATGTAAATCGAGAAAGTTAGATTCCCGGTTAATTTCTATTTCCCTGATGAAATCTTCGGATTCACCGGATAAAATCCTGAATTTATAAATCATTTCCCAAGCTTAAGTTATCACAAGTTACACAAAAAATCTTTCATATCCTGAGTACCGGGGAAATCGCATTTATCGCTAAAATATGGATCTGACCGGCCGATTTCGTTTACGTGGATAATTCGTTTAACATCATCTTTGTGTGATGATAATAGCTTGTCCAATTGAGCAGTTGATTCGTATTCCTCGTAGAAAACCACACCCATTGGTGCAAAAAGTTCCTCATTCACAGTGAACAGTGAGAATCCATTGTCCCAGTGCTCAATTCTGTTAAGCAGAAAAACTGAGCGGTTGTATTCATAGCTATTCGCATACTGATTATCCTGCATTAGAGAAGCGTATTGTTCCATATGAGGAAAGAAGTTTGCCCAGTCGTAGTCCTTTGGTGCAAAGATCTTTTTGACTGAGAAATCACTGTTTCCTTTAAATTGATAAATGAATCTGGAAAGTTGTTCAATCTGTTCTATCTCTTCATTTCCATTCAAAACCGCAACAGATGTTTTTCTCTTCCGGATTAAATGAGGGAATTTTTTAAGGTAGTCTGTCCACACAGATAATTCTCTTTCACCTTCATCAATAATAATAGCATCAGGGTTAGAAATAAAGGTCTCAGTTATTTCAAATTGATCAACTATATCATCTTCTGCATCGATGAGAATTTGACGAACAGCTTTCATCAGTTCATCCGACTGATCGGTATAATATACCTTTACCCTATGGCCATGTTGAAGAATCGATATGATGTCGGGCAAAGAACGAAGTGGAAATCTCTCGTCAGCTACATAGCCTATGGTCTTTGCAAGTTCAGGTGTTTGCTGCTCATAGGCTCCTGAAATAGCCAGTAAGCCAGACCAATAGCCTATGGCCAGCCGGATGTTTTCTTTTGTAAAGAGTTTGTTTTTAGCAGCCTGTCGATTAATTGCCTGCTCGAAATTTATCAGCTCCCGGCGTAATGGAGCTTCACTGTTTTTAGATACCTGAATATAGGTGTCAAAAAACTGCTTAAGCATTGTGAGCGTTTCAACCTTCATACAATATTTATTACGGAGCGCAAAAGTAGAATTTTGAATTGATTTTGCGATAAAAAAACAGAAGCCTGCAGCCGCAAACTTCTGTTTCTCATAAATCAAATTCCAATTTATCTGGTAAACAGCAATTCACGATATTTCGGCAATGGCCAAATCTCGTCGTCTACTATTAATTCAAGTTTATCAATATGATATCTGATATCATCAAGGTATGGTTTGATCTTGTGTGAATAACCTTCCGCAATTTCCTTCTCAGTTTTTAATTCGTTGATTTTCTTTCTGATCTCAACCATCTCAACAACTAGTTTTCTGATAAAACTTGAGTGGCGTGAAATCTTCTTAATACTCTGAAGGTGAGGTGTAGCCATTTCATCGTAGTCTTCTGAGCCAAACAAGTCTTTAATTCCTCTCACATTATTTATCAGAACCGTCTGGTATTTAAGAGCCGTTGGAATTATGTGATTGATGGCCAGATCACCCAGAACTCTTGATTCAATCTGCAGACTTTTGGTATAATTTTCAAGTCTGATCTCAAGCCTCGCCTCCAGTTCCCGATTAGTGAAAATATTATTGTTCACAAATATTTCTCTGGATGAATCTGAAATGAAGGACTGTAAGGCCGTTGGAACATCAGAGATATTGGTCAATCCTCTCGCTTCTGCTTCCTTTACCCATTCCTCACCATAACCGTTTCCTTCGAATCGAATTCTTTTCGAATCAATAATGTATTGTCTTAGTGTTTGCAGGATTGCTTCGTCGCGTTTCACACCTTTCTTGATGAGGGTATCAACTTCCGTCTTGAAATGTATTAGCTGGTTAGCCACAGCGGTGTTCAGAGCAATCATTGGTGAAGCAGGATTAGCACTTGAGCCGACTGCTCTGAACTCAAACCTGTTTCCTGTAAAGGCAAAAGGAGAAGTTCTGTTCCGGTCGGTATTGTCCAGCAATATTTCCGGTATTTTACCAATGTCGATTTTTAATTCTGCTTTCTCAGCAGGGGTCATTTGAACACTTACCCGATCTTCAATTTCATCAAGCATCTTGGTTAATTGTGTACCCAAAAAGATTGAGACAATGGCAGGTGGAGCCTCATGAGCTCCCAGGCGATGCTCATTTCCGTGAGAAACAATACTCGAACGAAGAAGATCTGCATGATCATGAACTGCTTTAACTGTATTTACAAGGAAGGTCAGGAATTGTAGATTCTTTTTGGGTGTTTTCCCCGGAGACAAGAGATTAACACCGGTATTTGTCATCAATGACCAATTGTTATGCTTGCCCGATCCGTTAATGCCACGGTATGGTTTCTCATGTAATAACACCCGGAATGAATGTCGACGCGCAATCTTTTCCATCAGATCCATCAACAATACATTGTGATCTACAGCCAGATTGGCTTCTTCAAAAACAGGAGCACACTCAAATTGATTAGGTGCAACTTCATTGTGCTTGGTCTTAATAGGTATACTAAGTTTAAGAGCTTCAACTTCAAGGTCACGCATGAACGCAGCCGCTCTGTCAGGAATGGATCCAAAGTAATGATCATCCAGTTGCTGATCTTTCGCACTTGCATGTCCCATGAGAGTACGGCCTGTTAACATGATATCGGGACGGGCATAAAAAAGTGACTGATCAATGAGGAAGTATTCCTGTTCCCAACCGAGCGTAGCGATTACTTTCGAAACATCCTTGTCGAAGAAGCGGCAAATTTCTGATGCCGCTTTATCAAGCACAGAAAGTGACTTGATTAATGGCATTTTATAATCCAGAGCTTCGCCCATATAGGAAACAAAAATAGTTGGGATACAAAGGCTGCTTCCGATTATAAAGGCGGGAGATGTTGGATCCCATGCTGTGTAGCCTCTTGCTTCAAAGGTATTTCTTAAGCCACCGCTTGGAAAACTTGAAGCATCGGGCTCTTGCTGTACAAGCATCTCTCCGTCAAACTTCTCAATTACGCCACCCTGTTCTGATGGTTCGAAAAAAGCATCATGCTTTTCTGCTGTTGCTCCGGTTAAAGGCTGGAACCAGTGAGTGTAATGGGTTGCTCCACCATCTGCCGCCCATGCTCGCATTCCTGCTGCGATCTGGTTCGCAATTTTGCGGTTGATTTTTGTACCCAAATTAATGGATTCAAGGACGCCGTTGTAAGCCTCTTCAGATAAGTAAGCCCGCATTGTCTTGATGTCGAACACATTTTTTCCGAAATAATCGGAAGTTTTGGTGGAAGGAAGCTTGACCTCGACAGGTTTTCTGCTCAGTACTTCTTCCAGTGCCTTAAATCGTAAAGTTCCCATAGTAATTTATAGTTTTGCGCAAAAGTAGAGAAATATATTAAGATGCTATGGAAAAATAGGGGGTAACCTTCAGGAAAACATAAAAAATTATCAACATACTGTTGATAATTCAGGGGTACTCTAGAAAAAAAGTATATATATTGCTGCTATAGTGATTTTGCCGCTCAGTAAAAAAAGACCTATGGCTGTTTGAACTTGTTTTGTAACTTTATAGTGTATAAATAACAGACTTTCACTTCCAAACTATGAAATATTACTTAAGTATTGTTGCAATTACAATCCTCTTTCTGACTAAAGCGGTTGATATGCATGCGCAGAACTATCTGTTCTCTCCCATCACACCGAATTATGTAACAGATCATCATACAGCCGAAGGATTTCTCACTGCATTTGACAATAATAAAATTCTTCACTTTATGCGAATTGATTCAACTGCAGCCGGCCATCATGTTGGTAACAATTCATACATTGGCAAAAGAGTTTCGCTTGATGGAGGTATAACATGGAGCGAACCGGAACTTATATTCGGGGATCAGTATGATGATCGAAATGTGGTTGGAGGACTTACAAATGACGACCGGATCATTCTATTTTTCCGGAGATACAATGCAAGTAATGGGCAATCTGTAGATTTCAGGGTAATGTGGAGCGATGATGAAGGTCAGAGCTGGGATATGGATACCGTGGACATTAGTCCGGCTATTGTTTCAACTACCCATCATCTAATCTATGTGGAAGGGCGGGGCTACATGCAGGCATTTTTCAGTGACGATTATGCCGATGTAAGATTTAGTGCCGATGCACTTACATGGGATAGCATCACCTGGGCCTGGGATTACCGGCAGAGTCATGCTTTTGATATTTCAGAGCTTAGTTTAGCTTATGCCGGTGGTGGCAAAATGATTGGAATAATCAGAGACAACAGCTATGGATCATTTTATCATGTTTCATCAAGCGATACCGGGAGAACCTGGACCGAACCTGTCAGAAGCAACATTGCCGCACCATGGTTTTGTCCGGCACCCTTGATCTTTTATGACCAGCAGGATGATAGCCTCTATGTAATTACCACCGACCGAAGAAGCGAGAATAGTCAGCCTGCTGAAGACTCTCAAATCTGGATTTACAGAAATCACGTGGATGAAGTTCTTAATGATCCATTAAACTTTAACCTCATCCATCAATACGACAGGCCTGATCCCAATTGGTATCGTTTCTACGGATATCCGAGCTATTGCAAAAAAAATAACGGGAACTATCTGGTCATATTTTCCGAGAGCCTTAAGATTGGAAGTCTGGAAGATGCTGATTTGTATCAGTTTGAGATGATCCGTAACACAACGTCAAATCAATTGGATGTGGGTGAGCACTTTGTTGTATTTCCCAATCCATATTCTGATCGTTTGTTCTGTGAAGGATATGATGAATTGAAACACCGCGTTGAGGTATTCGACTTGTATGGCCACAAGATAATATCTAACTTCGTATTCAATGGCGAAGATTCGGCAAAACTCCCTTCTGGTTTCTATCTTTTCAAATTTATGGACTACTCTGGAGTGCTTATAGGATCTGAAAAAATTATCAGGTTATAGGCGAATAATAAAATGATATGAGCTTTATTCTGAATACATTCCTGTTTATGCTTTACCTAAGCCCGGTGCAGAGTATTTGTGCCCAAATCAATTTGGATTCCGGTTTGCTTGCCTATTATCCTAAAATGTTACAGAACGAATCATTTATCTACTTGCCAAACGATTAATCTCCTGCTTTCGGATCCTGTTCAAAAGTTGGGAAAATATAAATCCGATGATTCCTCTTCGGATTTCAGCGATCTGCCTTTGGTCAGAGCTCTTCAACTTTTACGAACAAAATAGGAAGAGATCCGCCGGATATTGATTTTGATCCCTTATCCCTACTCGAGTAAATACAAAAAAGGACCTGCCAAGAGCTGACAGATCCTTCCTGCTTATTTTAAATCATCGATTATTTCTTCATCATCTCAACAAAGTGCTTGTAGAAATGAGCGATGGTTTCAATTCCCTTATAGTAGTTAAACAAAGGGAAGTTTTCATTTGGTGAGTGAATCGCATCCGACTCCAAACCGAATCCCATCAAAATTGATTTTGTTCCCAAAACCTCTTCAAAAGTTGAAATGATTGGAATACTACCACCACTTCTCACCGGAACCGGTTTTTTGTTAAAGGTATCGGTGTAAGCTGCATCTGCTGCTTTGTAGGCAATCATGTCGGTTGGAGATACATATCCCTGTCCGCCGTGCAATTCCTGAACTTTCACAGTTACGTATGGAGGTGCAATTGCTTTAAAGTGCTGTTCGAATAAATCGGCAATCTTATGATGATCCTGATTAGGCACCAGACGCATGGATATTTTTGCATGAGCTTTTGAAGGAAGAACTGTTTTTGCTCCTTCTCCTGTATAGCCACCCCAAATTCCGTTTACATCCAAAGACGGACGGATTCCGGTTCTTTCGTTGCTTGAATATCCTTTCTCTCCCCAAACTTCATCCAGGTCCAGGGCTTTTTTGTATTCATCCAGGTTAAATGGAGCTTTAGCCATTTCGGCTCTTTCGTCTACATCAACAACTATAACATCATCGTAAAAACCAGGAATGGTAATCACACCATTCTCATCTTGTAGTTCAGTAATCATCTTGGCCAGCACATTGGCCGGATTGGCAACTGCCCCACCAAACAAACCGGAGTGCAGGTCGCGACTTGGCCCGGTAACTTCAACTTCCATAAATGCCAGGCCACGAAGTCCGGTCGTAATGGATGGAATGTCTTGTGCAATTAGTCCTGTATCTGATACCAGGATAACATCTGCTTTTAACATCTCAAGATGCTCTTCACACCATTTACCTAAGTTTGGTGATCCGATTTCTTCTTCACCTTCAATCATGAACTTAACATTGCAATTCAGGGTATTAGTGTTTACCATTAACTCAAATGCTTTGGCATGCATAAATGCCTGTCCTTTATCATCATCAGCACCACGAGCATAGATTTTACCATCTCTAATCTGAGGTTCGAACGGAGGTGTTGTCCACAAGTCGATCGGATCAACAGGCATTACATCATAGTGCCCATATACCAAGACAGTTGGAGCATTCGGATCAACAATCTTTTCACCGTATACAACGGGATTCCCGTCTGATGGGATTACCTCAGCCTTGTCAACACCAGCTTTTAGCATAGCATTTTTCCAGTATTCAGCACATTTGATCATATCATCTTTGTGCTCAGTGAGTGAACTGATTGAAGGAATTCTGATCAAATCAAATAGTTCTTCAAGGAATCGGTCCTTGTTTTCGTCAATGTATTTCTTTACGTGTTTCATAATTAAAATTTACAATTTATATTATATGTATTTATTCCATTAGACCAATAAAAGCTGTCGACAAATAAAGGGTGGATTTAACACCAACCGTTTGGTAAGCCATACAGGCACTACCATAAAGCGCCAGGCCAATACCCATGTCGTAAAACGGTTTGTAAACAAGCTGATACTCACCGTAGATTCCCGGATCAATAAATCCTTCAAGCTTAACATCACCATCTGCTTCTTTAAAACCGTAGCCAAAACCCATGCAAAGTGACGGGCCGATAATGGCATATCTGTTCCAGCGAATGTTTTCTTTCCTCCATCCATAGGCAAGATGAAAATCGTGCAGAATCTTAGGCGAATATTTAGTGATAAAGTTAGTTCCTGAATTTAAATAACCAAAGGTAAGATAATGTCCCAATATGCGCACGTTCACATCCATGCCAAAGCTGAGCTCCTGTTGAGGCCGCTCGAAGTAATAGCCCGTACCACCACCAATCGTGATCCATGAATTCCTTTTGGTGAAGAGTTTATTGCCCATGATTACATCGTCACCATCTTCGAGGATTTCTTGTTGTGCCATACCCTGAACAGACAAAATTGTGAGTGAGATAATTATTAAAATGATCTTTTGATGCATCGGCTAAAATCAAAATTTGGACAATATTAACAATTTAGGGTGTGGAATGAAAATGATATTTTAAAGGTCTGCAAAAAGATGTCATGTTTTAAAAATGTTATAGTATGCAGATAATCAGCGTTATGACGTTTATTTCGTTATGCTCTGGCTGCGCTTAAGTAACTTTAACGAACCTTTACATATTTTATTGGCAGTGGCATTCGTTTGCTATGGAGTAAAAATGTGTAATTTTGAAAGGTTAAAATGTGCAGATGGAACTCAGTGATGAAAACGTATTTGACAAACTAAACGAGGTAATTAGTGATATCAATGGCAGCCTTAATATTCTTGAGGAGCAAATTGATATTGAATTGCAGATGGAGTATTTTAAATTCTCCAAGGAATTAAAGGATGAGAATGAGAAAAAGACAGATCTTCCTTTTCCTGATTCAAATTTGCTATTTGATGAGAGTATCTCTCTTAGCGAGAAGAAAGAGATTCTTGTGTTACTTGCATCCGTTGAGGATGTAGAGGCATTCAGAGCGATTGAAAAGTACAGAAATGATCCTGATGGTGAACTGAAAGAGTGGTCGGTGCTTGCATTGCAGGAGAGCCGAATGTTAATAGAGAGCTCTCTGTTGGATGAAAATCAGGTTTTCATATCTACAGGATTAGGAGGAAGACAGGATAAACTTCGATATTTTGTGGTATTAATCCATTCCGAGGAACAGGCTTTTAACGATATACAGAAAAAGGTAGTTAGGAGTGAATTCCAATATGCTTTCGACGATTTTGGTGCGGAACTGGAGAATATCGATTTCACAGAGCAGTTTTGCACGGTGCTGGGACTTATTCCAATTGAAGCACCTATTAAGGAATTGTTCCAGAAGGCGATCAGGGATAGTAATCAATTTGGTGATTTTATAAAGGAAAATTTCATCGTCACCAATGTAAAAAAGCTCAACCTTTCTGAGATAAAGGACTTTCTTAAGAAGGCCGATGAAGAGGAAAAAACCGATCAGGAATCAGAAGACTATGATGAAGAAACAGATTAATCTGGCCGTACAGGTATTACCTGCCTCAAAAGAAATCCATCCTTATAAATTAGTTGACGCAGCCATTGCCATCATCAACGAATCCGGCCTGAAATATCAGGTATGTCCTTTTGAAACCGTTATTGAAGGCCCATACGATGAGGTAATGGTTTTGGTGGAAAAGATTCAGCTTGCCTGCTACAATGCCGGAGCAGATTCAATGATTGTTAACATGAAACTGCAATCTTCCAAAGATGGAGACGTTAGCATTGATGATAAAATGGAGAAGTACCAATAAAAAATAATCCAACTTTGTCAATCGCAGTTCAGCTTCCCTCTTCTAAATCACAGAACTCCCAAAATCAACAATCAACAACCCCCAATCATAAATCCTCTGCCATTTTAAGTCTAAAAAAATCCCGCTCGTGGCGGGACATATTTAACTAAAATTTTTCTCTTCAAAATCATCGAGATCGTTACTCACCGATGCTGTTTCAGCTGCCTTAGGCAGCTCTTCATCAATCAGTTCCACCTGATTTTCCTTTATATACGCTACGGTTTCAGTTAAACCATCGATGAACTTATCAAAGTCCTCTTTGTACAGAAAAATCTTGTGTTTCTCGAAATGATATCTGCCATCGCGACTAAATCTCTTTTTGCTCTCGGTCAAAGTTAAATAGTAGTCCCCACGTCTGGTAGATTTAACATCAAAAAAATAGGTTCGCTTGCCTGCCCTTACCGCTTTCGAAAAAAGCTCTTCCCTATCACGTGCATCCACTTCCTCATTCCTAACAGTTCCTTCTTTTTTTTCTTGTTCTTCCATCTTCTACTTATTAAGATATTAAACGCATCAATAAGGAGTCAAAAATAGAAAATAATTTAAGATTCGCAGCATTGAGAGATAATTTATAGAAAAAAACAAATGTGAGCAGGAATAGCTATGATGAACTGATTACTATGCAGATAATCACATATATAAATAGGTGATTATTAAAAGGTGAAACTAATTTCACTGAAAGAACACTTTACACTTTTTAGTTTAAACTAAAAGTGATTTCTTTGCACCACTTTAAAACATAAGGTTCTTTATTTATGATAAGCAGGCGATTAATTAGAATTAAAGTTTTACAAAGTCTCTACTCATTTCAAAAGACGGAAGATGCTTCGTTGGTAAAATCTGAAAAGGAATTGTTCTTTAGCCTTAAAAAAGCTTATGACCTGTATCACTATATTCTATTATTACTCATCGATCTGAGTAAATATGCCGAGTCAAGAATTGATCTTGCCAAGCAGAAAAAAGTACCAACTTACAACGATCTTAATCCCAATACGCGTTTCATTGATAATTCAGTTATCAGGCTTTTATCAGAAAATGATGCCTTGGCAAAATACCTGAATGAGAACAAGCTAAGTTGGGTTCAGGAACCTGAATTAATCAAAAATCTTTTTCTTGCCATAGCTGAGACCGATTCATATAAGGCTTATATGGCTAAAGATGAAGTGGATTTCAATGATGACAAGGAGCTCATCATGAATATTATTGAGGAGCAAATTGCTCAGTCGGATGAATTATACCAGGTATTGGAGGAAAAAAGTATATTCTGGAACGACGATCTGGACTTCATGCTGACCATGGTCGTAAAAACTTTGCAACGATTTAAAGCCAAACAGTCGCAGTACATGCAACTTATGCCGCAATTCAAAAACGATGAGGATGTTGAATTTGCAAAGCATCTTTATAGAAAAACCATTGTTAATAAATCTGAGTTGGCGGAATTAATCCATCAGTTCACAACAAATTGGGAACTGGAACGGATTGCATTTATGGATATTCTTATTATGTCGCAGGCCATCACAGAAGTTCTTCATTTTCAGAGTATACCGGTGAGAGTGAGCTTAAACGAATACATTGAGATTTCAAAGTACTACAGTACCGAAAAAAGCAGTCAGTTTATCAATGGTGTGTTGGATAAAATCGTTACTCACCTTAAAAAAGAAAAGAAGTTCACAAAAATGGGCAGAGGATTAATGGGCGAGGTTTAGCTACCTTCGATTAATTGGTAAACGCTACTTCTCCCGTCCCTGGATTCTTCCATATTCTTTGCACAATTAATTAAGTGGATTAAGTACTACAGTCGTATCATCTATTACAATGAGTAATTCATCATCGTAGTCCAGGGTAAACATTTCCTGAGTTCGAAGATAGACCTGCTTATTATTGGCAACCAGATAAAACTCCAGATAATGCCGCATGGGCCATTCCTTCCTGAGTTCGGTGATAGTAAGTTCATCTGAAGTCTCTCCGGGTAAAAGGGATGAGTATATACCGTAGCTTCCAAAATTGATGTTTTCCATTCTGCTGTTATGAATATTGTTCTGAACCTGTATTTTTGCTGATTCAGTACAGGCAGCTAATGCAAGCAGCAACAGGATAGGTAAAAATAAATTCTTCATGGCGTTTTAATCTATGTTTAATTCAATATCAAATTCTCCAAGGAGAAGGCTTTTTGTGTCAGCTTCTAAAGTAAATTCCTGGAAGATGTGAGGATAAGCTGTCACTGATTCACCAAGCGAATTTGTAATTTGTATTTCTGCTATTTCACAAACGTAGGTTCCCGGGTCTAATGTTAGGAATCCGTTTAGAGCTTCTGCAAAGTCGCCGGCAGTAAATAAGTCCGTCTCGTCAAAGGTACGTCCGGCAACAACAAGATACTCAACCTTTTCATTGCTGTATTCGAAGTTAAGCACGGATCCATCACTGTTCATCTGAAGATCCGTGTTGATGTTATGTAGTTCGGCCCAAACACGATTGTTGATTTTTAATTTGATATAGTCGATGTTCTGTGTGATCAGATACTCATCTGAATTCAGATTCTGTGAAACAATTGGGAAGTTGAAAAGGATGAGCAGTTCTTCAAATTCAACATTGCCTGATGTTGAATAAATGGTATTCTCCAGATCATGATAGTAGGAACTATCATCGTCGGTTTTGTTGCATCCGGCAAACAGGAGAAGAATAGCAATGATAAGGGGATACTTCATACTTGAGATTTTATTAGTTAAAATGATTTGTTAAAGTTAAAAGACAGATGCATGCTTTTTGACATTGGTTGCGCATTCAAATTAAAAAAATCATTAAATTCGTATTCGATATCAAAACAACGCTAATGACATCTTTTAACCATTCTCTTATTGACAAAATAATGGAAGAGTTACATAGTTACAGCTCATCCGAAAGGGTTGAAAGTATAGCGCGCAGCATATCCACAGATTTAATAGTGATAGGTGTAACGGCGCCGGATCAGAAGCATGTATTGAAATTGTTCCAGACTCAGATAAGCCAACTTTCAGCAAAAGAAAAGATAGATCTTGCTCATTCGATGAATGACAAAAGAATCTTCGAATTGTTTCAGATAGCTTGTGAGATCATTGGAAAAAAGAGTGCGGTTCTGAAGGAAATTTGTACGAAGGATTTTGAACGTTTGATCGTAAATCTTGATAATTGGGCGTCAGTTGATGCTCTGGGTGTTTATGTGCTAGGCTCTGCATGGAGATTGAATATTATTGAGGATTCATATATTCATCTTTTGCTTGCCAGTGAAAATATATGGTGCCGGCGTCTTGCGATTGTGTCCACAGTAGCGCTGAATCAACGATCGTACGGAGCCAGCGGCGATGCAGCAAGAACACTGACTGTATGCAAGGAAGTGCTTGACTGTCGGGAAGATATGATCGTGAAAGCCTTGTCATGGGCCTTGAGAAAATTATCAGTTTGTAATAAAAACGCAGTACTTGAATTCACGGAAAAATATCAATCCAGACTTGCATCCCGGGTTATCAGGGAAGTAAAGCACAAAGTTGAAAAAGGAACAAAAAATTAGAATGATAACTAAGTTTTTACATTAGGAAAGCTATTATTTTTGCATTATAAAACTTTTAATATGAAGTATCCGATAAAGTATCCTTTCTAACCCGACTGGATTATTGTTCCGGATAGATTAACAGACCTTTAATAAATTATTACAGATGAAACCAATTCGATACTTGCTATTGCTGCTGTTGACAATGATGGCAGTAAACAAACTGACTGCTCAGAAAAAGAAGCATGCAAATGCAACGAGGATTACAGAGAATATTGAGATTGACGGTTTGCTGAATGAAGCTGCCTGGTCGACATGTGATATCGCAACGGATTTTGTTACACATGAACCTGCTTTCGGCCTCGCGACAAATTTTAAGACAGAAGTCAGGCTGGCATACGACGATCGTGCCATCTATATAGCAGCAATCTTACACGATCAATCTCCTGACTCTATTTTGCGACAATTTACTCAACGCGATGAGGAACACGGAAATACGGATATCTTTGCCTTCGATGTTAATCCTTACAATGATGGTCAGAATTCTTATGCCTTCTGGGTAACTGCTGCCAATGTTCAGGTGGATGTTAAGATGTCAATCAATGATGAAGACAGTGGATGGGATGCAGTTTGGGAATCTGAAGTTTCATTCAATGACAGTGCCTGGATCGTTGAGGTGAAATTACCTTATTCCGTCCTTCGTATTCCAAAAGTAAAAGAACAGGAGTGGGGAATTAATTTCTGGAGACATGTTCGAAGAATCAGAGAATGGTCCAGCTGGAATCCGGTAACAAAAGAGATAGATAACATTGCAGGTCAGCAAGGTATCTTAGATGGAATATACAATATTGATCCTCCGCTGCGCCTGGCACTCTATCCATATGTGTCGGGCTATGTTCAATTAAATGAAGGATTGAAGGAACCGTCCTATTCTCTGAATGGTGGTCTGGACTTGAAATATGGTATTGATGAGAGCTATACCCTTGACATGACGTTAATTCCTGATTTTGGTCAGACCAAATCCGATGAGGAGGTGCTCAATCTATCACCTTTTGAAGTCCAATACGACGAAAATCGTTCGTTTTTTACGGAGGGTACTGAGCTTTTCAACCGAGCTGGTTTATTCTATTCCAGAAGAATTGGCAGACAGCCTGGTGATTACTATAAGGTTGGAGAATTGATGAATGATGGGGAGCAAATCAAGGAAAATCCGGATGCTGCAAAATTGTTAAATGCAACAAAAGTCTCGGGCCGAAATGCAAACAACCTTGGACTGGGATTCTTTAATGCTGTATCTGATAACACCTACGCCATTATTGAGGATACCTTAAGCGGCGATACCAGAAAAATACTCACAGAACCTCTTACTAATTATAACATTTTGGTTGCAGATCAGGCTTTCAGAAATGGGTCCTTTGTAAATATAATTAATACCAACGTTTACAAACCTGAAACTGGTGGTATTGCAAACGTTACGGGAGCCGTGTTTAGATTGATGGACCGGGCCAACAAATTTGGAATTAAAGGTGGTGGTGCACTAAGTTACCGGGACGGTTTGGATAGTATTAATTCTGATTTCGGAGAGAAGATGAGTTTTGAGATTGGAAAACTCAATGGCAAGTGGACATATTTTTATATTGTGAACGCACTAAGTGATAGATATAACCCTAACGACATGGGTTATCTTTCTCATAATAATCTAATTGCCCATGATGTGTATTTGAACTTCAAGAAGTTTGAACCCTTTTGGAGATTGATAAAATTTAATAGTCATCTTCATCTTGGCTATGATCAGCAGTTCTCTGATGGTGCCTTTACCAAGCTATCGCTTTCGTACAATTATCATATGACATTTAAAAATTATCTCTCATTTGGCGGCGATATTGGATACGTTCCTCATGGAGTTCATGATTATTACGAACCGCGGATTGAAGGCAGGTATTACCGCGCCCCTGGTGATGTGGCATGGAATACGTGGATTTCTTAAGATTATCGAAAGAGAGTGGCGGTTGACGTAAATGCCGGATTCTATAAAAGTTCTGAGGATGAGGGAGGATACTGGTATGCCATTTCACCAAGGCTTAGGGTGAATGATCGCTTCTTTATTGTTTATAATCTTAGAATTCAAAATGTACTGGCAGATGGTGGATTTATCTCATCCAGTGGTGATAACTATATTGTTTTTGGAAAACGAGATACCAAAACAGTGACCAACACACTCTTCGGATCATATATCTTTAACAACAAATCTTCATTAACCCTTAATCTCAGACACTATTGGTCTGAGGTGGATGTATATGACTTCTTTTTATTACAACAAGATGGCAACCTGGCAACATTTGATTATGGTTTCGATCCGAATCTCAACGAGTCAAGCCACGATCAGAATTTCAATGTATTTACCATTGATATGGTCTATTCATGGAACTTTGCACCAGGTAGTTTCCTGAATATTGTCTGGAAGAACTATATTCATCATTTTGATAAGGAGATTGACCTCAGGTTTTTCTCGAATCTTTCCAATACTTTTGATGCAGGTCCTATCAATAGTTTTTCAGCGAAACTTATCTATTATCTGGATTACCAGCGATTTGCCAGAAAGTAGTTTTTCATTTGTGAGAATCATACTCTTATTAAATGCGTCATTTTCGCATGAACCGCTTATAATAAATTGGTTCAATGAGTGATGGCCGCCAAACAACATTTGGCACCAGACTACAGTTTACAACTTCTCCTGAGATTTCCAATTTGCTTTCCCAATAGTTCTCTTCTCTCTCATTCCGGGCTTGATCAGGAATCTCAATGCTATCTGTTTCAATTTATAGAGATTTCTACCATGTCTGCTGGCAGGCAGGCTTTCGCAGAAATGAGTGACTGATGAGACCTTTGGGACAACCGCATTCAAACTGATCATTGCCGTGTTCCCTCGTTGTCCTTTTCTTTGTGAGTTAGTTTTATTCCATATTAACACTTACCTAATCGTTTTGCATGCACTGACATTAGTCTTCAACAGATATTGAGTGTCTCAAGCCGTCTTACAGAGTTAGCGGATCATTTGCTTCGGGTTTTAATCCGGAGTATAAGGATATATATGGATTTCACCGGACTATCTGTTTTTGCAAAAGATGAAGAGTCTCTTCTGGTGAAGAGCAGAAGTATTTGTTATTAACCAGAGATGAGCAATATTAGATCTAATCTCCAAATCTTAGCTTCTATCTATCATTTCAGCTCCTAAAAATTGATCTTAATCCCGGATGCATCCATGAACCTGAAATAAAAAGAGCCGAAATGAAAATTTCGGCTCTCTACTAAAAACAGGATATTTTATTCAATCAGGAGTTTCCTGACAATAATTGATTCAGAATTTCTTAAGGAAATAAAGTAAGTACCAGCAGCCAGATGTGCAATTTCCAACTCATAGCTGGAGGTACCTGCCGGAATGTTTCCGGTGCTTAAGATTTTTCCGGTAACATCACTCAGATACAATTCCATATCGGCAGAAAGATCAACGAGCTCGATGAATACCTGCTCATTGGCCGGGTTCGGATAAATCTTTATCAGGCTATTCTCACTTTCATTAATAGAACTCAAGAATGTAATGGTAATTTCATCAGTTCCTTCACAGCCATTTTGATCAATCACAAACACTGAGTAAGTGCCGGAGGTAGTTACTTCAATAGTCTGTGTAGAAGCACCGGTT
>Ga0233443_1001162_pt1 | contig 24020 bp, 19 predicted proteins | sample SI_123_September_2_FD_182784 | JGI IMG/M metagenome (GOLD analysis project Ga0233443, IMG submission 182784) | Seawater microbial communities from Saanich Inlet, British Columbia, Canada - SI_123_September2016_200_MG | ecosystem: Environmental > Aquatic > Marine > Inlet | place: Canada: British... | reverse complement strand
TTTAGACCACGTAGAACAGGTGATTATAGAGGTTGCTAATTCAGTTATCAAGGATTTGGATACTGCTAAAAAAGATCATACGCCGGCGGTTCGCTTCCAAGAGTTTGGTGATTCCAGTATTAACTTTACCGTTTATATGCGCGCAGTAAAATACGGCGATCATCATCCCGTCAAACATGAATTTATTAAACGGCTTCATAAAAAGTTTGATGCAGAAGGAATTGAAATTCCTTTCCCCATCCGAACGTTAGTCCACAAAAACTCCCCTGAATGAAAACATGGATCATGGCAGGCGCAGTGCTTGCCGGACTTGCGGTAGTTTTTGGTGCTTTTGGTGCGCATGGCCTTAAATCTAGAGTATCGCCGGAAGATATCATTATTTTCGATACGGGCGTTAAATATCATATGTATCATGCATTAGGTTTGATTTTAATCGGAATCTTGGGTTTTCATTTTCCTGAAAAATCAATGTCCGCTCCTGCTACATTAATGAGTGTAGGAATACTAATCTTTTCCGGAAGTTTGTACATTCTAGTTCTAACCGGATTCCGGTGGCTTGGCGCTATAACTCCCGTTGGAGGGTTGGCATTAATCTCAAGTTGGTTGTTGCTGGCGTATAACTTGTACCGTCTAGGATAATTTATAATCTGGGCGACGTTACAGAATCAATACTTATAATCCACAAATTATTGACGGAGCTATCGGCACCGAATTGATCAATCGTGGAGTTAATCTGCCATTACCTCTCTGGTCTGCAGAAGCAAATTTTACAGATCCAGAAATTGTATTAAGCATACACCAAGATTATATTTCAGCAGGTGCTGATATTATTACAACCAATACATTCCGCACGACTACATACAGTTATCGAAAAGCTGGGTATACTCCAAAACGTGCACAAGAAAGAGCTAAAACCAGTTTAATGAATGCAGTGGATTTGGCAAGAAAAGCGGTGGGAGAAGATATACAAGTTGTTGGTTCAATTACTGCTGTCGATGACTGTTATTCGCCTGAATTATACCCCGGGAAGGGTCCAGTTGAAGATACGTATGGTGAATTGATAGAATGGTTTAGTGAAACTGAAATTGATTTGCTTTTATTTGAAACAATGGGCCATTATGAAGAAATAAAAATTGCTCTTGAAGCGAGCCGAAATATAGAATCAGAATGCTGGTTTAGCTTAATATTAAAGGATGGCGAATATATTCTTGATGAACACTCCTTGGAAGAAACAATCAATCTGATTAAAGAGTTTTCAGTTTCATGTTTAATGCTTAATTGCAATACAATTGAAACAACTCAAAGTGCCCTTGAACTTTTTTTATCCCTTTGGACAGATAAATGGGGTGTTTACTCTAATTTGGGTGTTACTGAATTTGATAATGATTATTTTGATACAATAAATGATTATAACTTTAAAGAGAGTATTTCATTGTATTTAGAGCATAGTCCTTCAGTAATCGGTGCTTGCTGTGGGTCAAATCCAAAACACATTAAAATGATAAAAAATTTGATTAACTAATCAATTACACTTTTATAATAGGATAATTAATGCATTTAAAGATTAAACCATTTAACACAGCCGTTCGCAATGTTTATGAAAACCATGGCCATTTCCACGATGGGGATGCAGGAATAGATTTATTTGTCGTAAATGAACAATCGATAATGGCTGGCGAATCAACCCTGATTCATTTGCAGATTTCATGTGAAAATTCAGAAAATAAGCCTTATTTACTGATGCCCCGTTCCAGCATTGCTAAAACGCCTTTACGGTTGAGTAATTCCATCGGATTAATTGATGGCGGTTACCGCGGGGAAATCATGGCAGCTGTGGATAATATTAAGACTGAAGATTATACAGTTGAACCAGGGCAGCGATTATTTCAGTTAGTTGCCATGGACGGCTCGCCGATCCATTTTAAATTGGTAGATGAATTATCAGATACATCCCGCGGTAGTGGAGGATTTGGCAGTACAGGGAAGTGAATTATAATATTGTATTAGATTTATTCAATATGAGAAACCAACTCAAAATTCTTTCATTGAACACTTTAATCGAACATATAACAAGGAAGTGCTAAATCTTTTGATTAATCATAAAAATAAATCTAATTTGATTTGGTAGTAAAATGGATGTAATTACACAAGTACACAGGATTTATATGAATACAGAAACAAATTGGACCCGCAATTTCAACAGATTTGTTCAGCAAAATAGAATATTCCGAACAAGAAAAGAATGATTAGTAATTTCTTCAAATTTACATGTGGTTTGTATGTATTTGTTTTGTCATCATTTTTGGCAGGACAGACCTCTGTTATTTCAGTTATTCCATTAGACTATGATTTATCTGAAACTATTGAAAGAGAAATATTGAAAAAAGATATTTCTGATTTAATCAGAGGTGAAATAATCAAATCAGAAAGAGCAAATTTAGTTGATAGAGAAAAAGAAATTACTGCAATTTCTGATGATGCATATCGATATGGAGTAAGATCAGATTCTATCGCTAAAGAAATTGGTTTGATAAATGGTGCGACACATTTAATGACGTGGTCTATCCGTACATCGAAAAATAAATATCATTTCGACTTTAAACATTATAATATATCCAGTAACAGTGGTTCGATTTCGAGAGCAAAATGGTTAAAGGGAGCGTTGCGATTTCGTTTTTCGGTAAAAAAGAATAATGAAGAGTTAAAACTTAAAATAAGAAAATCTACTTGGTTAGTTCTTGGAACAACTCCCCCAAAAGGAAGATTCCCTGAAGATTCATTTTTAACAAATTTGTGGTACAAAATTAAAATATTTACGGACAGTTTCCTTTTTTGGCTCGAAATGTCTTACGGAATTGGTTATGTCATTTTTCTGTTAGTGATGCTTTCTTCATTTGGTGGTTATGGTGTTTATACGATAGTTAGTGGTGGAGGTGGTGAACAATCAATTGGAATGGGATTACCACCGGAATATCCGGAAGCACCATAATGCAATATTACTCAATTCCTAAAAATCTATATTTATTCATACAATTAGGTTTGGCTTTTTCCTTGCTTACAGGACAAACCCAAGTTGGTGAAGACATTGACGGCGAAACGGCGAACGATCGATCAGGTTGGTCAGTATCTATGGACTCAGACGGTAGTCATGTCGCTATCGGATCAAGATATAATGATGCCGGGATTCCAGGTTCCAATCTAGGTCATGTTCGTGTATATGAATATAGCAGTGGTAGTTGGAGTCAAGTGGGAGCTGATATTGATGGAGAGGCCAATACTGATTATTCCGGCCATTCTGTTTCTTTAGATTCAGATGGCAGTCATGTGATCATTGGTGCACCTGAAAATGATGGTGCGGGTGGTTATAATAGCGGTCATGCTCGTGTGTATGAATACAGTAGCGGTAGCTGGAGTCAATTGGGAAGCGATATCGACGGAGATGCGGTCGGTGATAATATGGGTATTTCGGTTTCTATCGATTCTGACGGAAGCCATATTGCTGTCGGCGCAATCTACAAAGATGGTAATGGTTCGGATGCCGGCCATGTGAGAATTTTTGAATACGATGGTAGCGCTTGGAGTCAAGTAGGTAGCGATATTCATGGTGAAACAGCGGGAGATCAATCAGGCGTTTCTGTTTCTATAGATTCAGATGGAAGCCATGTAGCAATTGGTTCAACCCAAAATGATGATGGTGGAGGTAATTCAGGTCATGTGCGTGTTTTTGAATATAGTGGAAGTAGTTGGAGTCAAATAGGAAGTGACATTGATGGAGAAGCTGCTGGAGATTATTCAGGCGGTTCTATTTCCATCGATTCGGATGGTAGTCATGTAGCTATTGGTGCTGAAAACAAAAATTCTAATACGGGTCAAGTTCGTGTTTTTGAATATACGGGAGGTAGTTGGAGTCAATTAGGTAGCGATATTGATGGCGTTGCCGCTGGAGATTATTTTGGTACATCGGTTTCAATCGATTCAGATGGTATTAATTTAATTGTAGGCGGGAAGGGAAATGACGATGGCTCTGGTAATGCAGGACATGTGAGATTATATAGCTACAGTGGCAGTAGTTGGGTCCAAATAGGCGATGATATTTATGGTGAATCTGCTAGTGACTATTCAGGTTCTTCTGTATCTATCGATTCTGATGGCAGTCATGTGGCTCTTAGTGCTCCATATAATAGTGGTTCTGCAAGCTCAGCAGGACATGTGAGAGTTTTTACATTTGAAATCCCCGGTATCACCGTTTCAATTTCTGATTCCATCACGTCAGAAGTAGGAGATACGGCTAGCTTTTCAGTCGTTCTGGATAGTGAACCAACCGCGGATGTAACTATTCCGATTTCCAGTTCTGATTTAACCGAAGGCACAGTCTCACCAGATACCTTAACATTTACGGCCGCCAACTGGAATGCAGCTCAAATGGTAACCATTACCGGAGTGAATGATGATGTGGATGATGGCGATATTGCATATACAATTGTATTGTCCGCAGCTACCAGTTCTGATGGAAATTATAATGGTGTAGATGCGGATGATGTTTCAATGACAAACACAGATGATGATAGCGCCGGGATTACAGTCGCAGTAACCGATTCCACCACAACAGAAACAGGCGAGACAGGAACATTTACAGTTGTATTAAACAGTGAGCCAACCGGAGATGTAGTTCTTCCAATTTCCAGTTCTGATTTAACCGAAGGCACAGTCTCACCAGATACGTTAACATTTACGGCCGCCAACTGGAATGCAGTTCAAACGGTAACAATCACCGGTGTAAATGATGATGTGGATGATGGCGATATTGCATATACAATTTTATTGTCAGCAGCTACCAGTTCTGATGGAAATTATAATGGTGTAGATGCGGATGATGTTTCAATGACAAACACAGATGATGATACTGCGAGTTTTACTGTATCATATTCAAACTCACTTATAACGTCAGAAGCAGGAGGTACTACTAGTTTAACGCTTGTTCTGGATAGTGAGCCAACCGGAGATGTAGTTATTCCAATTTCCAGTTCTGATCTAACCGAAGGCACAGTCTCACCAGATACCTTAACATTTACGGCCGCCAACTGGAATGCAGCTCAAACGGTAACCATCACCGGAGTGAATGATTTTGTGGATGATGGTGATATTATATATACAATAACATTTGGATCAGCAACAAGTAGTGATATTAATTATAATGGAAGTAATCCTTCAGATGAAAGTATTACAAATACGGATGATGATAGCGCCGGGATTACAGTCGTGGTTTCTGATTCCATTACGTCAGAAGTAGGAGAAACTGCTAGTTTTACGGTTGTTCTGGGTAGTGAACCAACGGCAGATGTGACCATTGGAGTTTCGAGCAGTGATGAGACTGAAGGAACAGTGGATGTTTCTACACTTACCTTTACATCAGGAAATTGGAGTTCAGCTCAAACAGTTACAATGACGGGTGCGGATGATAATGAAGCAGATGGTGATGTATCTTATTCCATCATTTTAGCTGCCGCAAGTAGTACAGATGGAAATTATCAAGGACTGGACCCTGACGATATAAGTGTTACCAATCTGGATTACGAACCGATAATATCTGTTTTATCGACAACGATAGATTTTGATAGTGTTGTTGTTTTGAGTGATAGTACCCAAACAATAACCGTTGGCAACGCAGGGAATGAGAATTTGGTTATTGATTCGGTAGCGATGACATCCGGTATATTTTCTATTGAATCATTCTTATACCCATTGACAATAGCCCCGGCAGAAGATAGTATATTTTCAATAATATTTTATCCACAGGACACTATTAGTTATAGTGAGGAACTTGTGATTTATAGTAATGATCCTGATAGTTCTTCATTTCAAATAAGCTTATCAGGTACAGGATACAACAGCCCTCCTATTATAGTTGAAATAGATGAACCTGATTCAGTTTCGTTAGGTGATTCTGTGACAGTCAATATAACAGTTACAGATGATGATAGTATAACAACAGTCGTATTGAATTATTTTGTAGGTGGAGATACCAGCATGTATGCGGTCCTGGCGACTGATTCGGATGGAGATGGAACATTTTCAGCTGAAATTGACAGTAGCGCTATCGGATTGACAGGAGTTGCCTATTATGTTGCAGTATCCGATGAATTTGGGAATACGAGTATCAGCGATACCGTATCAATTATAACGCAGTTTAATGAGAATGTTTTGAATACAGAAATAAATGGTAGCGCTTACACTGAAGGAATACCAACCTCAAAATGGCGATTGATTTCTGTTCCAACAAATTTAGACAATTCTTCCGTAGCTAATACAATTCAAGATGAGCTGAGTCAATCTTCTTCTGATGACACTTGGCGATTATATGAGGATTCTGGTAATGCAACTTGGATAGAAGCAGAATCATTTGTTTTAGGACAAGGATATTGGATACAGCAGCGTGTGGAAAGCGATATTGATTTTTCGACCGGTTCAGGACAGTCTGTTGACCTGCTTGGTTTTTCCATCAATATACCGTCAGGATGGAGTCTGATCGGGAATCCGTATCCATTTGAATTGGAGATCACTTTTGATGAAGCACAGGTTTATGGACCATTGACATATGGAAGCACAAGCACAGAAAGCTGGGATGCAGAAAGCAATATTTTATCTCCTTGGCAGGGATATGCTATCTATAATCGCACAGCTGATGAGGTTGCATTGGATATCAAACCTCTGGAAAGAGGAGGCGGGGCCTTACTAAAGGAAGCTGATGTTAATGCCGGTTGGCAAATAGTCATTAGTATTGACAATGGTGAATACGGTGACATATACAATGCCATTGGAAGAAAAACCGGAGCGTCGGAACAATTGGATATTTGGGATAATCCCGAACCACCAGCTTTGGATCAATATGTTTCTCTGAATATGACCCGTAAAGAATGGGGTGTAAAATCAATGTTGACTACAGATATCCGTTCTATGGATATAATCAATGGAATTTGGGACATGAATTTGGATATTGGAAATGTGCAAGGTCCATTCACTGTTTCAACAGATCAAATTGGTTCGTTGCCCGAAGGGCACGTCGCAGTACTTCTTGATCATATTGAGCATCAGATTTATGATATTTCCAAAAACCAGGAAATAGTTATAACAAAGGCAATGGAAGAATTTAGTTATCCTATATCAATGATAGTTGGTGTCCCGGCATTTGTTGAAGCTGCAGCGAAAAATATATTATCTACCATCCCAGAAAAGTTTGCACTCCATCAAAACTTTCCCAACCCCTTTAACCCCTCGACACATATTTCTTTCTCATTACCAAAACCATCTAACGTTGAGGTTAAGATATACAATATTCTTGGTCAGTCCGTAGTTACACTAATCAATGATTGGCGTAATTTGGGCCACCACAGTGTTCAATGGAACGGTAGGGATAAATGGGGAGAAAGTGTTGGGACTGGTATCTATTTCTACAGCTTGGAGACAGCGGATTTTCGGCAGGTGAAGAAATTGATGTTATTGAAATAATCATCTACAAATTGTATTAATAGCACACCTTGAAATGGTGGTATGATAAATATTACGTTTTACACATGATCAATTTTCCCGCCTTGTCAAGGTTACACATAGACTATACAGACTTTCGACTTTCCACCACAATAGCGAGGAATTACACAAAAAACATACGAAAATGGTGGAATGGTACAAAGATCAAAAGTAGGAGAAAACCATGAAAACCCAGATTGCTAAAATCATAGCAGTTGCATTACCACTCATTAGTCTTGTCACTGCTCAACCGAGTTTTCCGTCTAATCCGAACCAAGCGCCCATTGGTGGGCTTGGGTTTTTGGCGGCTGCAGGAGGTGCGTGGGCGGTGAAGAAGTTGAGAGAAAAGAATAAATAGTTTTATAAACATACGCTAAACGGGTTTTGCTTACCGATGAATAATTTTGAGAAAATGGAAATGAGGAACCTGTTAGCACTCTAATAAAAAGAGTGCCAATTTGTATTGTTTTATAATGATTTATATAAATACCTTCCGTGCTACTCAATAGGGTAGAAAAACAAATTTAATGAACCAATAACATAAATGGAGATAGGTTAATATGAGTATCAAAATAACACCACTGGCAGACCGTGTCGTAGTGGAAGCGGCCGCCGCTGAAGAAACATCAACCGGCGGAATCATTCTTCCCGATACGGCGCAGGAAAAACCCCAGCAGGGGACGGTTGTTGCAGTTGGACCAGGTAAGGTCAGCGACGCCGGAAGTTTAATAGAAATGACTGTGAAAAAGGGTGACAAAGTTCTGTACGGAAAATACTCCGGATCAGATGTCACATTTGACGGTAACGATTATATGATCATGCGCGAGAGTGATATTCTCGCAGTATTGTAAGGAGAGACAAAAATGGCAAAAGAAATTTCATACGATGTTAAAGCCAGAGGCGCCCTAAAAGCCGGCGTTGACAGCTTGGCAAACGCGGTGAAAGTCACCCTCGGTCCTAAAGGCCGTAATGTGGTGATAGAAAAGAAATTCGGTGCGCCGACTATTACCAAAGATGGCGTAACGGTAGCGAAAGAAATTGAGCTGGAAAACAGGCTTGAAAATCTTGGAGCACAAATGGTAAAGGAAGTCGCATCCAAAACATCTGATGTTGCCGGTGACGGAACCACAACCGCAACAGTTTTGGCACAGGCAATTATTACCGAAGGACTAAAAAATGTTGCTGCAGGAGCAAACCCGATGTCAATCAAACGTGGAATTGATGCTGCATCTCGTGCAGTGGTAGATGCGTTGCGCGAGCAAAGCAAGGATCTTCCTGATTCTACTCAAATTGCGAATGTGGCGACTATTTCCGCTAATGATGACCGTGAAATCGGCGAAAAAATTGCAGAAGCAATGGAAAAGTCGGCAAAGATGGCGTCATTACGGTTGAAGATAGCAAGACGGCTGAAACCTTTCTTGAATTTGTAGAAGGAATGCAGTTTGACAGAGGATATCTTTCACCTTATTTCGTGACCAATTCCGAATCCATGGATGCAGAAATGGAAGATGCGTACATCCTGATCCACGATAAAAAACTCAGTAATATGAAAGACTTGTTGCCGGTTTTGGAAAAAGTCGTACAAACAGGAAAGCAGATTCTGATCATTGCGGAAGATGTGGAAGGCGAAGCGTTGGCAACTCTCGTTGTGAATAAACTTCGAGGCACATTCAAGGTTTTGGCAGTGAAGGCACCGGGATTTGGCGATCGCAGAAAAGCAATGCTAGAAGATATCGCAGTATTGACTGGTGCAACTGTTATCTCAGAAGATGCCGGTTATAAACTTGAAAACGCGACTCTCGAATATCTTGGAACCGCCAAGCGTATTTCCTCTGATAAGGATAATACAACCATCGTAGATGGAGGTGGAACCAAAGATGCAATTTCCGCACGGATTAAAGAAATTAAAGTGCAGATTGAAAAAACCACATCTGATTATGACCGTGAAAAACTACAAGAAAGGTTGGCAAAACTATCTGGTGGTGTAGCGGTAATTAATGTTGGTGCTGCAACCGAAGTGGAAATGAAAGAAAAGAAAGCACGCGTAGAAGATGCTCTGCATGCAACTCGCGCAGCCGTCGAAGAAGGGATTATTCCCGGTGGCGGTGTGGCACTGCTTCGTGCCGTTGACGCACTGGACAAAGTGAAAGTGTCTGACGAGCTTCAAGTTGGTGTAAACATCATGCGCCGCGCTTTAGAGGAACCAATTCGACAGATTGTTAACAATGCAGGCGTTGAAGCTTCAATCGTTGTTCAGAAAGTTCGTGAGGGAAAACTAGATTATGGATTTGATGCTCGGAATGAAGATTATGTGAAAATGTTTGAAGCCGGCATTATCGATCCAACCAAAGTTGCCCGAGTGGCAGTAGAAAATGCGGCATCCATTGCCGGTCTTCTTCTGACAACGGAAGCTGCGGTTACGGAAATTCCTGAGGATGAAAAAATGCCTCCAATGCCACCGGGTGGTGACATGGGTGGTATGGGTGGTATGGGCGGAATGATGTAATTCGTTCGAATCGATTGAAAAAAAGCCCTGCGATGCAGGGCTTTTTTGTTTGTACACCTTGACTACCGAAGAAATGCAGAAGTAAATTGCTGACCTAATGGATATAATTCGCATGAAGAATATGGTTTTTTACGGATACCACGGCGTGAGTGAAACCGAGAAAAAATTGGGTGGGAAATTTGAAGTGGACCTAGATTTATATAGGTCTCTCGAAGTTGCAGGAAAAACCGATCAACTTGGAGATACCGTTGATTATGAATCCGTGTACAAATCAGTGGAATCTTGCGTGCGAGGTCAAAAACATTATTTGATTGAATCTCTTGCAGAAGAAATTTCAACCGTTATTCTTAAACAATTTCCAATATACCATGTTAAGGTTCGAGTTAGAAAACCTAATGCACCCGTTAGCGGAGTTTTGGATTCGGTGGAAATCGAAATCGAAAGACCGTCGAGCTCATAATGACGGAAACGGTTTATTTCGGACTTGGATCCAATCTTGGCGATCGAGAAAAAAATGTATATTCTGCGATGGATTTATTAAAATTGGTTCCCGGGTTATCCTTAGTTAAAACAGCATCTTTTTATGAGTCACCCCCATTATATAACACAAACCAGCCATCTTTTCTCAATTCGGTTGTGGAAGGCCTGTATAATGGCAAGCCTCAAAACTTGCTTCAAGAAATTCAATCCATCGAGATGAAATTGGGACGATCCGAAATCCGTCAGAAAAATCATCCACGAACGATTGATATCGACATTCTGATTTTTGGGAACCATGTTTTGAATACAACTAAACTTCAAATTCCTCATTCAAAATTATCAGAACGAAAATTTGTTTTAATTCCAATGGCTGAAATTGCACCTGATTTTCTTATTCCGAAATTGAACCAAAATCCTGTAGAATTAATTGCAATTTGTCCGGATAAATCTATCATTGAAAAGCACACTATTCTAAAATCAGCATGAGAAATCTATATTATCTCGCAATAGAAGGACCGATCGGGGTAGGTAAAACAAGTCTTGCCAATTTGATGTCAGAAAAACTTGGCGCACGCCTGGTCCTTGAGCAATTTGAAGAAAACCCTTTTCTAAAGGATTTTTATAAAGATCCTGATCGTTTTGCCTTTCAAGTACAACTATTTTTCCTTCTTCAACGATATCAACAGCAGCAAAACATTCGCCAAGTGGACATGTTTCATAATTTACTGATTTCTGATTACATGTTTATAAAGGATAGGTTATTTGCATCCTTGAATTTGGGTGAACGTGATTTTGGTTTGTATGAAAATGTTGCTACTCATCTTGAAAGAAATATCATAAATCCGGACTTGGTGATTTATCTTCAAGCTGATACAGATACTTTAATGAAAAACGTTGCTAAACGAGGACGTGATTTTGAAAAGAATTTATCTGCCGATTATCTTGATGCGGTCAACCAAGTGTATAGTGAATATTTCTTCAATTATCAAGAAACTCCTCTTGTTATTATCAATACAAACGACATTGATTTTGTTGAAAACGAGGAAGACCTCAAAGAAGTCATTCAATATATCCGTGAACCGGTCACCGGAACTAAATTTTTTAATCCTGCCGCAACAATATAATGCTGGGCAAGCTACTGGCTTATGCGATAGTTATTTATTTAACCATTCGAATTGGGCGATTTGTACAGGCGCTCTTTGGCAAAAAAAATAAAAATGCCGTATCTGACAAAAAAGACGGATATTTCAAAGAAACAGAAATTCGTGATGCTGAATTCACAGATGTGAAGGATGAAGATGAATAAGTTCCGGGAAACGTGTTCATTTGGTTGTGAAAATTCGTCGAATTTCGGATTGCTCGCGCTTCGAACTCTTCCTGCATATTTTCTGGTTTCGAACCATGGATGGAGTAAAATAACCAATCCTGAGAAATGGAATTGGCTTGGAACGACGTTTGCAAAATATTTTTTTGGTATTCTTGATTTTGCAACTCCGGCCTTTGGTTTTATAGCTGCATTTTCAGAATCTATTTGTGCTATTCTTGTGTTGCTTGGGTTATTCACACGTCCGGCTGCTTTGCTTGTTGCGGCAACCATGTTGATTGCAGCTTTTCACCACATTACGACAACAGGAAACCCGGAAAGCGCATTGGTCTATTTTTCTGTTTTCATAGCGATCGCATTCACTGGTCCCGGCAAATTCAGTTTAGACTCGATCCTATTTGCATCTAAAAAATGAACGCTATTCGCATTCATAAACATGGTGGCCCCGATGTGTTACAGTGGGACGCTATTCCTGTGCCTGAGCCAAAGAATGGTGATGTCCTTGTCCAAATAAAAGCAGCAGCGATGAATCATTTGGATATTTGGGTTCGAACCGGAATTCCGGGCGTACCACTTCCAATAATAATGGGAAGTGATGGATCCGGAATAGTGCATGGTATTGGCGAATCTGTTTCCCAATTCGCACCAGGTGATGAAGTTGTGATTCAGCCACTCGTCTGGTGTGGGAAATGCAGTTTATGTAAAACAGGACGAGAAAATTATTGTACTTCTATGGGAATCCTTGGTGAAACAGAAAATGGAACGATGGCAGAATTGATTTCAGTTCCGGAAAAAAATGTTCAAAAAAAACCTGCCAATTTGAATTTCAAAGAAGCAGCGGCATTTTCTCTAGTAGGTCAAACTGCATACGCAATGTTGGTGCGCCGAGCAAAAATAAATTCCGGCGAAACGGTTTTGGTTTGGGGTGCCAGTTCAGGTGTTGGAATGACCGCAATTCAAATTGCGAAACATTTTGGTTGTACCGTGATTACAACTGCAGGAACTGATGCAAAAGTTGCTTTTGCAAAAAAACTTGGCGCAGATCATGTCATTCATTATAAGAATGAGGATGTTGCCTCAGTTGTTAAAGAATTAACAAACGGTACCGGTGCTGATGTGATTGTTGAACATGTTGGAGAGGCAACTTGGAAAACGAGCCTAAAGAGTCTAGCAAAAGGCGGAAGATTGGTCACCTGCGGTTCCACGACCGGAACGGATGTTTCAATAAATCTGAGACATCTATTTTTCAAACAGCAGTCTATACTTGGTTCTACGATGGGCAATGTTTCCAGTATGGATGAGGTTCTCAAATTTGCAGAATCAGGTGTTATAAAACCGGTTATTGATTCAGTTTTTGAAATGGGAAATAGCGCGGATGCACATCGCAAGCTTGAGAATGGCGAAGCATTCGGAAAAATTGTTCTAATTCCGTAAACTTCCTTCCGATGAGATTTCGCAATACAATAATGTTATGTTTGCTGTGCGGATTCGCTCTTGCCGGTACATACCCAAACCAGCGAGGGTTTGGCTTAGCTATGGGCGTGTATGGTAGCGGAATTAATTTTAATTATACATGGAATCCGTCTCTTGACTGGGCATTTGGACTTGAATCACGAATTTATGATATCAAGGATGAAGACGAAATTCCAATCGTTACCTATAATTATTACGGGCAACCTGTGCAGCCATCAGATATTACACACCTCGTGATTCTTCCGGTATTATTGACGGCACGGTATTATCCCTTTGAAGGTCAGATAGCGAACAATATCCGTCCATTTATCTCTACAAAAGCAGGACCAGTTTTCGTCATGGAAGCCACAGATGAAGAATCATTTTTCAAAAGGTGGTCTCACCCGGATATTGCAACACTTCCGGGCGGTTACTTTGGAGGTGGGATGGATATTGGCTATATAAATAGGATAGTTTTTACTGCCAGTGCGGGGTTTGATATATTTCCGATGAAAAATAACGCCGGCAAAAGAGCCAATTACAGTGGTCTTGTCCTCGGTTTTACTTTAAACTGGCGGAAGTAATGCCTGATAAACGGTTTTTTTATGTGAATCCTTCCAAGGTAGATGGTGACAAATTCACATTGGACGAGACCGAATCTCATCATCTATCGCATGTACTAAGAATCAATTCCGGCGAAATGATTTGGTTACTGGATGGTTCGGGAATGGCGTATGAAGGACGTGTTGAACAGGTTGGAGAATCTGTGACCGGAATCATTCAGGAAACACACAAAAAATATGGAGAACCTAACGTTGATGTTCACATTGCAGTAGGAATTATTAAGCGAGACCGATTTGAACTATTGCTGGAAAAAGGAACCGAAGTTGGTGTGAAATCTATTTCGCCGCTCATTCTGGATCGTTGTATAAAAAAGTCTATCAATTTGGAACGATGTGAAAATATTGTTCAATCTGCCGCCAAACAATGTGGACGAAGTGTATTCCCAAAAATACTGCAACCCGTACCACTGAATGAGTGGTTAGCTGCTTATCCAGGATCCGACAGGGCCGTATTGCATTGGGATGGAAAACGATCAATACGTGAATTTTCCGCTGGTATAAAGAATGGAACTGCTCATTTTATTGTGGGACCCGAAGGGGATTTCAATGAAGTTGAAATTTCCAAAATAAAGAAAACTGATATTGATTTTATTTCGTTAGGTGAACGCAGACTCAGATCTGAAACCGCAGCCATAACTGCTGCATCATTTTTGATTAATTTCAATAAACCATGATTAGGAGAGTAAAATGGATGATTGTCTTTTTTGTAAAATAGCTGCAGGTTTTATTCCTTCCGAATTGATCCTCGATCGAGAGAATGTGGTAGCCTTTCGAGATATTAATCCCCAAGCACCAACGCATATTCTAATTATTCCGCGAAAACATATTGCCACACTTAATGATTTAGAAGAAAATGATGCAGAACTGATGGGTGAAATGGTTCTCGCGGCAAAAGATCTAGCCGAACAGGAGGGAATTGCAGAATCAGGTTACCGTACAGGGTTTAATTGCAATGCCGATGCGGGGCAAACTGTTTGGCATGTGCATTTACATTTAATGGGTGGGCGGAAGTTTAACTGGCCGCCTGGGTAAAGTGTGTCATCCTGAGGAGGAACGACGAAAGATCTCAAACATAAGTTTACCTACAATCGTTTGTCTGAGATTCTTCATTCCTCCGCAGAATGCGGGTTCATTCAGGATGCCGCCATGAGCAAAAGAGTCGTGTTTTATCCTCTAAAATTCACTAACTTTCTCAGATAGAATTTGACCCAAACCAATATTAAGTGTATATCTCGGACCTCACATTACATGGGTTTAAATCTTTTGCAAAAAAGGATAAACTCAAATTCGGCGAAGGCATTACTGCCATCGTTGGCCCTAATGGTTGTGGCAAAACCAATATTGTAGATGCAATTCGCTGGGTACTTGGCGAGCAAAAAACCAGTGTTCTTCGAGGAACATCAATGCAGGACATTATATTTAACGGCACCGAAAAGCAAAAACCTCTAGGCGTATGTGAAGTTTCCCTGACAGTCCATAATAATAAAGGAAGACTTCCGATTGAGTACAATGATGTAGAAATCAGCCGACGTGTTTTTCGTAACGGCGACAGCGAATATTATATTAACCGAAATAAATGCAGACGAAAAGATATTTATGATTTATTTGTCGATACCGGTATGGGATCGGATGCGTATTCAGTTATTGAACTCAAAATGATTGAGCAGATATTATCTGATACAGCGGAAGACAGGAAGCGGATGTTTGAGGAAGCAGCAGGTGTCAATAAATATAAAGGCCAACGAAAAGAAGCGCTTCGAAAATTTGAACAAACGCATGTCGATTTGGATCGAGTAGAAGATATTGTTTTAGAGGTCGAAACCAAAGTCCGAAACCTAGATCTTCAGCTAAAGCGGTATAAACGGCATGAAAAATTGACCGAACAGATTAAGGATTCTGACATTGAGCTGGCGTATTTAACCATCAAATCTGCTGAGAAAGAAGCCAATCCAATTCGCAAAAAAATCAGAGAATTCAAACATATAAAGGATTCAAAGGCTACTGAAAAATCCATTTATGATACTGAATTAACATCGCATGAATCTGGTTATCGAGACCAACAAAAGGAAGTCGAAATGTTGAGAGTAACCCTAAATGAACTGAATGCTTTCAGAGAGGAAATAGCAAATACAATTATAGTAGCCAAGGAACAACATCACGCATCCGTTTCGACAATCCAAAGGTTGGCTACTGAAAAAGATTCTGCATTTACACGGATCGAAAAACTAACCCTTCAAATTTCAGATTATGACAAAGAAATCGAATCTATTGAACCTACTGTAAATAAAAAATTATCTCTCTATAAAAAAGAAAAAGATGCATTTGATGTGGTCGAAAAAGGATATCAAAATTCTCGCAACGATTTAAATGAAATTTTGTCCAAGCGTTGGGAATCTGAACGAACGATTAAAGACAAAGAACATCTATTAAACCGTACACGGGATTTAATCTTAGAAAAAGGAAAACAAGCTGATGTTTTAGGTGCGAAACAAACGGAATTGATAGCAACCAAAAATGCCGATGAACAATTGCACCGATCCTTAGAGAAAGAAAAAGGAAAAACGGAAACCGCAATTCAAGATTTTAAAACCCAATTGAAGGAACTCGAAGGTCAATCTCTTTCTCTTCATGAAAAACATCACGCGCTAACCTTGGAATATCAAAGCACTCTAACCCAAAAGGAAGGTCTGCAGAACCAACAAGCATTTTACAATGAACTTGTCAGCAAGGGCGAAGGGTATCCGGAAGGGACAAAATATGCGTTGGATCATGAAGGCGAATTCAAGGGAATATTAGGACCATTAGCTGACCTTATTACGGCTGATTCAGAAAAAGAATCTGCCATTGAAACCGCGCTTGGCGATCTTGCGTCATGTTTGGTCGCAAAAGACCGATCCTCTGCATTTGCCATCCTTGAACGGTTGGAAACAGACGATTTAGGCGAAACTTCCATTATTCCGCTCAAAGAAATTTCATCTATGAAATCATCACTTTTAGCGATTCCAAAATCAAAAGAGGTGCTGGGAAGAGCAAGCGATTTTGTTTCTTGTAAAAAAGAATTTCAACCGCTTGTTGAAAGGCTTTTGGGAAATCTATTGGTTGTGTCCGATTTGCATAAAGTGGTTAATGATGCCGACATGTCTGGTTGGAATTGCGTAGATCTTTCAGGATCATTATCCGGGAGACATTTTATCCTTAAAAATAGATCTCGGTCAACTGAAGCAAACCTTTTGGGACGAAAAAAACAAATTGAATCAATCCTCAAACAAATTGATTCTCTTTCGATCAAGGGAAAGCAACAACAGGAAGACGTTACGGAACTTGAAGAATTGAAGGCAAAAAATGATGTGAAATTTGAAGCACTTTCTGGCGAAATCCGGGAGTTGATTGATGAACAGGCAAAGATTGACGCAGACATAATGCGTAGCAGTTTTCGTCAAGCCCAATCGGTCGATTTATTATCTGAAATATCTTCACGAACTGAGGAAATCAAAACTGCTGTCAATGATATGGAAAAAGCAGTTGAAAATATGTACCCTGAAATCCAGACACTTAAATCGAAACTCACGAATTATGAAAAACGAGTTAGCACAGCAGAGGGGAAAGTATCTGAATCGCAAACGAAACGCGATGGGTTTCACCAACGGGTCCAAGATATGAGAATTGAGCTATTGAATCTCGAAAATTCACGAGATAATCTGACGTTTCAGAAAAAAACAACTTCAGATCTTATCAATGAATTGACGGATCGTGGTAAAATAATTGAAACCGAAATATCAGAATTAAAAACTAAAATTGAATCATTAACTGCAAAATCAGAATCGAGTGAAGCGGAACTTCAAACCGCAATGGGTAAGATTCAAAAACAACGATCCGTTCTTGATCTTAAGCGGGCAGCAGCAGAAGAATCGTACAAGCATATTGAAGATATCCGAGCAAAGATAAAATCTGAGCAGCAATCACGTGAAATGATTTTAGAAGAACTGAAACAAGCCGAGGTGGATATCGCCGAATTTGAGCAAAAAATTCTATCCCAAAAAGATCGTATTATGGAAAAATATAATATGAAAATACCGGATAAGGTTGAAACACCTAATTCATTGGAGGATGTTCGGGATAGGATTGCGCGGTTTCAAAGTTCTATCATAAATATAGGCCCTATTAATATGGCGGTAAAAGATGAACACGATGAAGAATCCAAACGTCTTGAAATGCTGACTCATCAGAAATTGGATTTGATGAAGGCGGAGGAGAATCTTCGGGAAACCATTCAAAAAATTGATGAAATCGCTCGGAAAATGTTTAAAGAAACGTTTGATGAGATAAAGACTAATTTCGAAAAACTGTTTACCATGTTTTTTGAAGGTGGAAAAGGTGAATTGTCTCTAACAGGCGATCCAGATCCCTTGGAAGCCAACATTTCTATCCACGCTCAGCCACCGGGTAAACGGAACCAAAATCTTCGCATGCTTTCTGCCGGTGAAAAGGCGCTTACCGCAATTGCGCTGTTGTTTTCGATTTATCAGGTAAAACCAAGTCCGTATTGTATTTTGGATGAAGTGGATGCACCTTTGGATGATGTAAATATCAAAAAATTCACACGTGTTTTGCAACAATTTTCCGACGAAACTCAGTTTATAGTAGTCACGCATAATAAACTAACTATGGAAGCTGCGACCCAGCTTTACGGAGTCACCATGGAAAACAGAGGAGTCTCTAAACTGGTTTCAGTGCAGTTCGAAGCGTAACTCAAATTTTCCCATATATATTTGTATTTCCCTCTTGAGAGGGTTGCTCGCCAGCTGGTGGACGGAGTGTTATTGGGGGCAAACAGGGTGCACAAGGCAAAAATGTCATTCCGAACTTGATTCGGAATCTAGAATACAAATGATAGCAGTGGTTTATTCCTGTTCTTTTGTCTGATACAAAAGAACCAAAAAATCACAGCTGGATAAATATTCCCTAAAACTGCGTTCGGTTTTTTAGAAGAAACAAACTCATTCCCGTGTGGCGCGGGAATTCAGACAGTGTTTCTTCTGCAATTAAAAAACCGTTCTTGTTTTTATACGGAAATATTTATCAGGCTGAATCTTTTTATGAATTAACTCACCCCAGGGGTGAGTAATATTTCTGTCTATGTGATTCGCCTCACACAATCTGTTACCGAAGACATTTTATCATTTACTTTGTCGGGAAATTTTGTATATTTCTATTCATATTCATTCTGAATAATTCAGAACCAATTGTGGGAGGAAGCATGAAAAAAGGATTACTGAGTCTCTTCATCATTGCTACATTGTTCGCACAGGTAAAAGAAAAGCGAACTGAAATCACCACGGAAAAACTGTTCAGCAACAGTTCTACACCTATCAAAGTTATTCCGCGAATTCGACCCGGTTACAGTCCGCCACCGATGTTGGATACACGTGAATCTGTGGACGAATGGTGTGGCACCATGCCGGCATGGATTGAAAATAATGGTACACAAAGATCTTGTTCATTTTTCGGATCCACTGATGATCCAGGTGTAAGAGATTCCTATATTCCCGGAACAAGTTCCGACACTCTTATTATCAGGCTATACATCCACGCCTTTGCGGATAACAGCGGGAATAATCCAACGGCAACACTTGCAGACGCAGAAGCGCAATTGGTCACTCTCAATGAAGCGTTTTCCGACTATACACTCAAATTTGACGCCACATTCCAGATTCACAATGATGCAACTTATCAGACTATTACCAGTTCAGATTGGTCCACCGGAGCCCTCAAAGAACTCTACGGTGCCGATCCGCTGCAGTATCACAATCTCTATGTGTGCGATACGGATGCCAGCTGGAGCATCCTTGGTGTTTCGACGTTTCCGTGGGGCAGCGATGCGCTCACCACTTACGGCGGTACAATCTTAGATAAAGATTGGTTTGGCGGGCCGCGCACGTTTAGCGGTTCTGCTAATATTCCTCAGCATACCATCACGCACGAGCTTGGCCACGGAATGGGACTTTGGCACACACATCACGGCGTAAGTGAAGTGACCGATTGCGGTGACTGTTACGAAGGCGCAGATGGTTATACCTATGCTACCGGAGACAGCGCTGATGTAGTGGGAGACATGTGTTCAGATACAAAATCCACTCCCACTAATTATTCCTGCGGAGATCCAGGCACGACCGACTGCCAAAGCAACACCTTTACGGGAACGGATTTTCACAATTTTATGGGCTATGCCGATGACGATTGCTACGATCTTTCTAATGATGGATTTTCATCACAGCAGTCCGGAAGAATGCACGGATGGATTTCAGATAAATATATGGGGCTCATTGCTGATTCTTCTGATAAAACCTTGCTCAGTACCAGCTTTGAAGACGGCATGCCGAATGATTGGACAACAATCGATAATAACAGCAATGGAGCGACTTGGGGAGTAGGATCAAGTTCCACATTAGACATCTCATACTATGGAGATAAAGGTGCCTATATTTATTACTCAAGCGCGAATGATGATTATCTTGTAACACCTCAAATAAGTATCCCAAGCGATTTTTCGGCTGCGACTTTTTCTTTTTGGGCTCGATCCCATAGTGCCAGTTATTTGGAAGATTTTAATGTGCTGCTTTCCACATCCGACAGCCTTGCTTCCAGCTTCACCGTCACGCTTGAATCCATTACAAATTTATCATCTTCATGGACGAAGTATTCTTATGATTTGAGCAGTTATATTGGCCAATCCATTTTTCTTGCCGTTCAAAATGTATCCTTGAATGATTATTATATGTTTGCCGATGATTTTCTGGTTTCCGGAAATCGAAATACCAATGATGCACCGGTTGCATCGGATCTTAGTTTTTCTACCGATGAGGACACGGATTACACCGGAACATTTCCCGGAAGTGATGTGGATGTAGGCGATGCGCTCACCTTTTCCATCGTCACAAATCCGGCGAATGGAATGGTGACTTTGGACAATGCTTCATTGGGTTCATTTACGTACAGCCCAAATGCAGACTTTGTTGGTTCTGACAGCCTCAAGTTCAGAGTGAGTGACGGTACAGCCGCTGATACAGGGAAAGTCAGCATAACGGTTACGAATGTGAACGATGCGCCAACATTTACATCCACGGCCGTAACAAGCGTGGATGAAGATTCGGAATATTCATACACCATCTCAACATCGGATGCAGAAGGCGACAGTGTATTTGTAACAGCGCCCACCATTCCGGATTGGCTGACGCTTTCGGTGAATTCCAGTGCATGGGTCAGCACCTATGCCGGCTCAGCTGATGTGGGCAGTTACATTGATTCAACTCTTTTAGAATCAAGGTTTTCTTACCCGCGGGGTATTTGTATTGCAGATGACGGCACAATTTATGTTGGTGATGATGGGAATTCTGTCCTTCGAAAAATATCAACTGATGGAATTGTCACCACCCTTGCGGGAAGTGGATCAGTAGCTCATCAAGACGGTCAAGGTACGGCCGCATCTTTTAATAATCTTTACGGCATGGATCTGGATAGCGCCGGAAATATTTATGTTGCTGATTACTCAGGAAGGAGAATTCGTAAAGTGACTCCGGATGGTTTGGTAACAACCTATGCGGGAAATGGCGGCTGGGGTAATGTGGACGGCCCGGCGGAAAATGCAGAATTTTACCAGCCATATGACGTTGCTGTGGATAACCAGGGCAATGTTTATGTTACATGCACACATGCCTACACGATACGGAAAATCACTCCCGATGGCACGGTGAGCACTATAGCCGGGATACCATCTCAACGAGGGTTGGTGGACGGGGATTCATCAACCGCGCTATTGCACAGTCCTAGTTCGATTGAAGTAGATGACAGCGGCAACGTTTATTTTGCCGATTATGCAACGCTTCGGAAAATTACCCCCGATGGTAATATTGTCACGATTGCCGGAACAGGAACTCAAGGCCATGCAGATGGCCAGGGAACCAGTGCTCAAATTTATAGATTAGATGGATTGACATTTGATAATAACGCTAACATTTTATATGCTACAAATTATTGGTACGAATGCATCCGAGCCATCGATCAGGATGGTAATGTAACCACAATCGCCGGAAATAATAGTACCGGCAGCGCAGATGGAGATGGAAGTGTTGCTCAATTCAATTCCCCTCAGGATCTGTATCTATGGGGATCATCTATGTACGTTTGTGATACTGGTAATGATATCATAAGAAGAATAGACTTGCCGGCTTCCACCTTATCGGGCACGCCGGATAACGATGACGTCGGCGATCACAGCGTATCGCTCTTGGCAACCGATGAAAACGGTGCTACAGCCACGCAGGATTTTACGATTACGGTCAATAATGTGAATGATGCACCCGTTCTTACACTTGCCTTATCAGATATAACGGCGGATGAGGACGCGGCCGATACGACGATAGGTGACCTCAACAATTATTTTTCCGATGTGGATGATCCAATGCTTACGTTCAGCCATGTCAACGGCAATCCGAATTTGCTCAGCATCACTGCTGTGAATGATACCATTACATTCAGTTTAACACCGGACAGTAGCGGTTCTGCGGAAGTGATCTTCACCGCAGCAGATTCCGCAGGACTTTCCGTGAGTGACACGATGGTGGTCAATGTGGTTCCGGTCAATGATGCGCCTATTGCGGGTGATCTGACGGTTACCTTGGATGAAGATGAAACGCAGTCGTTTACACTTTCAGGATCCGATGTGGAACTCGATTCTCTGACATTTGCCGTTTTGGACAGTGCGTTGCACGGTTCGGTAACAGGAACAGCACCGTCGCTCACCTACACACCGGATATGGATTTTCATGGCTCGGATAGTTTATCGTACACGGTCAGCGACGGAATGGATTCGGATACAGCCAACGTCTGGTTTGAGATCAGCGCAATTGATGATCCTGCGTCCATGATATCTCTCTTAAGTCCGGCCAATGCTTTTGCTATAGCGATCAATGATACGAATGCCCTCACGGATTCGGTGACATTTGTTTGGTCGGCTTCGGAAGATCCGGATGATACCGTCGCGTACAAACTTATGGTGCAAAACATTGTGTACGACGGAACCGCCATGCTAGATACAGTTTTTCACGACACGGTTATCACGGATACGTCGGTCGTTGTTTTATACGAAGATATTCTCGATGATATTGCTACATATTTTGGTGACAACAGCATAATTGTATGGGATGTGAACTTGACGGCAGGAATGGTAGATACACTTTCCAATAACGGTCCATTCGCCCTTAGCATTGACGCATCGGGTGCAGTGGAATACCGTCCCGGTGATTTTTCACTTTTGACACCCGCAGACAGTTCACTACTTATATTCACAGAATCAAATGTATTGACGGATTCACTGTTGTTCAGCTGGGAAACCAGCGCCGATCCGGATGATTCTGTGATGTATGAATTCCACGTGCATCATACGATTTACGGTGAAGGTGATTCGCTCGGATCATTGGAACACGATTCACTGATGTTGGGGACGATGCTTTACGTTTTTTACGAAGACATTCTTGGCGACATCACCGATTTTATGGGTGATTCCAGTGAAGTGAGTTGGGATGTTGCTGCCGTCGGAGGCATGGATACGGTTGTGTCTCAGAACGGCCATTTCCGTTTTAATGTGGATGCGCATGAGGCGGTCAATTATGGTCCTCTTGTTGTACACGTTTCTACTACAGGATCAGATTCAACTGGTGATGGATCTGAAGAAAATCCGTTTGCGTCAATTCAAATGGGGATCGATAATGCGATTGATGGTGATACTGTATTAGTAGCGGCGGGGATGTACAATAGATTTGTAGTTGTTGGAGGCAATCATAGATATATAATGTCAACTCATGGAAGAGATTCTACAATTATTTATAATGAAGATGGGGTTCAAGGCAGTGGTGTACAGGATGCAGATTCAATCTTTATTGATGGTTTCACATTTGATGGTGGACCTATGGGCTTAGGTATTTGGGATGCAACTAATGTTAATGTTTCAAATATTAGAATTACAAATATAGTGACGCCTTATTGGAATGTTGGTAGTGCAATATTTGGCAATGGCTGGTCTTCTTACCTTATCATTGATAATCTTATAATCGAA
>Ga0233443_1001156_pt1 | contig 24087 bp, 15 predicted proteins | sample SI_123_September_2_FD_182784 | JGI IMG/M metagenome (GOLD analysis project Ga0233443, IMG submission 182784) | Seawater microbial communities from Saanich Inlet, British Columbia, Canada - SI_123_September2016_200_MG | ecosystem: Environmental > Aquatic > Marine > Inlet | place: Canada: British... | reverse complement strand
GCTTTGCAGAACAATGAACTGGATGTGGCGTTGGTGGGAGCAGTTGATCTTAGTTGTGAACCCGTCAATCAAACGGCCGCCACTCATACTTTACCTGTGACTCGTCATCAAGCAGGAGATGCGGCTGTTGCTTTGATCTTGAAAAGAGCTGATGATGCCCGAAAAGATAATGATAAAATTTATGCCATTGTTTCAAATGATTCACAACAATCCTCAAATTATCAACTGGGGTTAGATTTAGACGAAAACAGTAGTTATATAACACAACGTTTTGGTCATTCACATTGTACATCTGGTTTATTGCATATAACCGCTGCTGCCTTAGCCTGTTCTTCTCGTATTCAGCCGTATTGGAATTCAAATTCAGCAGACGAAAATAATTATTCAACTCAAGTCACCATTCAATCATTTAGTGGACAACAATCAACAATAAAACTATCTGGAGATGCAGAACATCGCACCAATTTGTTGACGGAAAAGGGGATTTCATTGGCTACACAAAACAAGCAGGGAGCAGGTAATGCTCCCTCATTACAATTTAATGCACATTATGATAATGTGCAATTTCCTGCAAAAACAACCAATTTAGCAACCGCTAGTTCGAGTGCTGAAGAGTCAATGGCTCCACCGCCCATGTTGCCATCGGTGATGAATCAAATACCTGTTATGTCAACGCCTGTTGCCGTACCTAATAATCAAGCAGAAGCCACTCAAAATGTAGCGACATCGGTTGTGGTGCAACCTCAAGTGCAACAAACCAGTCAAGCAGGTTTGCAGGCAACTAGCACTACCGTTGCACAGCAAACGGTGGTTGTGACTGGTGTTGACCCTGTGAGTGATTTGTTGGCTCAAGCTTCGGCAATGCATCAAAACTTTATCAAGCAACAATCGCAATTACATCAACAGTTCATGTCTTTGCAACAACAGGCATGGGGACAAAATACATCAAACAATATGACTCCATCGGTGGCAGAAAATTATCCTGCTGAGTCTGCCGTTGTGAGTGAATCGCCCATATCTCAACCAACATCTCAAGAAAGCATCAATGTTCCACCGCCAGTAATGGTTGAACCTGCTATTGCTAAACCCGTTGTTAATCAAGAAATTACTACTTCAACAACAAAACAAGAGGTGCCCTCTAAACCAAAAGAAACTTCAACTGCTACTCAAGAAAATAATATTGATTCTACCAGTAAAGCACCTGTTCCTACGGGGCCAAAGTTTTCTCGTGAAGACTTAGAAGTATTGGCATCAGGTAAAATATCATCTGTTTTAGGGGCATTATTTGAACAACAAGATCAATATGATATTCAGGTGAGAATGCCAGAACCACCGTTGTTACTTGCTGATCGTGTAACGGGAATTAAAGGTGATGCAGGCTCAATGGGGACGGGGACTATCTGGACAGAAACAGATGTGCCAAAAGATGCCTGGTACTTGCATCAAGGTGCTGTACCTCCTGGGATTATGATTGAATCAGGTCAGGCTGATTTGTTATTAATTTCCTGGTTAGGTGCTGATTTTCTTAATAAAGGCGAAAGAGCTTATCGTCTATTGGGTTGTGAATTAACTTACCATGAAGGTGGAATGCCTCGTCCTGGTGATACTCTTTGTTATGATATTCACGTTGATGGTCATGCCAAGCATGGCGATGTTCGTTTATTCTTTTTCCATTACGATTGTCGCGTCAATGACCAATTAAAACTCTCTGTCCGTCAGGGACAAGCTGGGTTTTTTAACACCGAAGAGCTGGCTGATTCAGGTGGCGTATTATGGAGTGCAGAGGACGACGAACCTAAAGAAAATGCACAAATGGCTCCATCTCCTGTTGAATGCAAGCGCACTAGCTTTAGCAAAGAATTGGTTCAAGCATTCGCCGAAGGTCGAGCTTACGAATGTTTTGGTGAAGGTTTTGAAGCAACTGCCGCTCATACTCGAACGCCAGGGATTCCCACGGGTAAAATGAAAATGTGGGAAGAAGTGACCGAACTATCTTCACGTGGAGGACCTTGGAAACGTGGTTATTTAAAAATTGAAACTCCGATTACCAAAGATGATTGGTATTTCAAGGGTCATTTTAAAAATGACCCTTGTATGCCTGGCACATTAATGGCCGATGCCGCAGTACAAACCATGGCGTTTTACATGGCATCTCAAGGTTTTACATTACACCGTGATGGTTGGCATTTTGAACCAATGCCTGATGAAGCTTATAAATTTGTTTGTCGTGGACAGGTACTACCACATGCCAAACATTTAACCTATGAATTGTATGTCGAAGAAATTATTGGTGGAGACACTCCTACTATTTATGGCGCAATGTTATGTACTTGTGATGGGCAAAAAGTATTTCAATGTCGACGATATGGTCTGCGTTTAGTACCAAATTGGCCATTAACCAGTATGCCAGAATTATTAGAAGGTCATGAAGCTCCACGAGTGGTGGGTGAGTCTGGTGATGTTTGTGGTGACTATTCTGCGTTATTGGCTTGTGCGTGGGGTGCGCCAACTGCCGCCTTTGGTCAAATGTATAAGCGTTTTGATGGACCTTGCACAGTACCTAGATTACCAGGGCCTCCGTATCACTTTATGTCAAAAGTATTATCGGTTGAAGGTCATCCAGGTAAACCAGAACCTGGCAAAAAATTGATTTCAGAATACGATGTTCCACCTGATGCTTGGTATTTTAATGAAAATGGTCATGCAGTCATGCCATTTTGTGTGCTGTGTGAAGTATTGTTACAACCTTGTGGTTGGTTTGGTTCTTTTATGGGTTTTGCAACTCGCAGTGATAATGATTTGTGTATCCGTAATTTGGATGGTGATTCATCAAAACAATTGATTGAATTGGGTAGAAATTTTGGTACTTTAAGAATTGAAGTAACACTCACCAAACTCAGTCAAATGGGGCCAATGGCATTGGTGTTTTTCCATGTTGACAGTTACAAAGGTAATGAATTAGTTCATACACTGAATACGTCTTTTGGTTTTTTCAGTCAGGAAGCTTTAGTGACTCAGCTGGGTCTACCAGTTACCGATGAAATTCGTGAATTAAGAGACAAAGAATCAGATTATTTTGTCGATTTAACTGAAAAGCCAGAAAAATTCTGTGCAGGGTCTCTCCGAATTGCCAATCCAATGTTACGAATGATCGACCAGTTAACGGGTTATTGGCCAGAAGAAGGTGATGCTGGGTTGGGTCGAATTAGAGCCAGACAAACCGTTGATCCTGATGCGTGGTATTTCAAAGCTCACTTTTTCCAAGATCCCGTTCAGCCTGGTTCTTTAGGTCTTGAAGCTTTATTACAATTGTTGCAATGTTACATGATTGAAAAAGGATTGGATGCGGGTCTCAAAGAGCCACGTTTTGAAGCCATTGCGATGAATGAAGATATGATTTGGAAATATCGTGGACAGGTCGTTCCAAGCAAAGAATTTGTCACCACTGAATTAGAAATCACCAAAGTTGTGCGTGATGAAAACAGCATTGTTGCAATTGCCAAAGGTAACTTATGGTGTGATGGATTAAGAATCTATTCTGTTGAAAACATGGCAATGAGAATTACTGATGGTGCTTTTCCCAAAACCACAATTACCAGTTCTCAGCTAAAAGACGCCGATCCTACTGGAGAGAGTCTAAAAAAAATTCTAAAATCTGATATTTGCGGTGAAATTGTCCTGCATAAGGACAATTCTCCATGGATTTCAGATCATTGCCCAACTTATACTGTGCCTGCTTTACCCATGATGGTGATGGTGGATTACCTTGCCAGTGCCGCACATGATGGTTTTCCAGAGATGAAAGTGGTTGGTTTGCAAGATGTTCAGGTTTTTCGTTGGGTTTTGATTGAAGAATCGGTGCGCCTAAAAACAGAAATAAAAGAACTAGACAATAATAAATTGGAAGTTACCTTGTTGCTGTGGCGCGATGCAGACATAGAAAAACTATCCCGTTTTGAACCTGCCGCCAAAGGCATTGTGACACTGGCAAAAAATTATGCGGGAAACAATAACAAATTATCCAATTTAGAATCAGCAAAAATAGCTGAAAGTAGTTACGAATCAGGTGCTTTATTTCATGGGCCTGCGTTTCAAATTATGAAATTGTTACAAATAGGAAAAAATGGTTCTGCGGCAACACTAGATGCTGGGGCAGGACAAGTTCCTACTGGCTATTTAAACCCTGTTTTATTGGATGGCGCAACTCATGCCATACCTCACGATAAATTAAATCAGTGGTTTGATGCTGTTCAATCAGATCAAGTGGCTTATCCTCACAAAATTTCATCCATTAGTTTTCATCAAGCAACTCCTTTGTCAGGCAATGTTTTTTGTGAAGTTCGAGCCAAGACATTTGAAGATAATCGTCATCCTATTTTTCAAATTCAATTGAGTGTTGATGATAAAGTCTGGATGGAAATGGAACTGATGGAAATCATGTTTCCAAAAGGAAATTTAGGTAATGCTCCATCGGAAGATCGACGAACCTTTCTACAAGAAAAAGGTTTCGTTCAAGACTTGGGTTTATCTGAAGTGGATGGGCAATGGAGTAAATTATCACACCAAACGGTTAAAATGACCAATTGGTTGCCAGGAACACTGGAAAATGTCTATCAGTTTAGCAGTAAAGGCAGTAAATTAACTCAGCACATTGTGACAAAAGAACATTTTGCCAGACAACAAAATATTCATCCTAGCCAAGTGACCATCAAGGGAGATTCAGCTTATTGTCAAAATATGCCTTTAACAGAATTTCCCTATAAAACGTTTAGTAATAATGATGCAGTGAGTGTGCAGAATGCTGGTGATCCAATTTTAAATATTGACCCCGTATTATCGTATTGGCGTGATCGATTAGATGCAACCAGTGCATGGCCAGTGGAAGACATATTTTTTGCCTTGATCAGACGTTTTGTCGGTAAAGTTTATTTGACTGACCCTAAAAAGTTTTACTCGATAAAAGGCAGAAGTGTTTTATATTTGGGTAATCATCAAGTGGGTATTGAATCCCTGTTATTTTCAGTCATTGCTGGTGGTTTAAATCATGTGCCAGTGGTGACTGTTGCAAAGGCTGAACATAAAAATACTTGGTTAGGCCGATTAATTGCACTTTGCCAAAATTATCCTGGCAAAAACTTACCAAAAAACATTATGTTCTTTGAGCGAGCAGATCAAGCCAGTATGTTAAAAATGCTGGCTGATATCAAAGAGTCATTAGTGAAAGAAGGTTTGTCATTAATGGTACATTCAGAAGGAACCAGAGCGTTGCATTGTGGCGAACCAGTGAAAAAACTCAGTTCGGTTTTTATTGATTTAGCTGTGGCCGCTAATTTGCCGATTGTTCCAGTACGTTTTTCTGGTGGTTTACCTTCAACCAATGCAGAAGATTCATCTCGCTTTGAATTTCCAATCGGCTATGGCAGACAAGATTATTATCTAGGTGCTCCTATAATGCCTGAAGATTTGAAAAAATTAACCCTGGCAGAGCGAACCCGTTTGGTGTTAGGGGCATTGAATACCTTGGGGCCTGATTTGGAGCAAGAAGAACCCAATAATCCTAATCCTGATTTTGCCAGTCAAGTCAAAGCATTGAGCAAAAAAATGTCAATGCCTCCTGAATATGCAGCGATTTTCAGAACATTAAAAGATGATAGTCGAGTGAGTCAGCAAATGCAGAAGTTTTTTGATAATGCAAAAAGTGGTCGAAAATTACTATCAAATAATCCAGAGGACAGTTGGTTGTCTAGTTTTGGGAAATGGTTGGGGATTAAGTGATTTTAGGATTATACCACAAGGGCATAAGTTGTCATTGAAGCGGGCAAGCCGCTTAATTCAGCTTTATAAATAACCGATAGGAATAGCGTGAACCTCAGATGATAGTGGAACGTCAGTCTCTTTGAGGCAGATTACTGCTCCTGATGAAATTTCTTTTCCAAGTTTTTTCAATACAGTAAAGTTCTTTATTGATGCGGTACTTGGTGAAGCAGTTTTTTTTATCTCGATAGGATGAAGTTGGTTGTCTTGTTCTATCAATAAGTCGACTTCCTTCATATCTTTGTCTCTATAAAAATAAAAATACGGTGTTAAACCATTGTACCAATAACTTTTTAGGCATTCAGAAATAACATATGTTTCAAATATAGCACCAGAAAAAGCACCAGAAGAGAGTGTTCGTGAACTAGACCATTGTGTTAAATAACGACACAACCCTGTATCAAGAAAATAAACTTTAGGTGTCTTAATCAAGCGTTTGGTTAAATTGTTATGGTAAGGTTGTAGGCAGTAAATTAAACCTGATGTTTCAAGTACGGATAACCACGCTTTGGCTGTTTTTTGGTCAATACCCACTTCTCTTGCCAAATTAGCATAATTTAGTAACTGCGATGTTCTTGCCGCAACTGCGCGAATAAAATCCCTAAAGGCTTTTTCATCGGTTACTCGAGTTAAATCTCTTACATCTCTCTGAATATAAGTTTGTAGATAAGAGTTGTAAAATAAATCGGTTGAAATTTGTTGTTCATTGATAACTCTGGGGTAACTACCACGCCAAATATCTTCAAATACTTGATTAACGTCCTGTGTTTTAGGCTGTCTTTTTTTTGCTTTTTTAAGCCATATTTCATTGGGTAAAAAAGGCGTTAGTGTTGTTGCACGATTTTCTATTTCAGCTCTGGCAAACCCCTGTAATTCAAGAATGGCAACACGTCCAGCAAGACTTTCGGTGATACCCTGCATCAGTTGAAACTTTTGTGAGCCTGTTAACCAGAATAGACCATTACATTTTTTCTTGTCGACCATTATTTTAATGGCGTTGAATAACTCAGGCGCATATTGGACTTCATCAATAATTAAGGGTGTTTTATGATATTGTAAAAATAAAGCAGGGTCATTTTGAGCCAATTGACGTTGTTCATAATCATCAAGACTGACATAGTTTCGACCAGATTCAGCACAATTTTCCAACAAGGTTGTTTTGCCGACTTGTCTTGGTCCTGTGACTAATACGACAGGAAAAGTTTGGGAAGCGTTTAGCAGGGAATTGTTAAGGGTTCTTTTAAAAGTAGTCACTGTTATCGTCCGATATGGGTTTTGATTCCATATTAGACGATACTCTGGTTGATAGAACTCGTCAATTTTTTTATTGTTCTGGTGAAGCCCGAATGATTATTAATCATCGTTTTGCTCATGACTATTTGCATAAAATTAATGATGTAAATAGCGAAATTATTGGTCAAGTTAATGAAATTGTATTGAATAATTTACACAGTAAAGCGGGGATATTCAGAAGTTACGGTGATGTATTGATTAGTGGTAGTTCTTATATTCCTACTAGCAATGGGAAATTATTGGAAGAATACTTTAATATAATGATCGTAAAATCTAAAGATTATGATTGCCTTAATCAGGCATTCTACTTATTTTCTCGGTTACCTTATTTACAACCATATTTTGATGGAAATAAAAGAACTTCACGGCTATTGCGTAATAATATTTTATTACAAAACAATATTTGTCCACTTTCTTTTTATAGTAATCGTCACGATTATATAAAGTCGTTACTTGGCTTTTATGAGCTGGTAGATGATAGTTATCTCAGATACCTTTATTATTGATATGGCAATTAATGGTTTATTAAGATATCAGGTTTTCCATTAGAAATTAGAAAATTTTATTCCCAAAATAGCGATAAAATACTCTCTGTGCTTCGTGATTATGTTTATGAAGGAAAGGGCGTGGGTAGTAATGATCTGTTAGATTTTTTAGTTGAAAGAACATCTTATGTGAAAAATATTGAATCCAGTTTTTAGGTGTATTCAATTCAGGTCTTAAGGGGCTTTGATTAGATTTCTGAATGTAAAGTTATTGGCAGAATTTCTGAATAATAATTAAAGTCTTTGTCGCAAGTAAATATACTGATCTGTAGTCTATGGGCTACAGAACAGATTATAAAGTCAATATGTGAGCCTTGAATACCTTTTTTTCTGCAAAGATTATAGAATTCAGCGGCAACGGTATAGTCTTCGTCAATGATGGTTTCATTTGGAAAGAAACTTAGTTTGTTTTTAAGCTTGTTGCATTGTTTCGGATCACTATAACCAGATAAAACTTCTTGCCTTATTGGTCCAATAATTTTCACTTTTTCATTACAAATTAGTTTTGTTAGTTTTTGAGATATAATTTTTTCTCTAGGCTGTTTGCCACGTAAAGCTAGTGACCAGATGCAAGTATCAACAAGCGTTGTTTTCACTAACGTCCCTTTTTGTAATCGTAATCATCATCAGCTGGAAATTGTCCAAATAATTCGATAATTTCACGCTGTTTATGTTTTTCTATAAATTCTTTAAGGGCAGCATTTACCGTATCTTTTTTTGATTTATAGCCACCGACTTGTAATGCTAAATCTAATAAACTATTATCCAGTGCTAAATTAGTTGCCATGATTTTCTCTTTACACATTGGTTTACACAATGATATTATAGCTGAAACATTAATGAAAATTCAATTCTATTTTACAACTCAAATCAATTAATCATGCACATACTCATCGTAGATGACCATAACATCGTCCGTGAAGGCATTAAAGGAATGTTACTGAAACAACCAACGATTGTAACTGTTGACGAAGTTGGTTCTGGTGAAGATGCACTGAAGTTTTGTAAAAAATCAAAACCAGATATCGTTCTTATGGATCAAAATATGGATGGTATCAACGGTATTGAAACCACCAAAAGATTAAAGCAATATCACCCCAATATTAAAATAATTGTATTAACTCAACACTCGGATGTGCTTTTTGCAAATCAATTTATCCAAGCAGGTGCCAAAGGTTTTTTAACCAAAGGCGGGTCGATTGATGAAATCATGATGGCTATTAAAAAAGTCATTTCTGGAAGTATGTATATCAACCCAGACGTTGCACAAGAGATGGCTCTTTCAAAGTTTAATGGAATGGATGAAAATCCATTTGAAAAGCTTTCTCCCAAGGAGCTTCAATTGGCTCAACTTATTCTCAAAGGACATAAAAAACAACACATTGCAGACATGCTGTGTGTCAGTCCTAAAACTATCTACACTTATAAAACACGGCTCTTTGAAAAATTGCAAATAGAGACAGATGTTCAACTGGTTCATACGGCGTTAAATCATAATTTCTCATGAAAAAATCTAAAACTTTTAATTTACATTGTACTAAGTGTCCTCGATTGAGCCAGTTTTTGGTGGATGTTAAGAATGAGCATCCTGACTATCACGCTAAACCTGTGCCACCTTTTGGTGAAGATAAACCAAAGTTGCTGATTGTTGGTTTGGCACCTGGAATGCATGGGGCTAATGCGACTGGTCGTCCATTTACGGGGGATCATGCGGGTATATTGCTCTATAAAACATTGTTTGAATTTGGTTTTAGTAGCAAAGAAAAGTCGGATTCTGCTGATGATGATTTGAAGCTGATTGATTGTAAAATTACCAATGCGGTTAAATGTTTACCACCTCAAAACAAACCCACAGCCATTGAAATTAATGTGTGTAATGAGTATTTGGGTCATGAATTGTCTGCCTTAAAAACAAATACGGTTATTCTTGCCTTAGGTGGTATTGCTCACAAATCGGTCATCAAAGCATTAGACCTTAAGCAAAAGGACTATCCTTTTTCACATAATGTTTGTCACCCACTAAGCAAACAACGACACCTGATAGATTCCTATCATTGCAGTCGTTATAATACTCAAACTAAACGATTAACCACTCCCATGTTTCAAGATGTATTTAGGCAAGCCAGAAAAATTATTGAGACTAAGGCGACTCGCACGAAATAACTTCCCGTTCCTAACTCTTGAATCCAAAATTACAACTTTAGCAATGCCTCTAATTTTTCAAGATCAATTGGCTTTTTCAAAATCTCTTTAATTCCTGCTTGAAGATATTTTTCGTTATTACTTGATGAGTTATCGTCGTCCATCATAATGATTTTTAATGCTGGATTGATTGATTGAATATCGTTGATGAGTTGATCAAAGCCAAACTGTTCGGCAGTGGATGTGTCTAACAATATCTGGGATATTTGATGCTTTTCCGACAGTGTTGTTTTCATTTTGTCGATATCGGCAATAATAGAAATAGTTGCGCCTGCATTTCTTAATGTTTTGGAAAAAGAAAAAGCAAAGCGCATATTTTTGTCAACCAACATAAGATGAATGTCGGTTAAGTCAATACTGATATCTGGCTGAGTTGGTTGATTTGTTTTCGGTGTTTTGACGGGAGGGGGGCTGGCTGGTTTATCGATTTGCTCTATTTCAATATGTTTTGGAGTGATCTCTTCTTGAATATGTTCAATGGGTGCGTCAGCTTGTTTCAGCGGTAAAAACAGTGTGAAAGTAGTGCCTTGCTGTAATTCACTGGCTACTTTAATTTCTCCACCCATTAAACGGGCAAAATTCATTGCAATTGAAAGCCCTAAACCTGTTCCGCCATAAGTTCGTGCAATTGAAGCGTCTACCTGTTTAAAGGCATCAAAAATTTTGGATAAATGATCGGCTTTAATACCAATTCCCGTGTCTTTCACCGCAAAAAATAATTGTTTATTGTCAATGCAACCAACTGTCAGGGTCACTGCCCCCCGGCTGGTAAATTTAATGGCATTACCAATTAAATTGGTCAAAATTTGGTTGAGTTTTGTGTCATCACATTCAAATGATATTGGTAAAGATGATTCTTCGGTGACTTTAAATTCAATGTTTTTATCCTCTGCCATGTGATGAAAGCGAGATGAAATCATCTCTAATACATCTTTAAGTTGTACTATTTTATTATCAAGCTGTATTTCATTGGCTTCAGATTTTGCCAGATCAAGAATTTGGTTGATTAATTCTAATAAATGTTGACCGCTGTCATAAATGACTTTGGCTGATTTCGCTTCATCTGCTGACAAATTACCTTGTTTATTTTTTTGTAACAAATTGGCCAGTATTAATAAACTATTTAATGGTGTTCTTAACTCATGTGACATATTTGCCATGAATTCAGACTTAAATTGTCCAGTTTTTTCAAGTTGTAAGGCTTTTTCTTCCGTTGCTTTTTGAGCCAGTTGTAATTCTTTGGTTTGTAGTTTCAGTAAACTAGACTGTTGTTCTGCTTGTTTAAATAATTGGTTAATTCTTTGACGGGATAACGTGGTATTCATCGAAATGGCAATGGGAGACATACTGGCATTGATAAAATCCAGAATATTTTTTGAAAAAACATGAATGGTGGCTAACTCAATGACTCCAATGACCTTGTTCTCAAAAATAATGGGAATAATCAACAGTGAAATTTGTCGGCTTTCAAATAGTCCTGTTGACATTGATAACCCATCAATTGAAATGTTTTCTAATTGTAAGGCTTGTTTTGACTTGATGGTTTCCTCTAATAGACCTGTCAGATGTCTTTTACTGGATTGATACTGACGAGAAGACCAGCCGTTAGAGGCAATTAAATGTAACGATTGGTTTTCCTTGAGATGAAATACAATACCAATTTGAGACTGACTATAATCTGTGAGGCATCGAATAAAATGGTCGCCCCATATCTCAAGCGTATGTTCTCCTGACATGGCTTTTGCTAATAAATTTTGCCCTGCACGAAACCAGCTTTCATGATCTGTTTTATTGGATAATGACAATAAGTTTGATGACATTTTATTCATTGCAAACGACAATTGGTCTGCCTCACTTCTGGGCGTGAGCTGGATATTATAGTTACCTTCCCCTATTGCCAGCGCTGTTTTGGTGAGCTGTTGTAACGAGACGGCAATTTTACTGAAACTATTCAGTAATATGTCTGCTTCAGTAGAATTTTTGAAAGAAGGCAATGTAATATTGAGTTTGCCTGATGCCAAATCACTGGCAAGTGAGCTGGCATGTGTCATTAAACGGGTAATGTTGTTACCCATTAGGTAAGCGAGTATCAATGACAATAAAATGGCAATACTCAATGCCAGCCATTGTATCAGTACAATGGCATTAATGTTGTTTTGTTGAGTCAAATTATTTTGCTCAATACTGAGACGGTACTGATGTAAAATTTTGTCAATCAGCTGATCGATTTTGTTGAGAGCGGGTGTCATTTTATATTGCAGTAAATAAACGGCTTGATTCCAGTCTTTATCAATTCTAAGTTTTAGCAGGTGTCGACTGGATTTTTCATAGCGTTGATTCATCTTTATAATATTTTTGAATTCTTTTTGTTGAACTAACGTCATTATTGAATGTTTGGTCAGTAATGAGTCGATTGTTCGTTGTAATTTGGCTTGATAGGCAATAAATTTTGCTGGAAAAGCAGGGTCGCCAGATTCTAAAAATCGACTTAATGCATTATTTTTCACAATCCATTGATGTTGTAATTGATTAATTTCAATCAAAAGTTGACGTCTAATATAGAATGTTGGTTGTTTTTCTTCCTGACGTACCAATTTGTAAAAAGAGATCATTGCACTGTTAAAATAACTTGATATTTTGGTTTTAAATAATTTTTTAGATTTTAGGTTATTATCAGTATGGGCAATTTGTTGGATACGAAGCTGTAATTTTTCAATTGAATTCAATTGTTTTGTCAGGCTGACAAGATGACTGTTATTTTGGTTTTTTTTAAAGGATAGCTGTAGTGAAATATTTTTAATACTAGACAATGCTGGCTTAATTAATTCTAACCAGGTTTGTTTGCGTTTCGCTTGATAGGATGAATCGGTAGAATTAACCCATTGATTGAGTGCCAATGTGGATTGTGCTAATCCTATTTGAATTTTTAGCACATCTTCCAATGCAGGAAATTGCTGTGTCGTCAGTGTATCTGCAGTGCTTGATAAGCGATTCAAATTGATTAGTGTGATAGTGGCCATCAGCAAGAAAATGCCGCCTATCATAAAATATCCAGCCCCTATTTTTTGACCAAAAGTATTCAGAATCATTGTTTTATGTCTCGTATTGCTTGATTCAATAAAAGGTGTAACCAGTTGACTTGTTGATAAACATCAGAAGGAAATTTCCTTCCTGGGTAATAGCCTTGATATTTTGTCTGTAGTCCAAAATGGTCATATAAGAATTTGATTTCAGATAGTACGACTTTGGCTAAATCATTAACGTCACCTGGTTTTTGTTGTTGCAATACCTGTGAAGCCAATTGAACATTGATTCCATTGAGTTTGTTGCTAGAAAACAGGATGTTGATTTGTTTTAATGATTCAAATAATAGAAAAAATACATCTCTGGGTGTTTTATTTCTAATATAAACGGGTTTGTCAGCCAACTGAGTGTTGGATAATTTTATTTCAATGATTGCTCGCAGATAAAATAAAGCTTCTTCCATTGTTTGAAATACTTCACTGGATGAAACGGGGTGGTCTAATAAATAGTTGATTTGTTGATTGGCAGAGACTAATGCCGTGTAAACTTGATTGGATGAAGTGCTTTCTGCTTGTGGTTGTACGGTTGATCGGGTGGGTATTTTATATTTATATTTGACATTGTTGGCTAACCCCATGGCAAGATTTACGGTTTCAAACACATCTTTAGATCTGATGTTTAAGGTTTTTTTAATGGCTGGAATTTTGATGTGAATGCCTGTTTGTTCCAGTGATAACTGGTTGGCTTTTACCAACAAACTTTGTGCCTGAAAATAAACGGAGCGGGGTTGTACTTTAATGGTGACAATCCAGGGTTTAGATGTTTTTGGTTTGCCCATAAATAACCGTAAATTATCCATGTTTTGCTGTAAGTAAATAATTCTAGTTAATACATCCGCAGGGATAATATTGGTGTCTTTTGCCAAACCATAAGAGCAATAAACAGACAACAATAAAATACTGCAAAAAAGCTTAGATAAATAGCTATTCATCTGTCTTTCCTAATGCCATAGCAATGGCTTCGCCCGTAGTTTCAATTAGTTTTTCAATGTCATGATCAATTGGGTTTAACGATGCAATTTCCAGTACAGAATGCACCTGTCCATTTAAAATAATGGGAATGATGGAGATGAATTTTGCAGTGGCTTTGATTAATCCAGTACGGATGATGAGGCTATCATCTGGAATGTTTTCTATGCGTTTGACCTCACCGTCTTTGGCAACTTGTATCACCAAGCCTTGGCCTTCAATTTGTTCGTCATTACTCGACCCATAGCTGGCAATAGACAGTGGAATATTTTCTGAATGTATCTTATAGAGAATCAATGATTGTGCTTGAAAAATATCTGCAAGGTAAGTCAATAATTGTTTGGCCAAATCATCTGTATGGCGGTGAGTTAACTGAAATATTTTTATGGTATGTAAGCAGTGACTATTTTTTTTGAGTAAATTTTGAGTTTCTTCATCACGGGCTTGTTGTTGTTGAATAATATGAGACTGTCTGGCTAAAATACTTTTTCCCAGAGTTGAAAACTCATCATTTTGATTGATTGAAGGTGTTTTTGAATGGTCTGCCATCACTTGTTGCCAAAGTAAAACTTGATTAATGACATAGTTTATTAATTGATGATTCATCATCAATAAAATGATGCCGAATAACAAAATAAAAATAATAATAATAAAAGATGTATTCGATAAATGTTTTAATATTCGTTGTTGTGATAATTCATTTTCTTTGTTGATTTGTTCTTGTAAAAGATTAAGTTGGAAAAAATAAGTTTGGTCATCCACTTGAATTTGTTCATCAATGGTTTTCCTTGCTTTGGTGGCCTGCTCAGAAATTGAACCAAGGTTTTTTAATGCCAGTAAGTAAGGCTTGTCGTTTATTTTTATGCGTGTATCAATGTCATTTCTAGCTTGCGTTGCTTGTCGGAAAACTCGTCGCAGTGTGATAAAAGCAGTTAAATAGGCTGTGTCATCAATTTTTATTTGTGCTTCATTGATGGGTTTGTTTGATTGCCATAGTCCTTTTGTAACAAAAATGGTATTGGAATAGCGTTCTATCATTTCATTGATCTTGTTCAATGATTCACGTTCTTCGGCGCTTAAATTACCCAGTGATCGGTAATAATTTAATGCTTTTAAAATGCGTTTTCGATGTTGTTGAAACTGGGATAAATATTTTTTATCTCCTCGTAAAACATAATTCTTAAAGGCATGAATCGCACCGCCATAACCCATTTGAGAATTGATTTCTTCCACTAATTCTAATTTGCTGATGACTTCTTGCGCAGATTTTCCTTGCGTCCATAAGCCTTTGGCTGTTTCCATGGCATTCGAGTAAGCGGTTAGCATTTCACTTAGCTTTTCCAGTGATTGAGTTTCTTTTACACTCATTTCACCCGAAGAGCGGTAGTCTTGTAATGAACTATTGACCAATTTAATCTGTTGAGTAAATGCAGTGGCATATTTATCATGACCGCGTAAAACATAGTTTTTAAATTGGTGAATCATACCGCCATAACCCAAAGAAGTACGTATTGATTCAACGCTTTGTAATTTGACCAGCACCTCATTGGAGGTTTTTCCTTTTTGCCATAGTTTTAAGGTTGATGCCACTGCTTGAGTATAATCATCAGTCATGAGTTGTATTGACGTTAAGGCAGATAGTTCAGTTCGGTTTAAAGAGTGTGCACGAAATTTGCTGAGGGTATTGTTAATTTCTTCAACCACTTCATTGAACTGATTATAATATTGCAATTCTCCTCGTAATACATAGTTCTTGAAAAAATGGATCATGCCTCCATAACCCAGTTGAGAGTGCAACGAAGACAATAATCTGTTTTTTTGTAGGGTCTGTTGTTGATAGGTGTTTATCTGTGTTTGTAATTGATTTGAGCGATTCATTGAGAGAAATATAATAAAAAGCATGAAACCAGTGATGGCGGATAAATTAATCCATTTTTTTGTTTGAAGAGTCATAAATTTTATTTTCCAAGCAGTCAATTGAGACTATTATTATCATAAATTATTACCATAAATGTTTAGATAAATCAGCATGGTTAGATTAAAATAAAGTATAGTCTCGTAATAATCAAAAAGGATGGTTTTTGTGTCAAAAATTCTGGTGGTTGATGATGTTTCCGCTAATTTAGTAGCGATGGAATCTTTATTGGGTGAATTAGGTGTTGAGGTCATTTGTGCCTCATCTGGAAATGAGGCTTTGGAGTATACATTATCCCATGACTTTGCGCTCATTTTACTGGATGTTCAAATGCCAGTGATGGATGGCTATGAAGTGGCTGAATTATTGGCTAGTGATGATGCAACCAGGCAAATTCCCATTATATTTGTTTCCGCTATTTATAATGATGAAATACATCGTTTAAAGGGATACAGTGCGGGCGCAATTGACTATATTACTAAGCCTGTTAATGACACTATTTTATTGTCTAAAGTGCATATATTTTTAGAATTATGGCAAAATAAGCAAGATTTAATTCGGGCAAATCAAAAAGCAGAAAAGGCCAATCAGGCAAAAAGTGACTTTCTTGCCAACATGAGTCATGAAATTCGTACACCAATGAATGGTGTGATTGGTATGACTAATTTGTTGTTAGAAACAGAGTTGACCCAGCAACAAAACTCCCAAGCACTCAATATTAAACGTAGTGCAGAGTCATTGTTAGTGATTATTAATGATATTTTGGATTTCTCCAAGATGGAAGCGGGTCAAATGGAGATCGAACATATCGATTTTGATCTCAGTGCATTGATATCTGATATTTTAATTTGTATGGAACTGCGTGCAGCTGAAAAAAGTTTATTGCTTGTTAAACCTGAGCCACTAAAACACCATTGGTATTGTGCTGATCCTGGCAGAATACGTCAAATTATGATTAATTTATTAAATAATGCGATCAAATTTACCCAACAAGGCAATGTGGAATTAAAAATAGAAATATTGCCCGTTCAAGATGATCAATACGAATTGTTTTGCCAAGTTTCTGATTCTGGAATTGGTTTGACCGAAAAGCAAATGGCAAACCTCTTTAAACGATTTGCTCAGGCAGATGCTTCGACGACTCGTCAGTTTGGTGGGACGGGTTTAGGGTTGGCTATTTGTCGGCAACTGGTTGAATTAATGAAAGGTGATATTGGTGTTCACAGTAACCCAACGAAAGGTGTTACTTTTTGGTTTAGATTACCGATTCAACAAATTGATGAAGTCGAAAAAAGTAGCGCTATTGGTGATGAAAAAGTGTCTCGAGATATTCGTGGACATGTTTTAGTGGCAGAAGACAATAAAGTCAACCAAATGGTCATGGAGGGTATTCTGAATAACATTGGGATGACTTGTGAAATAGCCAATAATGGCGAAGAAGCCATTGAGTTGTTAACCGAAAAAGATTTTGCTTTGGTTTTTATGGATTGTCAGATGCCTGTGATGGACGGGTATCTAGCTACCCAAAAAATTCGCAACATAACTTCTGCGGTTAAAAATCATAAAATTCCTGTGATCGCACTGACGGCAACAGTTATGTCTGAAGAACGCGATAAGTGTTATAACGCAGGAATGGATGATTTCATGAGCAAGCCAATTGATGTGGAGCAATTAATCGAAAAATTACAGCAATGGTTACCTTAAAATTTTAGGTTAGAGCCATTACTTTAATCTTTTTAGCGGATTTTGAGCCATGGTTCACACTCACTGATTCATAATTGAGAATTGCTTCACATATTGTCCGCACTATTCCCCCTAGACTGTAGTTATCAGGTACAAAATATAAGACCTAAATTTGCAGCGATCCATTCCAGATCAGGAGGAATACCATGTTATCAGCATTACAACAATCAGAAGAAAACCTGTGCTTACAAACCATTCAATTAAAACCTGTTCAAAAAAGACCAGAACAAACATTAAAGTTTGTATCCAGTGTGATGGTTCATTTAGACAATGGGCGAGTGCTTAGAGGTAAAACTTTAGACATGAGTTATCAAGGTGCTGTCTTTAAAGTAGATCAATCCATTGAACAGGTTAAAGAAGGTGATCGTGGTGTATTTGAGTTAACGGTTTCAATTGTTAATGGCGATAGAGATACTACCCAGTATCAATGTGTTGTTAAAGCAATCATCAATAATAATATCTGTCTTGAATTTAATCAAAATGGTTTTATTCCGCATTCTCCAGTGACTGTTAGACGAAGCAATGGTGAGTTTGAAGACGGTTGGGAAATATATGACGAGCGTGATGTATTGCCAGAGTCAGTAAAAAGGTTGTATCAACTTCGAAAAATGAAAGAGCAAATGGCTGTTTGTGTGAAGCATGATCATCATTTAAATACTGTTTCATATAAAGTATTTTCTGTTGAGGATTTAAAAACTATACAAGAAACAGTGAAAAAATTTAATCAAGGATAATTTTTTACTCTATCATTCAGTGATCATAATTAGGGGAAGCGAAATAAATGTCCAAATTGCGCATTCCCTTATGTGTTACCTACTTTTTATGTATTGGCTATTTCATGGTTCTTCATAATAGCCAATGATTGCCAATATTTTGGGAATTTATTTTGCTCCGAGTCTATTTCAAGCAACCTTTGTTTTGATGAACTTAAAATTTCATCTTTTTTCTCAATCATTAAATTAATTGCAATTTTTAGTGATTCTTCATTTTCTTCGCACAATAAGGTCGCGATCAATTCATTTTCCAGAACCAAACTGTCTGGACGTAGTAAATCTGCAATGAGCGGATTTTTTAAAAGATCAAAATGAGTTTGTCGGGCGATATTTTCTGTTTCCAGTTCTTCTTGAGCTGTCTTGTCACCTTCTGTTGAATGTGATTGGATATTTTTCATGATGACATCCACTAATTTATTAAGCCCTTCCTTTTCTTTCGTTAAATCACCTGCCAGTCCGCAAGCTCGTTCATATAATTTGTCTATTTTTTCTTTCATTTTAATGATTTGGTCACTGTCGACATTGGGCGGTAATTTGATGGCTTCATCAAATAACTTCTGAAAGTCCTTATAAAAGTTATTCAATTCTTTTTCATCATTCTGGATAGCAATGTCAGCACTTTTTTGGGTTAAATGTAAGTTGAGAAAGGAAAATAACTCTGGATTATTATATTTTCGTGATAAATGTCTCTGGTGCGCGCCATAGGGTTTTTTGAAATTTAATGAATGTTTCATTGTTGAGTGTGTTCCGTTGTTAGATTTTTTTTAGTTAATGAGCTAAAATCATGAAAGAGTAAAAAAATTATTTCTCTAAATTATTTATTTGGACCACGAACACAAATAAACACCGATGATATTTAAATCTCCATGTTCATCAGTGCTTCTATAATATTTTGTTACTTTGCCCAAAGGGCATCATATTTTTATGAATAGCCGTAAAAAAATTAGCACAGTCATCAGTAGTCTTGAAAATATTATTCCACTTCAAGCTTATTTGCAATCACATTTGTTGCCTTATATTGAATCAAATATTGACAGTTTTTTAGTACGTCACATTAATAATATTGCCGTTCAGTTGCACGTGAATTCCTTGAAAGAGTTATTGGAAGCGCCTGTCAATAATGCTGATCTGGCAAAAAATATCCTGCAATGGGGACGTGAGAATTATAATTTACGTGCTTTTAAAGCGCTACAGGCAATGATTTGGGAAGAAGGTTTTCAGAATAAAGAATTGTTAGCTCCTGTTTGTCAGGATAACATGAAGCAGTTTACTCAATGGCAGTTTCAGGATATAAAAATATATATCTATTCCCGTCAGGCAATTCAGGCTCAAAAGGGCATTTTGTTGCATACAGAAGCGGGCGAGTTGAGTGAGTTGATTAGTGGGTATTTTGATTTAAGATCGGGTTCTAAAACAGAGTCAGATTCCTACTTAATATTGGCGGACGAACTTGGTGAAGATGTGTCTTGTATTATGTATGTGACACCTTATGTTAAAGAAGCGGATGCCGCTTATCGGTCAGGTGTGAACGTTGTATTGATAGATCATCTTCATCAAATAAATTCAGTAAAACCCTATGTCGTTGTGCCTGATGTTAGAGGAATACGGGTCGGGTAAATTATATGAAATAATACAGTTTTTCCGTTAGTGGTAGGGGAATTATGTTCTGACTGTCCCTAAATAAACATCATATCTTGTGTTCTTATTAACTACGTTGTAGTCCGCTTTTTTCTGGGTGATTGGTTGGGCTGTTTTAGGCCTTTTAACCACAACTTTGGTTGCGATATTTAAGCATATTTCAAATAAGTCTGCGGAATCCTCATCTTTACCAACCAGTTTTTGAATTATCTGCATTTCTTTTTTGACTTTGGCTGATTTGTTTCGTTTCGGGTACATCGGATCCATATAAATAACATCAATGGCTTGATTGTTTAATAAAAAAAAATCCGATGCAATGAGTTGCTTGGAATCAGCGTTAATTAATTGAATATTTTTAACGATGGATTCGGTAGAAAGGTCTTGTTGTGCCCGTTTAAGTGCATCAAATAGTAGGGCATATAATATTGGGGATCGTTCAATGATGGTTACCTGACAACCCAGACTCGCTAAAATAAATGCGTCTTTTCCCAATCCTCCCGTTGCATCAACAACAATAGGTCTTTTTTTTGTGCCAATGGCTTTTGCCAGTGGTTGTTTGTGATGATTGTCATGCTGGTTTTGAATGCGATGAGCTAATTTTCCGTGATTGAAGTCTATCAATAAGTTGCCACAGTCAAGTTCATTATCACAATAAGATAGACCTGTTTCGGTGAAACTTAAAAAACAAGAATGTCCAGTTATTTGATCACTCCAAGGAATATTTAATTGTTCTGATAAACGTTTGGTTTGTTGAATAAATTGATTGTGTTGGCATAAAAATATCATTGTGGGTAGGTGTTTTTCTTGAATTAATAAAATTTATAAGCTATGTATAGTTTTTCATGGAATTTTAATAGATAATTGTATGCATTATATGATAAAACGTCGATATCATAAAAAATAAGAATAATAAAATTCCTGAATTATAAAAAATAACCACAATCATTGGTTTCAAATGGTTGCATAAGCTATATGATAATAAAAAAGATTAAATGGTCAGTTGTGTTGGGAGGATGTCTGATTAGCCAATGGGTTATGGCTGATACAGGTTTGTCTGTTTGTGATTTGCAAAGTGTTTTAAAATTCAATTCACAACAACTGTCGGCAAAGGCAGTTAAAAATAAAATAATATCTTCTCAAATAGTTCATTCAAATAATGAGCTAAATGCTGCAAAATCAAATATAAAAAATTGCAATCTAGCCATTAAACAAAAGTTGGTTTCTAATCAGCGTGAAATATCAACTTTGATGTCAATTCAGTCTGATATTATCGCTAATCGTGATTTTTCAACGATTAATCTACAAACAACTCAGTATCGAAATGCTCAAAAGACAATAAGAAATATCCTGCCAAAGCACTTGAAAGGTGTTAAATATAAGGGATTGTTTTTGACGTTGATTAAATACCCATCCTATTTTGAAAGCAAAAAATCACTTAAATCAATGGCACACAATATCATTGAAAAAGATGCCATTGTTTCGATGAATAGAATGTTTCTAAAAACAGTACCTAAACTGTCAATTTCCAATGCCATGAAATCTGAAATAAACCAATTAATTTCTGGCAATATGGTGTTGGAAGAAAATTATTTATCGGAATCGAATCCCAGTAAAAAAGTATATTTTAATTTGTCAAAAATTTCAGTTAAACCTGTAGAGGCTGGGAGTTCTGCGCTGAATTCTACTGAGTATCCTGGTTATCAAAGTAAAGTTTTTTTTATTGAGGACAATCAGTGGCAAAACTCTTTAGCAGGATGGGGTGTTTCTGATAAACAAATCAAGAAAATAAATAAAGTGGTTAATACTTTTTCAAGCAGTGTGAAAAATGAAAATTCAAGAATTCAAAGCAAGCAACAGGAAGCTATTCTTGATATGGCCTCACAAATAGGGCAATACGAAAATAAAATAAATAAACTGGAACAACAAAAACAACAACAACTCAAAATATTAAGTTCTAGCTATATTAAAATAGGTCTTGAATGTAATAACCTTTTATATCGATGTGTCAATCATGCATTGAGTACCATCAAAGCAACTGTTAATGAAAAAAATCAGCAATTGGTTTCATTGAAACAATTTGATTTGTTTTATAAGGAAGGAACAGTCGCAATAAAAAATAGTCCTGCACAAGATATTGCAAAATATGTCATGGAATTAATGAATCAAATGATTTCACAATATGAAACATTGAACCCCGTGGCTGAAATTTCAAATAATAAAGCCTCTACCAGTCAGTTAAACTGGAATCAATACCAAATGAAGCGCGGTTTAAAAAACTTCTGGGTTTATATTGTTCCTCAAGAAGAAGATATGTTTTATGTTTTAACATCGACACAATTTAAAATAAAAACCAGTCGTGAAAAAATTAGCTTTCAACCACATGTGATGGCTAAAAACTCTCAGGTTGACACCATTAATTGTTTGAAAGAAATACCCAATAGTCTATTAAAAAATACGCCATTGATTCATTTGACGGTCAAGTTTAATGTAGAGGGTGCGAATGTTAGAATCATGAATATCAGTGAGAAATATTATCCAGGTATTTTATTGTATCCAGGTGCTTATCATCTTGAGGTCAATAAGGAAGGATTCGATGTCTGGAAAAAGTGGGTCTATCTCAGTCATTCAGATATGACTGTCAATGTTAGCTTGAAAAAAAGTAATGCAACAATAAATGATGCATTGAATAAATATGCTCTGACTGTTAAGACAATGCCCTTGTCTGCCAATATAAAAATCATGAATATTGACCCAAAATATAGTGCTGGAATGCTTTTGAAACCACAGTATTATGATGTTCAGGTGACAAAAAGGGGTTATCACCACTCTCGTCAATGGTTGAAAATGGACAATAAAGACCTGACAGTTTCAGTTAATTTAAGGAAAAAAGATGTAAAAGATGTTGGCTTTTTGACTTTGAATAGTAATTATGCCGATGCAACTGTTTATATTGATCGTCAATTAATGAATAACCGATTTAATAAACAAATCAAGCTGTCTTCTGGGTTGCATGAGGTGGTGGTGGAGAAACCTGGCTATCGCTGTTGGAATCAGTCGTTTGACCTGAAAAAATCTGAAAAGGTTAAATTATATGCTGTTTTAACACCTAAAAAAATTATTAAACTGAAAAATATTAAACCTGTACTCACTGAAAATAATATTGTAAAAACTAAGCCTATTCAGTCACAGCCTCCTTTAAAAAGTAGTTCTCTAGTAAAAAAAGTTGAACTTACGCCAAAACCCACCATAAAACAGAAAAAAATAAATAAAATTGCACCTATAATGAAAGCACCAAGCAATTTAATGGTTGGAAAAACTTGGACAGAAAATAAAACCAACATGGAGTTTATGGGGGTTCCTGGTGGATGTTTTCAGATGGGCAGTGTTGATGGAATTTCAAATGAAAAACCAGTGCATGAGGTTTGTGTGGATGATTTTTTCATGGGTAAATTTGAAGTAACTCAGAAACAGTGGAATTTAGTGATGGGTAATAATCCCGCTGATTTCCAATCATGGGTTCAAAAAACGGATGATTATCCCGTTGAAAGTGTTTCCTGGGAAGATGTTCAGTCTTATGTGTCCAAGTTGAATCAAATGACAGGACATGTGTTTCGTTTGCCTTCTGAGGCAGAATGGGAGTTTGCTTGTCGGGGTAAGAGTCATCAGGATATTTTTTCTGGCGGTAATTCATCGGTTACTGTTGATGAAATTGCTAATATTTGTGATAAAAAATGCCAGTATGAATGGCGTAGTAAACAGCATGATGATGGTTATGAAAAGATTTCACCCGTTGGGTTGAAAAAACCAAACAGCTATGGTTTGTATGATATGTCGGGCAATGTTTGGGAATGGATTGAAGATGGCTACGATGAATTGGCTTATGAAAAACATCTCAATAAAAACCCATTGATTACTGGTGGAAAAAAGAAAGTTGGACGAGGTGGTAGTTGGGTCGTGCATTATCAATTGTCCCGCTGTGCTGCAAGGCGAGATGGTGAAAAAAATAAGAAAGCCAATGATTTAGGTTTCCGTTTGATAAAGCTGAATTAAGGGGATGCGCAATAAATAAACATCCAACTTGCTTGTGCCCAAAGGGCATAGCAATTTTTTTG